>Ga0207128_1013_pt1 | contig 56044 bp, 48 predicted proteins | sample Alteio_BWMinHeat_18_FD_153522 | JGI IMG/M metagenome (GOLD analysis project Ga0207128, IMG submission 153522) | Enriched cells from forest soil in Barre Woods Harvard Forest LTER site, Petersham, Massachusetts, United States -... | ecosystem: Environmental > Terrestrial > Soil > Temperate forest >... | reverse complement strand
AACGCATGTAATTATAAACCTTAAGGCTAGGTTTATTCCCTGAAAAAGGGCCTCCATCCAACTCCCAGACAAAAATTTTCCCCTTATTGTGGGCTACAGAGCGTAAGCTCCGGCTGCGCTGTTTATCTCCTTCTCTATAAACATATGCAAAGGTATTAATAGTCTTTCCATTGAAATCAAGCATTTGTATAGCTGTATCGGTACTAATGAATAAAGTATGGCCAACGACTAATTCGATATTGCGGCAAACTTCAGGTTTTGGAAGCCTCTTTACTACTTTCATTATTGTAAGATCGCAGATTAATATCTCATTTTTGGATAAAGCGACTAAGGTATTGTCCGAAGCTACCATAGCCTCCACACCATCTTCGGGTATCCCACCTGATGCACCAGATCTTTGAGTAGATATCTCCCCAATAACGGGACATTCGTAGCTGGTAACGTCTCTGACTTCAATATTTCCCAATTTATTTGAACAGATCAGTCGATCCCCGAGCAACAACGCAATCGCGAGCTTATGCACTGCAATCCGTGCAAATCGGTTATCCATCCGATCATTTATCGTGTAAAATACGAGATTTGTTTTTTCTCCGGCATGTTCGATGAAGCTAAGGCCATCTGCGTTGATCGAAAATTGATGTAGACGTGTAGTGGCATTTTCAGATTTCCATGTAATAATGGGTTCTTTTGGGGTCTTAGAAGAGAGGTCTCTCACTTCAAAGGTTTGTTCTGTACTACTCAATAAATATGGGTATCCAAAAGCCATTTCTCCAATTCTGCCTCTTATACGATCTATAGTCACCACCTTTTTATTGGTATTCATGTCCCAAATAACGCAATCATAGGATGCTGCTCTTGGTTGCCAGGCATAACAACCAAATCTGCCCCATCGATCAGTATAGACTGTTCGAAAACCATCGACATTATAGGAAATGATCGGATTTTCTCTAATATTGCGAATGGTATTCAGTCTTTCATTGTTGAAAAAAAGTAATTTCCAGGAGGGTACCCCGTAAGGTTTTGAAACGGGACATAAGGGTTTAAAAATATGACAATCGGCTAAACGGTTCCATTTTTTTGAAACACAGGCCGTTGTTATCTCTAAAGGACTAAAATTAGAAAAAATACGCTTAAATACTTCTCTGAATTGTAGTATATCAAAAATATTGAGTACCACAGCTTTTGTTTTTTCTGTAGCAACCCCGGTGCCCTTTACTGCTGCACAATCGGACCTGCGGTCATTATCACAACCCTTTTTCCCTTCTTGTCTATCTGACCCATGCAATGTTACATCAGCTGTTAAGTGTAAGGCGGCGTGAGTGCTGCCTCTGACGCTAGGATCAAACATATTTCTCCCTTTTCTTTACTTCTGATAGTATAAGAAACGTTATTTATTTTCTATACCATCTTGAACGAATTGGCAGCGATTCCTGCAAATAAAATTTCTGATCGAACTTTTTAGGATAAGTGAGCTCCTTTGTTATAAATATTTATTACTCAATGGCTTTAACTATTTAACGCGGAGGCGCAAAGTCGCAAAGACGCGGAGGAGAACTGTATACAATATAGTGGACCCTAAAATCTGTCCAGTTTTTAGGGTCCACCTTACTCCCGCCTCCGCGTCTTTGCGTCTCTGCGTCTCTGCGTTTATGCATCGATGTTATGTTGTAGATAGATATTTAGAGAGTTATGGGTAAAACTGTGTTTATCGCCTCCGCGTTAAATATTTGATAAAGCCTAATGCATAGTCATGGGAGGGGCATGAAATTCTCGTTCAGCTTTCGGCCAAACTTAAAAAAAAGAAAAAAACTTGACTCATTTTGGGGATTTGAGTTATAACGTTGAGACATGTTACGGTGGCATGGCCAAGTGGTAAGGCAGAAGCCTGCAAAGCTTTTACCCCCAGTTCGAATCTGGGTGCCACCTTTTTATATAGTATATGTTATATGTGATCGCAACACCTATCGGCAATTTATCGGATATCACGTATCGCGCCGTTGAAACGCTGCATTTGTGCGATACCATTCTTTGCGAAGACACCCGCCACAGCGTTCATCTGTTAAACCATTACGGCATCAAAAAGCCCTTAAAAAGCTTTCATCAGTTTAATGAGTCAAAAAAAGAACAAAGCATTATTGAAGCCTTAAAAAACGGCCAGGTAATTGGGCTGATCTCAGATGCAGGTACGCCCGGCATCTCAGACCCAGGGGTGCAATTGGTTCAGGCTTGCCATGAAGCAAACATTCCTGTTGTTGCGATTCCTGGCCCTTGCGCGGCAATTGCAGCGATAAGCTGCTCCGGATTAGATTCAGCAAAATTTCAATTCATTGGATTTTTACCTAAAAAAACGGGCGAGTTGAAACAGGCACTGCAAGAGAGTTTACATTATACGGGTACAACCATTTGCTATGAGTCTCCAAACCGCCTTGAAAGTACATTGACAGTATTAAAAGAACTGGCTCCAAAACGGTTTGTCGTTATCGCAAGAGAATTGACAAAGAAATTTGAAGAAATTCGTAGAGGCATTGCTGAGGAGTTGCTGGAGCATATCCAAAAGGGGCAGATAAAAGGGGAAATTGTCCTTCTTATCTCAGGTGAGTCCGATGTTTCTCAAGATTGGGAGCATATGGACCCGGTGGCCCATGTGGAGTGGATGCAAAACACTTATCAAATCACTCGCAAAGAGGCGATTTTTGCTGTTGCGAAGATGCGCAATGTCAGCAAACGCGATATCTATAACAGTTTTTTTTAGTTAACTTCTAACGTACACTAAAAGAAAGAAATAACCTTTATTTTATTTACTTTTATCATTGCAAGAAATTCCATATTTAGGATATCAATATTCCCAAAGTTGGTTATAAGAATTGATAAGATTCCTGTACTGATTTTTTTATTTCAATCATCAAAAGGAGTAATCGCTCATGAACATGCGTCTTTTTAACTGGATCGCCTTAGGTACAATGGCCGTCCTCTCGTTACATTCTTCAACTGCTGATGCAATTTTTGCAAGCGTCAAGTCTACAGGAATGGCAGCAACCGCTATCTCTCACCCGATTGACTCTCTTGCAGGTGCATATAACCCTGCCGGTATGTTAACAGTGGGTGATCGTGTTGATTTAGAAGCAGGCTGGGTGCGCTCAGATGCCAGAACAACTATTGTTGGTAATGCAATTCCAGAATTAAACCAATCTTATCACGCAACAAAATATAAAAATGCATTCCCTGTTTCGGGAGGTTTGAATAAAGTATGGTCTTTCGGTTGTGATTGCGACTGGGAGGTGTCAACAGGTTTTGTTGCCTACGACCGTCACTATCAAAAAACAAGCTACTATAAAGTCTTACCTCTACTGGGAACTTCTAAACCCGGCCTTGAGTATCTTCATGCAACAGCAGCTCCTGTCGTGGCAGTACGCTGGCGCCAAAGCCACACTCTTGGTCTATCCGTCAATTATAATCTCCAACGTATAAAGTTCAATGGACTGCAAAACTTTGCACAAGAAGGCGCTCTTCAACGATCATTAGAGCCGCATCATGTAACAAACAGAGGTTATGATTATACAAGCGGCTGGGGTGTGACATTGGGATATTTTGGCCAATGGACAGATAACTTAAGCGTTGGTTTGACTTATCAGCCTAAAACATCGATGTCCCGCATGAAAAAGTATGATGGAGTTTTGGCTAATCACGGAAGATTGGATATACCACAGAAAATTGGTGCAGGTATTGCCTACACTTTTATCAATTGCGTAACGGCAGCTTTTGATTTCGAGTATATTGAGTGGAGCCAAATCAAAGCATTGCATAATCCGTTTTTCCGTGATGGTATACCTGTTCCTTTAGGTTCTAATGAGGGTCCGGGATTTGGTTTTCGCGATCAAATGTTTTACCGTTTAGGTGTGGAATGGGAAATCAATCCATGCTGGACTGTTCGTGCAGGTTATCGCTATGCAAATACTCCAACAAGACGTTCGCAAACGGCTGTTAACTTGCTGTTGATCGATTTAGTCGAGAGTTTTGCTACTCTTGGAGCTACATGGAATGTGACAGAGTGTCAGGAGATTTCCATTGCGGGTGCCTATGGATTTGAGCACAAGGTCAAAGGGAAGGATTCACTGACTCCTGAATTACCCCCTGAAGGCTTTGGCGGCGGCAATGTGAACCTGAAAGAGCAGAAATTTGCATTAGGCCTTGCCTGGGCACTGAAGTTCTAAATATAAGGACAAAAAGGACAATAAAGACAATAAGGACACCAGTTAAAGACACTAACGACAAAAAACAATTTGTCGTTAGTGTCTTTAACTGGTGTCCTTATTGTTTTTTTTTGTACATGTTCACCATGTCTATTCACTATAACTCAGGCCTTCAGCCTGAATGATTTACGTTGTCCACCTAGGGCAGCCCCTAGGCTTTTATATTTCAGGGCGTTGCCCTGAGAGCATGTTTTCAGGCCAACGGCCTGGAATATGAAAGCCTATGGGCATCGCCCTAGGTGGACAACGTAAATCATTCAGGCTGAAGGCCTGATATATAACGATGCTATTACGTGAACATTTGCCTTTTTTTAATTATATTAAAAAATTAAATTTTCTGTTTTTACGTATAGTTTATTTTTATTATTCTATATTTTGAAAATCCATTTGACTTTTGGTTTATAAGAAATATAATAAAGCTATCATCTCCAACAAATTGTCTCTGAATAATTATACCGAATGTGGTTCAAAAATTGGGATTTTGACAAGGAGGCTGCTCAAAATTTTTCGTCTGGAGCTAAGTGACCATTGCCTATGGCAAGGCACTTAGTGAAGACAAAAATTTTGATGCAAAGCCGACGCCGTCAAAAACCAATTTTTGAATCATGTTCGGTATAACAAATACACAAAGTAAAAAAGGAGTTTTTATGACGGTAGAAATGCATAGTATGTATCGGTTTGGTCATAGTATGGGATTGGGTTGGGCACCTCCTGGTGAACGGCTCGATTTCATCGCTCTTGAAATCGACGGCAATGGTGTATCTGCATTGGGGGATTCTAATCAGGGGGATGATCCTGTCATGAGTTACGTGACTGAAGTGATTAAAGCTAAGTGGGAGCCAGGTCTTGAGAAAATGACTTATAAAGAATATGTACAAACCGTTAAAGTTCCTGGAGACAAGCGCAATGAGGATATTAAAGGACAGCAGAAGGCATTGATCGGAAATTTCTTACAATTTTTACAGGAATCTGAACATCCTCAATACCAAAAAGCGAAAAAGCTGTACGAAGACACAGTTACCAAATATGTAAATCCGCAAACCGGTAAAATCGAATTTAAAATATTGCCTTCTGTGATTGCATTAACCGAAAGAATTAAAAAAGCTTGTCATCATTGTATCACGCTTCGCACTATAGGCAAGGATCGCGAGAAGATCGAGACGGCGTATAACAAAGTCGGAATTCAGTTCCCCAGGAAGGCCCAAATGCACCCGACCGAAGGAATGCGATTTGAAATAGGACCAGACGTATTTTCAGAAGCGATAACTGGTGAGAAGTTACTTGAGGCACGAAAAGAAGGGGAATATATCCTGGGGCAAGATAACTTTAAGGTATGGAATGAAAATGGGGAAAGGGCTGGATGGTCAAAGATGATTCCTTGTAGTGCAGATGCACAATTTAAAGGCTTAAAAATTGTCTCAATATTTGCTGATGATAACTTCAGAAAAGGGAATGTGGAAAATCCTAACGAAAAAAATATTGGTTTTCCTAAAGATGTATATGACCGGCCAACCTCATGGGAATCTCGTGGAGTTATTGGCATACACGTAAATCCTCTTAAAGCTGCTTTAAATGAACAATATCTTATCCGTAAAGTGAATAAAGAACTTCAAAAGCGTTGTTTTAGGCCAATCTAAAGCAAATACAAACTTCTATGGAAATGCAAAGATGCAATGACTTTAAAGAGTTTACTATCAATTCTTTGTGTCTTTGCGCCTTTGCGTTTCAAAATTTTTAGATCGAAATTACATTTCTAATTACTGTTTCGGTTTTTTTTCCCTTGCCCTTTATTGACTATTCGATGATCATGAGAGACTGAAAAACAGAGCAAAATCGTTTGTCCCGGAGATGCTTTTTTTTGAAATAAAATGGGTAATTGAATGAAAATTCTTCTTAGTTTACTGAAAGACTTTATCGATACCGGTCTTAATCGCGATCAAATGGCAAAAGCATTGACTATGGCGGGTTTAGAGGTCGATGCCGTTCACGACCAATCGCTTGGGGTTTCACAGGTAGTTGTCTGCAAGGTGTTGCAAGTAGAAAAACACCCGCAGGCTGATAAACTCTCCCTGGCTACTGTCACAGATGGCGAAAAAACGGTTCAGGTGGTATGCGCTGCGACAAATTGCCGCGAGGGAATCAAAACAGCATTGGCTGTAGTTGGGGCAACTGTACTTGACGATGCGGGCAAACCATTCAAGATCAAGAAGAGTAAAATCCGCGGCATCGAATCTTGTGGAATGCTTTGCGCTCCTGTGGAAATTGGGTTGCCGGGAGACAGCGGTATCATTGAATTTTCTGATCATATCAAAGAGGGGACTGATGTCGCCTCCATGTATACCGATACCATCTTCGATATCTCCATCACGCCGAATTTAGGGCATTGTATGAGTGTTTTAGGCGTTGCAAGAGAGCTTTCTGCTGCGACAAACCGCCCTGTTCATCTTCCCAGTGTCCAACTCAACGAAAGTGCCGCTCTATCCATCAACGATCAGATAAGGGTCGAAGTATCGGATCAAAAGGCTTGCCCAAAATATGCATGCCGCATGTTGAAAAATTGTAAAACAGGACCCTCGCCAGATTGGCTGCAAACACGTCTTGAGATCTTGGGACCCCGTTCGATCAACAACGTTGTCGATGTGACCAATTATGTGATGATGGAGCTTGGGCACCCGCTCCATGCTTTTGATGCAAAAAAAATATCGGGAACTTTGCGGATACGAAATGGACAAAAAGGGGAAAAATTTCTTGCTCTCGATGGTAAAGAACATCAATTAGATGAGACAGACCTGGTCATCGCCGACGATGCAAAGGTCCTTGCTTTGGCTGGTATTATCGGCGGAAGCTGTTCTGAGGTCGACGGGACAACAGAAAATATCTTGCTGGAAGCCGCCTATTTTAATCCGGTGACAGTCCGGCGGACCGCAAAGAAATTGGGGATCTCGACAGACGCATCAAAGCATTTTGAGCGGGGATGTGATCCAAACATATTGACTTTCAGTCTTGACCGTGCAGCCAAGCTGATTCAGCAGGTGGCTGGAGGAGAGATTTGTTCCGGGACGTTAGAGATAGGACCAAAAAGTTTTCCTGCAAAAAAAATTGCCTGCCGCGTTGCCCGGGTCAACCGGGTTCTTGGCACAAGCCTAAACGGCAACGAACTGGCCACGATCTTCCAAAGGCTGGGCTTTACGTCTGTTTTTGACGGTGCAGATCTATTACGTGTCGATGTTCCAGCCTATCGCAACGATATCAACGAAGAGATCGATCTGGTCTCCGAAGCCGCCCGTATTTATGGATACCAAAATATCAATCAGGCCACATTCAGTTCCCATTCTTGCCCTATTCCCCACGCTCCATTTTATCTTTTTGAAGCAGAGATGAGGACAAGACTTCTCAAGGAGGGTCTGCAGGAATTTTTAACATGCGATCTGATCGGTCCGGCATTATTGGGCCTCACAGAGGAAAATGGACACGACGTAACAGAGGAAAGATCGCGCATCCATGTTTTAAACCCCACTTCGATTGAACAGTCCATTTTGCGAACTTCGCTCTTGCATGGGTTGCTTGGTGTCGTCAAATACAACTACGATCGCCAAATCCACAATATTGCAGGATTTGAAATCGGACGGATCCACTTTAAAGAGAAGGAGTCCTACATCGAACAACCGGTGGCATCCATTGTATTGTCCGGCAAAAGCCGTCCGGACCATTGGGACAGAAAGCCATTAGAGGTTGATTTTTTTGATTTGAAAGGGATTGTGGAAAACATAGTAAACGAATGCAAATTGCAGGATGTTGCTTTCCGTCCTTCCTCCTTACCCCTTTTCCATCCCGGCAGGCAAGCCGCCATTTATATCGGTCCTAAATTGATTGGCATGATGGGTGAGGTACATATAAACGTAATCAGGCGGTTAGACATTCCGCAGCGTATCTTAGTTGCAGAGATCAATCTCCATGAGCTGCATGCGTTGGTTGTCCGTAACACGGCATTTGAAGAGATCCCCCCTTATCCCTCATCAGAGAGGGACTGGACTGTATCGTTAGATAATGATACACCAATTGATGAATTGTTTCAGGCGATCCGCAAGAATGCAACGCCCCTTTTGGAAAAAAGTTCCCTGATCGATCTGTATCGAAGTGAAACCTTAGGTTCAAATATTAAGAATGCTACGTTTCGTTTTACATACAGGGATAAAGAAAAAACCCTTAATCAAGAGCTTGTTGATACGACACATCAACGGCTTGTTGCACAATTAATGCAATCCATACCCAAACATAAAGGTAATTAATTATGAGATATTATCGTTTTATCTGTTCTATTCCATTATTGTTATCGGCAACAGCTTGCATGCAAAACGGGCCGGATGGCTGTAACAATGTTCCCGTCGTCAATGAAACCTACATCCATAAGTATGGCGTTGCTGTCCCTTCCGGATTTTGGAGCGAAAGCGGCCGCGACGGCGCTGTCATTTCAGAAAGGGCCGATGGGGTAGTCGTCAGTCAGTCCTATTCGCAGGGGATACTGGATGGAGAGAGCAACTACACCTTTCCACACAATTCTCAGATTGAGAAACGGGAGTTTTATCAACAAGGGTGTCTGGTCAAAACGATCCGTTATTATTTTGATGGAACGCCTAAGGAACAAGTTCTTTACGATCAGTCTTTAAAAACAATTTTGACTACCTCATGGTATTCCAACGGCACGCCCCGAAGCGCAGAGCAGCATGTTGAGGGGCAACATTTTAACGGGGAATATTACAATCCGCAAAACCAGTGCGATGCCGAAGTAGAGAATTATGCAGGTACGCGCCTTGTCCGCGACGATTATGGACAGCTCATTTCCAGCGATACGATTCAAAATGGACAGATGGTTTCGAGCACGACATTTCATTCAAACCAGACTCCCAAAGAGAAAATTCCTTATCAAAATGGGTCGGTTCATGGGTGCAAGGTTGCCTTTCATCCAGGGGGAGAGCCCGATACTTCCCAGGAGTGGGTAAATGGAAAACAAGAAGGGATGACAGTTGTGTATCAGCATGGAGAGAGATATGCTGAGGTTCCTTATAAAAATGGCAATAAACATGGTGTGGAACAGCGCTACCGCGATGGAACCGAAGTGGTGCAGGAAATATCATGGCAAAATGGCTTGCAGCATGGACCGGCCGTGACATATGTAGGGGGAACAAAATCTGTGGTCTGGTACTATCAGGGACAGTTGGTCAGCGAAACTGATTACAACTTTTTGACCAATAAACCGGTGGCCAGGTAGATGAGATCATGAGCGATAATAAGGCAAACGAAAAGCTCTTAGCTGAACATGAGGGCAAAGTCAATATTCAGGGGGTTGAAATCGCGCTCGGGTTTCCCGATGAAATGGACTTTAATTGGATAGGTCAGAGCGATGTCCTGGAACAGTTATTAGCTGCCTGGCTTGTGATCGATCCTAAAGATATCCCGTTGAACCCCCGTCTCGTCGGTAAGCCCGGTGTAGGAAAAACCACTTTAGCTTATTCTGCAGCAAAAAAACTGGAAAAACAGGTGTATATTTTCCAGTGCACCATGGATACAAGGCCGGAAGACCTGCTCATTACCCCTGTGATCGATAAATCGGGGGGGATCCGGTATGTTGCCTCTGCCCTTGTTTCAGCCATGATCCGCGGAGGGGTGTGCATTCTCGACGAAGCCAACCGGATGAGCGAAAAATCGTGGGCATCGCTTGCACCCTTATTGGACACGCGTCATTATATTGAATCGATTGTTGCCGGCCTTAAAATTCACGCACATCCCGAATTTCGGATCTGTGTGACAATGAACGATGACTCTTCGACATTTGAGATCCCGGAGTATATCCACAGTCGTCTTCAGCCGCAGATTTATCTCGATTTTCCGGAAGCGGAAGAGGAGAGGCGGATCTTGCGCGAGAACTTGCCTTTTTTGGATGCCTATATTTTGGATTATGTTGTTAATTTCCTGCAAAAGGCTCACAATCGCAATGAAAACTATTCGATACGCGACGGGATCAATATTGCACGTTACGCAGCAAAGAGATTGAAGAGTTTAAAGGGCAATCAGGGGAATGTCGATGCGATTGTGCAGCAGGCTATCGTCATGATCCTTGGCGATGAAGCGTACATCATGTGACTGCACATCAGAGGAAATGTCTTCGTGAGCGTGCTCTTGGAAATGTTTCCGTGCCCGTGAGCGTGCCCGTGCCCCTGCCCGATTTTTTTTTAAATTCTATTTGACCGTTTTCGAATTGAAAAATTCTTTTTAGGTGCTTATGCGATTTGATCATGAGAAACTCGATGTTTACAAGGCTTCGATCGATTTAATAGTGTTGATAGATGATATAGTTAAAGACCTACCAAGAGGTCGGGCTTATTTGGTAGATCAATTTCAGAGGGCAGGTGCATCTGTGCCTCTCAATATTGCTGAAGGCGCTGGCGAGTATGCAATACAAGAAAAAGCTCGATTCTATCGAATGGCAAAGCGGTCAGCAACAGAATGCTCAGCGATCCTCGATGTTTGCAGTCATTTAGTCCTAATTGACAATGACAAATTTAATCGTTGCAAAGATTTACTTGTTCGCATTGTATCTATGTTGATCAAAATGGTAAGAACAACGGAATGATATTTTTACTCGGGCACGGGCACGGGCACGTAAACTAATTGGCAAAAATGGAAAATTCAGAACCCTATTATCTTGTGCAAGGCAATGTATACGGCGTTCCCATTACCCATTATAATATGGAAATGAGCGCTGCGGTCCGTCTTGCATTCCAGGCGATCAAGCCTGCCTGCGTAGCGGTGGAGTTTGCCGAGACGATGGAATTGCAGCTTCTCCATGCCGCATCCCGTCTTCCGGACATTAGCGTAGTAAGAAGCTACACGCAAAATGATTTGCCTGTCTATTATTTGTGCGAGCCCTGCGAGCCTTGTTTCGAAGGATTGCGCTCAGCCCTCGAAGCTGGAATCCCTGCTAAATGTATCGATCTCGACGTCGATTCCTATCCGGAATTTCGCGATTCGTTACCCGATCCTTATGCCATCCAACGGATTGGACTAAAAGCTTATTACGAAGCTTTTGAAAAATTGTCCCATACCTTTCTTAGCTGCAGGGCCGATATCGACCGTGAAATGTATATGGCAAAGAGGTTGAAGGAATTATCTTTGACATATGATTCTGTACTCTTTGTCGGGGGGATGACCCATATTAAGCGGATCTTTTCATTGATTAACAGGTCGCAATTTCCTGTTTTGCCTCATGCAAAGCGTAACGTTATCGAGGTCTGTACGTTAACGGAAAAGTCTTGCCGCGAGGTATGCGGGGAGTGCGGATGGATGTTGGAACAGTATGAGAGAGTGCGCGATACAAAAATTCCCGACCGCCAGATGCTGCTATATCAGCTTTTAAAAGAGGCCTCTCAAAGCTATAAGGCAACGACAGGCAATCCCTTTCCCCACTACCATATGCGCAATTTATTAAAATTTATGCGCAATTACGCATTGGCGACCAATCGTCTCATGCCCGATTTATTCCAATTGATCTCTTCTGCAAAATGTTGTGTAGATCACAACTATGCATATGAAGTTTGGGAATTGGCTACCGGATATGTTCATTTGCGCAATATCGATCAGCTTGAGCCTCTTGAATTGTCTATTGAAGACATTTGGAAAGGAAGCAAGATTATCCGTTTTCACAAACAGATGAAAAATCCAAAGAGTTTGTTTTCTCCCCACCGGCAGAAAAACCGCTCGAAAGTACAATTTTCCCCTCCCAGCCCCTTTGGGATTTGTTCCTATCCCCCGGAAGATATCATCATTGAGAAATACGGGGAATTTTTGAAGAAAAAAGGAACGCAAATTCTCAATGAGGAGTCAGCCAGGACCGTTCCTTTCAGCACGACAATTGAGGATGGGATCGATGCGCGCGAGACAATCAGGCATTGGCATGAAAAAAAACTCTATGTCAAAACCAAGGGCAAGCCGCCTGGCAGTGTGGGTTCAGTGGTCATGATCTTTGATGAGGAACAAGATGATTCTGTCGGCAAAAAATATTCCTGGTGTACGACATGGATCGGGGAACATTCGCAAGAGTCAGATATGGCCTTTTACGCAACCACTTTGACTGATAAGGTTGTCGGGCCTGGAATTAGTCGCTGCGAGTATGGAGGGTTTATGATGTCCTATCCTCCCCGCAGACTGTTCGATGTCTGGTCAGATCCCGATTACACCGATTGCAGAACTAAAGCCGAAGTGTTGCTAAAGGCGGCGATTGACTATTCGATGCAAACGTTGATCTCTTACGTAGCTCATAGACCTCCTCGTTCTGCATTTAAATCTTATGCCGCTCGCTTTGGAAAGAAAATTGTATACATCCCAATCGGGCAGCTCTCTTCCGTCACCTTAAACAAATTACGAGTCTTCCATGTTCTGGACGGTCATGATACAAGGCGCATTGCTGACGAGTACATTTTTTAAATAAAACATGACAGGCAGGATCGTTAGGGGTAGCAAATCAAAAATTCATTTTATCCAGTTTGAATGGGTATATTCCTGCGTTGAATAGCGCCAGGAGTTTGTTTATTCGCCAAATTCTTCTTAAATTGTTTAAATAGGGTTTTTATCTTCTTAAGTCTTTCTTGATACTCTGGGTATTGAGGATCTTTAAAGAGCCTCAACGCGTTTATTATGACTCCACCATTTGAGCTCATAAGCAGATCTGGATTGGCGCCTTTCTCAAGCATCAATTCAATAATTTCTAAGGGTATCTTGTTGTTAACACATGCCGCAAACAAAGGCGTTACACAGGTTACACTCTCCTGTTCTGGGTGTATCAGTTGTACCCAACTCGATAAACTTTTTGGCGTGTGTGTGATCATTTCCCGTATATCATTTTCAATTTCTGGAGTATAGGTATTGAACGTTTGGGGATACCCTTGCTCTAATCCATTTCCAGAACAAAGAGCGTCAAAAAGATAAGGATTACCACTTCCTCGATAAGTTTCATAAGGTTTGTTATATATAGTGTATTTATTCACAAGATGATCGAATTTCCTGAGCTGCAAAAAATGCTCGTTGAAATTTTGCTTAAGAATTGTTGCCCACTTACGGTCGATTAACATCATATTTGCAAGGGATCGGGTATGTTCTTTTATTTCTTTACTTGTTAATTTCCTTACAGGACTCGATGAAAAATAGGCAATAGAGGGAATTAAAACCGATATTGGTGAAAACGACATAAGCATTCCTTTTTTGTTAATATTATTAAAAGTTGAATTATAGTTTCCATATAAATTAAAGTCAATAATTTTATTTATTTTTATTTATTTAATTAACATATAAATAAAATGAATTTTATGATAAAATAAGTTGGTTTATTTATATTACTATGTAATTTTCTTAGGAGTATGGTGTATGTTTAAAATGATTTTTCTTTCTTTGCTAATGTGTATAACATCCATTTGCACAGCAGAAACGGCTGATGAAACTGCCAAGCTCACCTTTTTGCTTAAAAATGTTTCCGGAAATACAGCGATGCCTAAAAGCTTTTATATCCCGCAAGGGTATTGGTCGTCTGTCGGATCTATCCCTGATGATGAGGAAAATAGTAATGAGCGGATCTTAGCGACTTTCGGGCAAAATATCTATGATGCTGCGACCTGGCAAATTGCCCTTGCCATGATGGGGCGAACCGATATAGCCTCACAGCAAACATCACGCCTGCTTTCTGGTCGATCCGGGATGCTGGAAAACATCCGGGCTTCCTCTCAAGATTTTGCTTATGGCGATGATCAGTTGCCGATGCCGAAAACAAACGCGTTTTTTTTCCGCATGATTTCCGATGAGTATCTGTTAACAGATCCAGTGACGGGAAAAACTGTCGAGTGGATGGACTGGAAGCCTGTCCTTGGGGAAAATGCCTGGGCGGCAATGATCGGTCCTTTACAAGTTGCCTATGCAAAATATGAGGGAAAAATTCCTTTACATGCGGAAGAAGTCAAGCTTGCTTTGAGCATTTTGCCTGCCGTGACAGCAATGCAAAGCCCAATTGGCGGGGTGTACTATGCGCCCTGGGGGGTAGCGGGAAAAAACCCTCATGACATTTCGTCAGAAAATAACGCCTCTCTTTTGGCCGGCCTTGAAATGCTAAAGCAGGTTTTAGTCAATGGAGGGGATCCACGCGGGATTGTGACACAAAAAATCGATCCGTTAGTTCAGGGGATAGAACGTTATTTTAGAGAATATGCGATCAATGAGGAAGAAATGGTTTTACATCAGGGCGGATGTTATGACGATCCTGCAGCTTTAGGAGAGTTTATTCCTTCCAAAGATTTTGCTGTCGATGTGCAAACATGGGGCTTGACGGTGATTGGAGCAGAAAAAATCGATTCATGGTTTGGTGAAGGAGCTGCATACCGGATTTGGAAAAATACCAAGGCTCGGGGAGGATACTATGAGAAGGGTATTCTAAAAGGAGTTGGGTATACCGATGATCCGAATGCCATTATCTCGGTTGAATGGACCCTTGGCGCCATCTTGCTCGTTAAAGAGCTTTATCATCACTACGGATATCCGGACCTTTTGGAAGATGCAAAGACTATGCGCGAGGGGATTGAATCATTGAGAACGACGATCAATATTGATGGAGAGGAAACCGTTGCCTACGATTATGCCAGCAAGCGCTATTACATTCCTTTTGGATGGTGGGCAAATAAATTTCCAAGCCTGACATCTACAGCCTGGGTATTGATGATCGACCGGGATTTTAACCCGTTTGTTCTGGGCGGCAGAAGTCAAGTGACAAGTCATTAAGGCAACTACGGGTTGTTAACAGCTTGACATAATCTATACATTTCTGCTACTATCTACTCATATGAATAGATTTGTGAAAATAGGAAAAGCAGCTCAAATCCTTGGGGTTTCCATTCAAACATTACGTAGATGGGAATCTACAGGCAGTCTTTTGCCAGTCAAGAAAACTCCCGGGGGTACCCGTTATTATGACATAAACAATCTTTTTCTTATAAAAAATATTGATAGCGACCTCACAATAGCTTATGCGAGAGTATCTAGCCATGATCAAAAAAAAGATTTAGAGAGGCAAGCTGAAACTTTGGCATCTTACTGTTCAGCTCATGGTTGGCAATATGAGATCATCCAAGACTTGGGATCTGGAATGAATTATTATAAAAAAGGTCTAAAGAGACTTTTGGATATGATATTGGAAAGAAAAATTAAGAGGCTGGTTATTGCTCATAAAGATCGGTTACTGCGTTTTGGATCAGAAGTTATTTTTGCCTTATGTCAGGCTCGTCAGATTGAAGTTGTTATCGTCAATAAAGGAGAAGAGAGCTCTTTTGAGGAAGAATTAGCAAAAGATGTGCTGGAAATTATTACCGTATTTTCTGCAAGATTGTATGGAGCACGAAGTCATAAAAATAAGAAATTAGTGGAAGCAGCAAGGGTGTTAATTGGCGATGACGGCATTCATACTTAGTCATAAAATAGCTCTTGACGTGACATGTAAACAAGACGTTTATTTTCGCAAAGCATGTGGTACGGCTCGTTTTGCATGGAACTGGGGCTTGGCCAAATGGCAAGAAAAATATCAGGCAAATATCTCTACCAGTGGATTAGAGCTTAAAAAAGAATTCAATGCATTAAAAACCACTTTATTCCCTTGGGTGTATGAAGTAACAAAATATGCCTGTCAGCAACCATTTATTTACTTGCAAAAAGCCTTTAATGCATTTTTTGCAAAAAAAGCAAAATATCCGAAATTTAAAAAAAAGGGAGCTCACGATAGTTTTTACATAGGCGGAGACCAAATAAGAATTGCGGGAAAAAGTGCGAAGATTCCAACCCTTGGATGGGTGCGGTTGAGTGAATCTTTGAGATTCGAAGGAAAAATTCAAGGAGCTACTGTCTCAAGAAAAGCTGATAAGTGGTTTATTAGTTTTCATGTTGAGATGCATCAAAAGCCGAAGCAATGCGAAAACCAAGCTAAAATAGGCATAGATGTGGGTATAAAAACCTTGGCAACACTTTCGAATGGAGATGAAATCCCTAACATCAAAGCATTGAAAAAGAGCCTGGGGCGGTTGCAAAAATGGCAACGCCGGCTTTCAAGATGTCAGAAAGGGTCTAAAAACCGAAATAAAATCCGGGAAAGAGTTTCGAAGCTGCACTATAGAGTTTCCTGCCAAAGAAGCGACCATATACACAAGTTGACGACAAGTCTCACAGAAAATTACCGCTATATCGCTATTGAAGATCTGGATATCTTAAGAATGTTAGGAAACAAAAGGCTTTCAAGGGAAATCATGGATGGCGCGTGGTACGAATTCCGAAGACAATTATGTTATAAGGCAAAATTAAGAGGAAATAGCATAATAATAGCAGATCGCTGGTTTGCATCCTCGAAGAAATGTTCAAACTGCGGTTCTTGTAAAAATAGACTCTCATTATCGGAAAGAGTGTATAAATGTTCCTGCTGTGATATTGAGTTAGACAGGGACTTAAACGCTGCGCGCTGTCTTGAGCAATTAATTAATACGGTAAGCTCTACCGAAATTGAAGCCTGTGGACAAAACGGCTCTGTAATTATGCTAAAAACATCATTACAACCAGTTTGGAAGAAGCAGGAACTAAGCCATGTATAGAAATGTACATATTTTAGAGGGCGGGTATGTCGGTTAGTATTTGCTTTTATTTTCCTTCTTTGCTATCCCTTATGCAATGAGGTAATATGACTTTAGGAAATTTATCTGTTCATGCAAAAGAATATATCGGACCCTATGTAACGACCAACGACTTTGCTTTTCAGGAGGACATGAGGCAGTTGGACCTCTCCATCACCCTTGTGGTAAAGAGATTATTGGGGCCCCTTAAGGCGCAAAAGTTTTTTGACAATGGTTGGGGGCAGCTGATCAGCGCGGTATATTTACTGGAAGCCAATCCAAAACAATTAAAAATTTCCGACATATTCAGGCAACTATTGAATAAAAAATTTTCTACGGTGTTTGTTGAAAGTCTGGAAACCGAAAATCCATTTGAACATTTGAATATTCGAAATTTCACGAGAGCAATCATGCTGCACCCTACTCATCCCAAGCGTCCTAATAAATACCTTGGATGGGCGCCTATAAAAATGGAGCCGTCCATTACCTTCTTAAATCAGCTTGTTGCAAGTAAAGATAAGCCAAGAGTCTTAAGTGAAGATAAGCCAAGAGTCTTAAGTGAAGATAAGCCAAGAGTCTTATTAGATAAATATACACTGTATTTAAAAATTCATTTATCAGACGAATCAAGTATTGTTGATAAATTATGGGGTACCAATTTTGCCGAATTATTAGAAGGCCAAGGATATATTGGCTTTGAACCAACTATAAATAGGGGCGAGGTAAATCTCGCTACACCAAAAATTATTTCCGATATACAAGAGCGGTTTGAAATGGTATACGGTAAAAAGGCGGGGCTTTCGAAATTTTGCATATTTATGCAAAGTGCTCTGCAAAAAATAAATGAAGGGCTGGACCGCAAAGAGGATCCAATTACATTTACACAATTTGCCTTTGCTTACTCAGAGGATATTTCTCATTTTGAAGAAGTGATTGTCGCTCAACTAAAAATTCCTTATTTCGAAGAAACTTTTGGCAGTATTATATCGGAAATAGAGGAGGAATTAAAGTTTAAACTGATTATCAGTCTTAAGACGCCATTTCATCTGGTAATTGCTACCAAGCCAAGAAAGGCCGATCCTTCCTGCCCTGCTCAAATGGACCGGATTTTTGAGGGCACCGGAAAAAAAAAGGATATATTTACCCCTTTTTGGCGGAAGTTTGTGGAACCGTCCAGCCGTGAGGAAAAAACGCAAGAAGACCGGGAAGGTTAATAGCAGTAGATTTCTTTCAAAACTTCAGGCAACTTAAACACAAAGACACGAAGATTCAAAGACACGAAGTCTATAAGATGCCGTATATTATTCGTGAAACACCGCCCTTTACATAAGGAGCTCCAAAATTGATCAAGAGCCCTAATTTTATAGCCGCCCAATGTTCGGTGCACCTCTATTGACGCACCAATAATTTGATGCAAAATTTCATTCTCACTCTTTGTGCCTTCGTGCCTTTGTGTCTTTGTGTTGAATTGCTTATTAGACTTACTTTGTCCCTTTTAAAATAGTCGCTATGCCGCCAAATAATGGCTGAACAGTTACCTTTTGAAATCCTGTCTCTTCCAACAAAGAGCGAAGCTTCTCTGGCGGAATAAAATCGGGAATGCTTGTGCATAAATAGGAATAGGCTTCCTTATTCGACGTGCACAGCTTCCCAAGGATCGGCAGCACTGTTCGCAAATAAAAGGAGTGGCCTAATCGCAAAACCCGATTTTTGGGTTCTGTCAGCTCTAAAATGCCGAAAACACCGCCTGGTCGAAGCACCCGGTATACCTCCCTGATGCAGTTGGCAGGATTTTTTATGTTTCGGATCCCATAGGCAACAGTCACACAATCGATACTCTCATTCATTAAGGGGATCAGCTCCGCATCGGCTTGTATAAAGTGAATATCATGTTTAGAAAGTTCTTTCGCATTAAGCCGGGCTTGGCCAAGCTTTAACATATTGGGGGAAAAATCGAGCATGTAGGTCACTGTGGGCCTTGTTTGCGGCATCTGCAAATATTCATAGGCAATAGCTCCAGTACCGCAGCATAGATCTAAAAATATTTTCGGCTGATTGGGAACGAGCACACTCTGGATTAAAGAAGAATTCCACTTTTTGTGGAGCTGCAGGGAAAGAATACCGTTCGTTTTGTCATAGTTGTCGGCAATCGAATCAAACAGGGAACAAATGGTTTTAGGGTCTTGCTTGGAATAGTTCTTTGTATTACTCATCTTTCTTATCCTTTGGCTTGTCGCAAAGAGAGCAGGAAACTTCTGTTCCACACCCCTCCTTGCGCTTTTGATTAGGATCTTTGCCGCAGGCACCAGGGACGATTTTAGATTTTCCGGTAACAAGCCAACCGATGGCAAGTAAACAAAACGCCCCGGCTACTATGACCGATGCAAGAATAATGGTTAAGCCTAAGGTTGACATGAGGCACTCCAATTTTTTAAGTACGCGATATGAGATGATCGACTAATTGTCCAAGCAAACTGCCCTGGCAATCTAATTGTGTAATAGTAGCATCGGCATTGGATAACAATTGGGCAGCCTTTTTCTCTGCCTCATCTTTTCCCAATAATGTCATATAAGTGATTTTGTTGTTAGAAAGATCGGAATTCCTCTGTTTTGTGACATCGAGAATATCATCGATGATCTGAAAGGCAAGGCCGACTGACGAGCCGAATTTTTGCAAAAGATCTGATTGCATAAGGGTTGCCCCTCCAATGATAGCTCCGATTTCAATTGCGGCAGTGATCAGTGCCCCTGTTTTATGGCGATGAATGATTTCCAGCTTTCGTAAATCGGTGTGTTCATTTGCTGCAATATCGAGGACTTGCCCGGCGACCATTCCGCCCCCGCCGGCATTTATTGCTAATTTAGCTGTGACGGCCGCTTTTTGCTCAGTTGTCAATAAACGATCTTTGGCAATAACTTCAAAAGCTTTTGTCAATAGATAGTCTCCGGTTAAAACGGCGATCGCTTCCCCGTGTACCTTATGCAAAGAGGGTTTTCCCCTGCGAAAATCGTCATCGTCCATACATGGCAGATCATCGTGAATTAAAGAGTAGGTGTGGATGATTTCAATTGCACAAGCGCTGTCTAAAGCGGTATGAAAATTAAATGTGTTGTAAGGATCGCCATTGTGATTCATTTGGAAGCAGTCTGCTGCTGCTGCCAGGGTCAAAAGGGGACGGAGACGCTTTCCCCCGCCGAGAAGAGAGTAGCGGGCCGCCTGAAATAAAATATTATATGGCGTGTTTTCTTCGGGAACCAGGGCATCGAGTCTTTTCTCTATTTCACTCCGCATTGTAGCGACAAAGGTTTCTATTGAGACCATCGTGTCTTTAGTCATAGGCAAATTCCTTCAGCCTGTATTTCTGAAGTCGCATATACCGGCGCAGCTCCTATGGAAAAATAATGAAACCCTTTTTTGGCAGCCTCTTGAGGGTGGTATTGGTTTCGTCCGTCAAAAAATGCGTTGCCGTTCATTCGGGATAATAACTCTGAAAAATCCAAAAAGCGGAACTGCTTCCATTCTGTCAATAAAACAAGAGCGTCCGCCCCTTCAGCTGCCTGCATTTCATTTTCACACCAGGTGATAGCTGATTTGTCGGGAAAGAGTTTTTTTGCATGGTTCATTGCCATAGGGTCATAGAGACGTAAAAGAACATTAGAAGAAAGTAACTGGTGAATTAACGTTAAGGAGGGAGCTTCACGCATATCGTCCGTGTCCGGTTTAAAGGAAAGACCCAATATCCCAATGGTTTTCCCTTCGAGCTGCCCGGAAAAATAAGAGGAAATTTTTTTAAACAACACTGTTTTTTGATGTTGATTGACATGGTGGACAGAAGTCAGGAGATCCATCGGATATCCTAAGGCTTTCCCTTGAGCACATAAAGCTAAAATATCTTTTGGGAAACAAGATCCGCCGTACCCTGGACCCGGATATAAAAATTGATACCCAATCCGTTTATCAGATCCAATGCCTATGCGGACTTTATTGATATCGGCTCCGATCAGTTCACAAAGACCGGCAAGTTCATTCATAAACGAAATACGCGTTGCCAACATGGCATTTGCAGCATATTTGGTCATTTCAGCCGAATAAGGGTCCATGATGATCAACCTGTCGTGGCTGAGCATAAATGGAGAATAGATCTCTTTCATTACATGAATGGCATTTTCGCTTTGCGAGCCGATCACTACGCGGTCGGGTTTCATAAAATCGTGAATCGCGTTGCCTTCTTTGAGAAATTCGGGGTTGGAGACAACATCAAAGGGGCATTCGCGATTCCGTAACGTTAAGGTGGATGCAATGATATCTTCCACAAGATCGCTTGCACCTACAGGAACGGTCGATTTGTTGACAATGATCTTATAATCGTTCATTTCTTCGGCAATCGATTTTGCGACAGTTTTCACATATTCCATATTTGCCTCTCCGGAAGGAGAAACAGGAGTATCTACGCAAATAAAACAGACTAAAGCCGCAGGTACCGCTTTGCTATATTCAGAAGAAAACGAAAGGCGAAGCGCTTTTGTGTTTCTGGAAATAAGCTCTTCTAACCCCGGTTCGTATATGGGAACAATTCCTCGGGTTAATGAATCTATTTTTTCCTTGTCGATATCGAGTATTGTGACCAGGTGTCCCATTTCGGCAAAACAGGCACCGGAAACTAAGCCGACATAGCCGGCCCCTATGACTAAAATTTTCATTCCGAAACTCCGCTAAAATCTAACTTTCGTACAACATCAGGGGATTTGCTATTACGTGCTTCTGTTTTTTTACATTCAGGGATATTTTCTCCTGCTTGCTGCCGTTTCTTTATTTCTGATTTTGGAGCCGTATGGTCTATCTTCTGATCAACAGGCTTCCTTCCTCGCCAATCGATTTTTTTAAATGCATTCCTGATTTTTTCATTCCAGCGTTTCTTTGTCTTTGGAGCAGACTTAAGGGGGATTTTATGGCTGTTATCGGGCGGAGCTGCTCCTGGTGGGGGGACAGCTGAAAGGACATGAGGCAGTGGAGTCATGGTCTCCAAAGGTAACGGGTCTTTGTATGATTTGCATGTGCAAGGAAACAATGGAGTCAAGTCAGTCATTCTTGAATGGTCCGGTAAAGGCGTGGGCTGGTCCGGGGAAACAAGGGGATTGTTTTGATTTTTACCGGAAAGTACTTCTGCAGGTGTGTTAAGAGGGCCTACAGTAGATTCAAGGATCTTAATGGGGGTATTTTGTCCGGTTAATAATGGTTCTTTCGGTATTGCTGCAGTTGATTTAGAGGAGGAGGATGAGTTATTTGGTTGCTTTTTTGCCTGCAGGGTGCGTATTTGTTCATTTTTCAGATAGGTTCCTGTCCGTAAAAACTGAAAAACTCTGTAAATAAAGGCAGAAGCCGAGGCCCCTATCCAACCAATACTGTTTTTTATCGCAGTCCATTTGCGGCCAAATTGAGTGGTAGACGGGATAGAATGATCTTGCCTGAATGTTTCATAATCAGGTACTATGCATTTCGATAAAGTTTTTTCACTTAAAGTTTCCGCTTTTGTCATATTGAAGCTCGTTCATATGGTTTTATTTGATTAGGGCATGCCGTCAATTGCTAATAGCCGGCATTCAAGACGCCCTAATTTCATTTGAAATTATATAGTAGAATAAATGAATATTTCTCATATTGCAAGAAATATCACTAAATAAGGAGGGAGTTTATGCAATTTCGTACCGGACATTTGTGTTTACTGATGTGTTTATGCTGTGCCTCATTATTTGCAAAGGAACAAGAGATGGCTACTTTGACAGTGCAGGGTCATGCCGTCGTGAGAAGACCGGTTGATGAGCTGCATCTTACTTTGGGAGTCATTTCTCAGGGAAAAACCGCTAAGGAAGCAATCAAAATCAACAGCCAAAAAATGGAAGGGGTGCTCCAAGTGCTGCTACAATTAGGTCTGACCTCTTCGGAGTATCAGACCAGCCGGTTTACCATTAGTCCGCTCTACAGCATACCACCCAAAAATCCACCTCCTGATTGGACGGCGACGATCAACGGCTATGAGGTCACTAATCAGATTGAAATACGAACGGAGCAAATGGCCTTAGCAGGCCCGATCATCGACAATACAGCTCAGCTGGGTATCAATAGCGTGCAAAACATCTCTTTTCATTTAAAAAATCACCGGGAGCATTACGCTGAAGCCATTGACCTTGCCACAAAGTATGCTCTTGAGGATGCCGAGAGATTAGCTCATGGTGTGCATGTGGAATTGCTGAGGATTATTGAAATCGTATTGGAGAAAACGGGAAGTCCGTTTCAGCCCCGAACGTCCTTGTACAGAGCGGCAAATATGGCCGATACATCGGAAGCGATAGCGCCTGGCGAAGTCGATGTTACAGCGGATGTCTCGATTATCTATGAGATTCGCTGATTGCATCATGAGTCGAGTCCTTGCCCTTGCCCTTGCCCGTGCCCTTTTTGTTTTGTGGACAATGGACAACATGGACAATGGACTTCATGGACTTCATGACGACATGGACGATATGAGACAATTGCAGAATTGACAATAAAATAATTTATTCTTTTGCAATTGACTCATATGGACAAATTGTCCATATGAGTCAATTGCAAAAGGATCGTTTCCTCGCCAAAAATTTGAACTTTTTTATGAAGAGATTGATTCTAGCGCAGTTCAATGTGCTAAGCCACAAAGTGGCGTCATGTTACAGCCCAGGCCAAGCAAAGCGCGGGCCTGGGTAACGTGACAAGTATATTCAGCCCTGAAAGGGCGACATTCCTTCTATGAGTGCACATGTCGCCCTTGCTGGGCTGAATATTTTTTCCAATTTTCCCAGGCCTGCGCTTTGCTTGGCCTGGGCTGTAACATGACGCCACTTTGTGGCTTAGCGACATAAGAATAAATTATTTTATTGTCAATTCTGCAATTGTCTCATATCGTCCATGAAGTCCATGCTGTCCATTGTCTATAAAACAAAACGGTCACGGTCAGGAGCAAGGGTAAAGGCACATAAGAAATTATCTATTTGGTTCTCTTTAGTAAATTTAATCTCGGTATATACACAAACAACTTCAAGAGTTGGTTTTTTGCATCGTCGACAGAAGGGGAGGTTGAAACCCGCCTGGCACGCTTCAACCTATTCAGGTTGAGCTGCTTCGGTAACGGCTCCGCTTGGTTCAAATTCGAGGCGGCTCCTTGCAAAATTCTAGGGCTCTTGAAGTTGTTTGTGTATAGTTTTTTGTAATGTTTTTGTATTTATTATTTAAAAAATAAATTTTTTAAATTATAATAAGTTTATGAGAAGATGTGTTGATATATTATTTATTATTAAGATTGAATAAAAATGTTTTTTATGACTCATTTTGATCCTAATTATAGGTCATCCCCCGAATCACACCTCCCAAGGGTATCGCCATCCCGAAGACAGCAATCCCCTACAAATATCTATTCCCTTAGTAACATCTTCAGATCACTCGTTCATCGGGCATTGTCTCGAAGTTCTCCAGCTTTAGAAGGTAGAGAGTCGCAAATTCATGCCACCTCTGAAACGAAAATAGCCACAAAGAAAAGCTTTAATGATAAGGTGCACAAAATTTGGCAACGCCTATATCCTGAAGCCGTGACCCGGAAAATTACCAGTCTCATCAATGAAAGAAAGATTGTTCATGTGCTTAAACACTTTGAAAATGGTCCGGCTCCTCGCGTTCCAGTGACTTTATTCGACGTAAGGGAAACACTTGAATTTATTTATAATCAACTTCTTATTGATGACAATACATCCCCTGAATTTCGCAAATCGCTTGCGAATCTCTATAGCGGATATGATCATGGCATCCAAAGTGGTGAGGGATATGAAGCCCATTTTTTAAAGGAGTTAAAAAAGATTAAAGCCACTACACATAGTGAAAAAAAGCTCGTAAAATTAGCCGCTACTCATGTAAATATGATGAAATATTTTAGAACAACCAATCAATTTGATGAAATCAAAGAATTGGAACTGGAAATGAAAAGAAAAGCATTCTTTCAATATGGGCAAGCTGCAAATCCAGAGTTTAAAGAATATTTGGCCCATGATGTAGTCTTGAATATAGCCTTTAAAATTATCTCGGATGAGCCCTCTATTTCCGGTCTTCCCTTACAATTGATTTCTTTAGAGGACGTCAATTTCCTTCGATCAACTACGATAAAATTTGATGAAGACAGAGTCGAGGGGGCTGCAGCTTATTTCGAACAAGCTAAGGAGGGATTAGAAGAACGTTTACGTGAATTAAATGCCTTCGTTTCACAATATTCCGGTTTAGTCACCCAGCTACAATCAAAACAATTTCCTTTGAAAACACCTCTTACCCAAGAAGATCTTGCTCTGATTGTCCAAGGCAAGCAAGCTTTACTCGATATCGAGCTTAGCGATATAGGGCGTCATTTTAATTTAAAAGAAATAAAAGAGATCATATCGGGATTAACCTTATTTTATAAGTGTCAGGAAGTCAGAGGGGAAGATGTCGATCTTGCTGTACTACAGGCAATTTGCAAACAGCATGATTCTATGCCCCACCATGTAAAAGTAGGGATTGAAGGGGGAGGTCCTACAGGTCTTATGCTTGCACTAACGCAATTTCAAGCCGGCTCAGATGTTTGTCTTTTTGAAAAACGAAGCACTTTGTTTGATAGAACTCAAGTAGTGAGGCTAGACCCAAAATGGGTAGTACAAATGCAATTTTACTTAGGGGAAAAATTTTATCAACTTTTTGTTGATAATAAACATACCGGGACTTTTAGAGAAGATGGCTATGTAGAAATTGTCACGCGAGATTTGGAAGATATTTTGAATCAAAGACTGGCAGAATTAACAAGCATGGCTAACGGGTCGATAGAAATGCTTGCTGCTCATGAAATGAGAGAGGTTGTTCGTCCGCGTAACCCAGGCGAGGGCAAATTCAAAGTGCAAGCTTCTTATATACCTGAACAAGGCGCGCCATGGGGCACTTCGCCTCATCATACCGAAACAGTAGAACGGGAAATTGATTTCTTATTCTGTGCCGGTGGTAAATCGAGTCCATTAATGAAAACATTTCTCCCCAGTTCAGTACCCATCACCCAGGATAAATTTTACGGGGTATGTAGCTGGATGACTAAAGATCTTAGTCCATTTAAAGGACAAAAAGGGACTCTGAATCATTTTCAGGATTTTAGAGGCGTTGTTAAAATTGACGAAAAATTCATAGATAGTTTTAAGAGTTCGGCCATTGAAAAAATAATGAACTCATTAAAGTGTGCTAAAAGAGATGTGAAGTTATTTGACAATATCGATCTAAATAAATGGTTAGAACAACCATTTTTTCAAACAAGAACCTTTGAAAATCGTGGGTTAATTTATATTGGAATGGAATTACCGGATGAGCTTCAACAACTTTTGTCGGAAATCCCCGATAATGGTCAAAGGGAGTTGATTGAAGCGGACATTCATACAGCCTGGTTTGAACAAATCGGAAAACTTTATAAAGTCGGAAAGGACTTATCGATCGATACGAAATTTCTTTCCATGTTTCCGGTCGACCAAACTCAATTAGACGAAAATCAGGCATATAGCGAAATTGATGTCGACGGATCGAAATTGTTCGTGACTGCAGCAGGAGACGCTGCAACGAGTCCTCATTTTATGAGATATAGTGGATTGACGGGCGCAAGACAAAATATACTGGATATTCAAAGTTTAGTCGCTGCCCTTACTCGAAATCCAGCGAACAAGGCTGAAATCATCGAGACATTTAACCAAAAGATGAAGGTCACAGCGGACCTTGTTGCGGGAAGAGGCAATGCTTTCTTAAGGAACAGGGATGGAAATGATATCGTCGAAGATCGATTCAATGGTGCGCTTAGCTCTCTTCAATCAGCTGTCACTAGCTGGAATAATCCAAAATTAACTCAAGAAGGGGAAGGAAAAGACGCAAGTTTTTCCTTTGTCATCGATCAACAAAAATATGTCATTTCACTCTCGAGAGAAAAACCTGGAAGTTTTGAGATTAAAAATCCCGATGGCACGAGTCGCGAATACCAGTCTTTGAAACAAATTAAATTAATATTCAACGTCATTTAACGGCAATAACCAACAAGGAAATTTCACAGCCTAATAACACTTGTCAAATAACGGGATAGGGTTCTGGCGCTAGCCACAGGCACGGGTACTGGCACGAACGGAAAAACTCACCCATCGCGTTAATTCAAAATTTTGTTCTCTTTACTAAATTCAATCTCTGTGATACACTGAGAAATCATCATTTTTTAGGAAGATAGCGTGGCCAAACAAGTACAAGCAAGGATCATCAGTACGGGAATTTATCTTCCTGAGCGCATTTTCACCAATTCCGATTTTGAAAAAATTGTCGACACAACCGATGAATGGATTGTTTCGCGCACGGGAATTCGCGAGAGGCGGATTGCCGGCCAAGATGAATTTACTTCCGACATGGGAACAGCTGCTGCTCAAGATGCCCTTAAAAAGGCCGGCATGACTGCAGCTGATATCGATTTGATCCTCGTCGCCACGATGACACCGGATTATACCTCTTCGAGTACCGCATCCATTATCCAGGCCAAACTCGGGGCAAATTGCGTAGCAAGCCTGGATATTCAGGCTGCCTGCAGCGGGTATTTGTATACCCTGGCAACAGCTAAGGCTTATATTGAATCGGGCATGTATCGAAATGTTTTAGTTGTTGCCGCCGAAAAAATGTCTTCCTTTATCGACTATACCGACCGTTCCACATGTATTCTTTTTGGCGATGGCGCTGCAGCATCGATTGTAAGCAACCAGGGGGAAGGGTTATTTATTAATGCCGTTACATTGGGATCAGACGGGGAGATGGCGGAATTGATCGTGATCCCGGCTGGCGGAAGCCGGCTGCCGGCCACTGCTAAAACCGTGTCTGACAAAATGCATTATTTCAAGATGGCAGGAAAAGAGACATTCAAACATGCAGTGCGCCGAATGGTAATGGCATCCAATCAATGTTTAGAAAAAGCTGGGATCGAAGATAGAGCGTTAAGCTGGTTAATCCCTCATCAGGCTAATATACGGATCCTTGAGGCAGTTGCAAAAAGTTTTCACATCCCCGAAGAGAGAATGGTCAAAACGGTTCACAAATACGGAAATACATCGGCCTCGAGTATTCCGCTTGCACTTTATGAACTGGTGGAGAGAGAAAATATAGGGGAACACGAGCACATTTTGCTTGTTGCTTTTGGGGCCGGGCTTACATGGGGAGCCATTGTTCTTACAAAAATAATGAAATAAATACACTATGAAAAATCGGTCAATTGCTTTTATTTTCCCGGGTCAGGGGGCTCAATATTCTGGAATGGGAAGGGATTTCTATGATCAATACAGTACCGCAAGAGAGACATTTCAGGAGGCTGACGATCTTTTAGGAAGAAAGCTGTCAAAAATCATCTTTGAAGGATCGGAGACCGAATTAGCGGAAACAAGGAACAGTCAGCTGGCCATTTATGTGATGAGCATTGCCATCTGGCGAGTGATGATGGAGTTGCACCCTGCAATGCTCCCTGAAGCTGTCGCCGGTCTTAGCTTAGGTGAATATAGTGCGCTTACCTGTTCGGGAAAGCTTTCTTTCATAGATGGCATTCAACTTGTCAGGCATCGCAGTCAATTTATGAATGATGTTTGTGAAAATACGCAAGGGACTATGGCTGTCGTGCTGGGATTGAATGCGGAAGATGTCGATTCGCTGGTCAGGGAAGTCAATATGCCAAATGACCTGTGGGCTGCCAATTACAACTGTCCAGGGCAAGTCGTGATCTCTGGAACAAATAAAGGAATAGAGGCAGGTACAAATGCAGCCAAAATGAGAGGCGCTAAACGGGTACTGCCCCTTAAAGTGCATGGCGCGTTTCATAGTCCATTAATGACCCCTGCCGAAAAGCGCCTTGAGCCCTATATTGAAGATGTGCCTCTCCAAATGACCTCTTGTAAACTTTTTATGAATGTGACGGGGGCCCTTGCCGAAAATTTATTGTTAATACGTCAAAATCTTGTCGCTCAGGTTTCCCAACCAGTGAGATGGGAGCAATCGGTCCGCCGCATGAAAGAATCGGGATGTCAGTCATTTATTGAAATCGGTTGCGGTAAGTCTTTGTCCGGCTTTATCAGACGGATCGATGATACCCTTCACACTGTGAGCATCGAAAAGGTAGCCGATTTGCATCAACTGGAGGTCTATACATGAAACTGCTTAACGGTAAAGTAGCGTTGGTCACCGGAGGGACTGCAGGAATTGGGGCTGCTATTGCAAGATGTTTTGTAAACCAGGGTGCTCATGTCATTATTTTGGGCACCAATATGGAGCGAGGAACTAGTGTTGCACAAGAGCTTAATGCAATCCCGGAAGGTGCCGGATGTACATTTTATCCGGTCAATGTTGCCAAATCGGAAGAGGTCGATGCTGTCACTAAAAAAATAATGGAAACCCATGGAACGATCAATATTCTCGTAAACAATGCAGGGATCACCCGCGACCAACTGTTAATGAAGATGAGCGAAGAAGAATTTGATGATGTGATGGATGTTAATGTGAAATCTTGCTATCTTATGTCTAAAGCTTGGACGCGTCCATTTTTAAAGGCGAAGGGCGGCCGGATTATCAATATGAGCTCTATTGTCGGGCTTGTAGGAAATACAGGACAGGCAAATTATGCGGCATCCAAGGCAGCGGTCATTGGACTAACGAAATCGTTGGCAAAGGAACTTGCATCGCGGCAAATTTTAGTGAATTGCATTGCGCCCGGATATATTAATACGCCCATGACCGACAAGCTGGCGCAAGGACAAAAAGATGCTATCCTCCCTACGATCCCGCTTGGAAGAATGGGCAGTCCGGATGATATTGCAAATGCAGCATTGTTTTTAGCAAGCGAAATGTCCAGTTATATCACTGGACAGACCATCATTGTCGATGGCGGCATGGTGATGTAGATTTAAGAATATAAATTAAGGAGTAATTCGTGCCCATGCCCTTGCCCGTATAAATTCATTTTTTCCGAATTCATTTATCTTTATATCGTTATAAGGAAGATAATTAAATCGGAAAAGATCAAAATACGCGGGCACGGGCAAGGGCACGGGCACGGGCACGAAATTAGTGTCCTGTATAAAGCTCCAAAGATTAACAATAGATGTTTTTATACTTTACGTAGGGACATCGATATAAATAAGGAAAAATAACATGTCTGTTGAACAAAGTGTAATCGATATCGTAGTCGAACAATTGGGTGTCGATCGTGAAGAGGTAGATCTCTCAAAATCTTTTGTCGAAGATTTTAACGCCGACTCTCTCGATCTTACAGAACTTGTGATGTCTCTTGAAGAAAAATTCGAATGCGACATTTCGGAAGAAGAGGCTGAAAAATTAAAAACTGTTGGAGATGTGGTTGCTTATATCAATAAAATCCAGGCAGGTAGTTGAGAATCTTAGTTTCTGAACAGGTTCTAAAAAAGCCCGCTTCGCATCTCTTTTTAACGATCTAAAGAATTTGTTGCCCATGTCTTCAGAGCTCTAACCTTTCGATTTTTGAGTCTCTTAAGATGTGGGAATTACTTCAGCTAAAGGAACATCCATGAGTCGCATTACTTCCTATTTTATATACATTTTCACCTCTTTACTGTTAGTGCAAGGGGTCACAGAATGTAAATTGCCGCAACTGACTCCGGAAAGTACGATGGAAAAAATCAATGAGATCATGCAAGCTCATGCTACTTATCATCAGTTAAATCCCGAGCTGACCAAACGCATTTTACAAAATTACCTCGAGCAATTAGACCCAAGTAAAGTCTACTTTACCGCTCCCGATATTGAAAAATGGACAGCCCCTTCAGATGATCTGTTAAAGCAAATCATGAATGATTTTTCTGAAAAGAAATTTACGACCTTTACATTGATTTTAGACAAGATGCAGCTAGCCGTTGCGCGCCGTCATGAATTAGATAAAAAGATCGATTACGAACACTTGCCAAAGCATGTGAAGGTTGCTGAATTCAAAGATATGAAATGGGTAGACAATGAAGATGAATTGCTCACCCGGCTTAGCAGAATTAAATCGCTCCAAATCGAATCGGCGGCTAAGCTTAAGGATGAAACAAAGGATAAATTTCTTTTGCGCCTTACCAAGAGACAGGCAAAGTTTGAGGAGGAGTTGATCAACACCGATCCTGGTCAAAAACAAAAATTGATCCTCTCTGACGTCCTCAAAGCGACAGCCTCAGCCCTCGACGCACATACCTCTTATTTCACTCCGGATGAGGCAACACAGTTTGTCATGGCCGTTCAACAGCGGCTTTTTGGGATTGGAGCGCAATTGCGCGATGATCTTAATGGATTTTCTGTGACCAAATTGATCGAAGGGGGGCCGGCAGCCCTAAGTAAAGAACTTAAAGTTAAGGACCGCATCATTGCAGTCAACGGAGAGCCGGTTGTTGGAATGGATATCATTGATGCCGTCGAGTTGATCAGGGGGCCGGAGAATACTCCTGTGACATTGACCGTGATCCGGGAAACCGGGGAAGACGATATGAAGTCGGAACAAAAACTCGACATTCGGTTAGTGCGGGCTGAAGTTGTGTTAAAGGAAAGCCGTTACGAATCTTCGATTGAACCTTATGGAGATGGGGTTATCCTTTACTTAAAGTTATATTCCTTTTACCAGGACCGCGATAGTTCCTCTGCTTCAGATCTTGCCGATGCGATAAAAAAAGTAAATAATGAATATAATATTAAGGGGATCATACTGGATTTGCGGTATAACGGCGGCGGAATTTTGGCCCAGGCCGTTGGGGTAGTAGGACTTTTTATTACCAAGGGGATTGTCGTTTCGATTAAAGATGAAACAGGGGAAATCCAACATATGAGGGCCTTTGAAGGAAAAACCCTTTGGGAAGGACCTTTGATCGTTCTTGTGAGCCGCATCAGCGCATCTGCCTCAGAGATTGTCGCTCAAACCCTTCAGGATTATGGCAGAGCTTTGGTAGTTGGCGATGATCACACATTTGGCAAAGGTTCTTATCAGACATTTACATTAAACGCCGCAGGTTCCCATGACGAGGTCAGTCCTCAAGGGGAATATAAGGTGACAAGGGGACGCTACTATACGGTGTCCGGAAAGACTCCTCAACTTACAGGGGTAACTTCTGATATCGTAGTGCCTGGTCCCTTAAGTCAGACTGAAGTGGGCGAAATTTTTGGTAAATATCCTTTAGAAAACGATCACATACCCCCTAATTTTGACGATGATTTGTTGGATATCCCTCTCGAGCAGCGGATGCGCGTAAAATGGCTGTATAAATTCAATTTACAGAAAAAGGTTCATTTTTATGATCAATATCTCCCTAAGTTAAAAGCCAATTCCGCATTGAGAATGGAAAAAAGTAAAAATTACCAGGATTTTTTAGAGGAATTGAAAAAAAATACCGATACAGAAGTTGAGGAAGAGGATCCTGAAAAGTTTGGTCAGGGCGATTTACAGCTTTTAGAGACTTACAATATCATGAAAGATTTACTCTTTTTAGAACATCAAAAGGAATCAAAATAATATGTCTGTTCGTGTACGCATAGCCCCATCCCCTACCGGCGACCCCCATGTAGGTACAGCCTATATCGCATTATTCAATATGATATTTGCCAGGCACCATCAAGGGAAATTTATTTTGCGCATCGAAGATACGGACCGGAGCAGAAGCCGTCCGGAGTATGAAGAAAACATTTATAAAGCCTTGAAATGGTGCGGCATCAGCTGGGATGAGGGGCCCGATATTGGAGGGCCATTTGCGCCATATCGTCAATCGGAGCGCTCCGATTTATATAAAAAGCATTGCTTTGACCTCTTAAATAAGGGCAAAGCTTACAAATGCTTTTGCACATCAGAAGAACTCGAAGAGATGAGGCAGGTATCGGCAAAGCAGGGAGGGCGTCAAGGGTATGACAGGCGATGCCGCAACTTAAGTCAAAAGGAGATCGAGGAGAAAGAGGCAGCCTCCATGCCTTATGTGATCCGATTAAAAATGCCCCTTACCGGCGAATGCGTCTATATGGATGAAATTAAAGGGCGCATTACCTATCCATGGGCAGACGTTGACGACCAGGTGTTATTAAAATCAGATGGCTTCCCAACCTATCATCTTGCCAACGTCGTCGATGATCATTTGATGGAAATTACCCATGTGATACGAGGCGATGAATGGATGAGTTCCACCCCAAAGCACATCTATCTCTACGAGGCCTTTGAATGGAACGTACCCACTTTTATGCATATGCCTTTATTGCTTGGCAAAGATGGAAAAAAGCTTTCCAAAAGAAGAAACCCGACGTCGATTTTTTTCTATCGCGACAGCGGATTTCTTTCTGAAGCGTTGTTGAATTTCATGACCTTGATGGGCTATAGCATGACAGGCGACCGCGAAATTTACCCCCTTGAAGAGATCATTAAAGAATTTGATCATAAAAGAATCGGTGTATCCGGCGCCGTTTTCGATGTGCAAAAACTCGAATGGATCAATCAGCAGTATCTGATTAAAAACATTCGGGAAGATCAATTGTGGGACCGTATTAAGGCATGGTCTTTCAATGATGAATTTATGAAGCTAGTGATGCCTTTGTGCCATTCCCGCATTAAAACATTTGGCGAGTTCATTGAACTTTGCGATTTTCTTTTTATCAATCATTTGAAATATACCGAAGAGTTATTTGCGATCAAAGAGACAACGAAAGAGACGCTATGCCTGATGATTCAGGCGATGATCTGGAATCTCGATGCCCAGGAAGATTGGGGAAGTGGAGCCGTCAATAAAGCCTCAAGGGAAGTAGCTGAAGTATTTGGGGTCAACCATAAAAAAGTGATCATGCCTTTGTTATTTGCTGCCGTCATGGGTAAATTGCAGGGCCCGCCTCTTTTTGATTCCGTCCAGGTATTGGGAAAAGATCGTACCCGCGCAAGGTTTTTGAAAGTGATCGAATTTTTGGGAGGAATCTCAAATAAAAAAATGGATGCGTTAAAAAAAGGGTGGGAAAAGTCTGATTGTAAAGAATTTTCTTTACAACCTTAAGTGTCTTTTGAGATAGAGTAGTATATCATGACTAGCTTAAGTAATTTTTTTCTTTCCGAAAATGTTAAAAAAAAATTGAGCGATACTTCTGCATTGAAGATGGCGCTTTCTTCGGGAAAAACGGTTCAGGATATTTTAGAGTTTTCCGATGAAACAATGGCTAAATTTTACCAGGCGGCTTATCATTTATTTGAGAATAAACGGGACACCGAAGCCACGAATGCCTTCTTATTCCTGGCCACATTAAATCCCTATAATCACGAGTATTGGCTTGGGCTCGGAATGGCCGCTCAACGCTCCGGCGAATATGAGGCTGCCATCGATGCGTACGAGATGGCAGCCATTCTCGACATTGAAAGTCCGGTTCCCTACTTTTATCTGGCAAAGTGTCTATTTGCCATTCACGACCGCGAAAGCTCCCTGCAGGCGCTCGATCTTGCCATTGAGTATGCCGCTGACAGGGAGGAGTTTTTCGATCTCAAGCTACAAGCTGTTGAAGCTCGCAAGCTTTTGATCATCGATCACGAATCGTAGAACGAGATCAACAATTTTCTAAAAAAACGATCGCAATGACATTTAAGTACGGTATAAAATATGTACCTACAGTGTGATGTCAATGGATAAACGCAGAGACGCAAAGGCGCAAAGACGCGGAGAGAGAAAGAGAAATTTTAAGGTTTGTTTACAGAGTTTTAATCATAGAGAGAATGATAGCAGGATGAGCAGAGTAGGCAAGATATCAAACTAAATATCAGATTATTTCTAATATTGTCCGCGGGAGTTCTTGGCAATAAGCTATTCCTTTCTGTGATCCCTTGGATTCTGTTCTAATTGTTTTTTCTAGTTTTGTTTTCCTCTGCGCCTCCGCGCCTCTTGCGCCTCTGCGTTGATTGCTTGGGTCCAATTCACCCACATAGGTAACACTTTTGTTTACACCCCACATCGGATGAACTTTGGTTTTTACTGGTAAAAAAAAAACACTCTTGCTACACTGCATGGAACAACCAGGCTTAAAACCATTGATGGGGACTATGGCAAACTTAACGAAACAAACAATCCAAAATCTGATCAAATTATCCTGCATTGAGTGTTCCGAAGAAGAACAAGAACGTCTATTGATAGATTTGGGAAAAATTATCTCCTACTTCGAAATGCTTGACGCGATCGATACGGAAAATGTAGCCCCATGCAATCATGTACTTGCTTCTGTTGTTAACGTCGAAAGAGAGGATAAAACGGGGAAAACACTTTCGCGGGACTCATTTCTTTCTAATGCCCCCTCGCAAATTGGCGGGTTGATACGCGTTCCACCTGTCATTAAAAACAGTTAACCAGAAAGGTCATCTATTCTATGTCGGAGATTTACAACCTGTCTGCAATTGAAATAAGAGACCGGTTTTTAAAGGGGTCTATTTCAGCTGTTTCCATTGTCGAAACATTTTTAAAACGAATCGAAAAATATGACTCCAAAATTGGTGCTTTTCTAAAAGTTTTTCCCGAGAGGGCTTTGTCACAGGCTAAAAAGCTCGACGAGCGATTAAAGGGCGGGGAAAAACTAGGGAAGCTTGCCGGCATCCCCATTGCATTCAAAGATAATATCCATGTCAAAGGGGAAATCTCCACCTGTGCTTCAAAATTTTTGACTAACTACAAAGCCCCTTTTGATGCGACTGTTACCGAATTGATTGAAGCTGAAGACGCCATCATTATTGGAAAAACCAATATGGATGAATTTGCCATGGGGTCATCGACAGAAAATTCCGCTTTGCAAAAAACATGCAACCCCTGGGATTTATCGTGCACCCCGGGAGGCTCTTCCGGTGGTTCCGCAGCAGCTGTCGCAGCAAGGCTTTGCCCTTTAGCGCTCGGCAGCGACACGGGCGGCTCTGTCCGTCTGCCGGCTTCCTTTTGCGGCATCGTCGGCTTTAAGCCTACGTATGGGCGGGTTTCCCGGTTCGGGCTTGTGGCTTATGGCTCTTCTTTGGACCAGATTGGCCCTCTTGCCACGACAACAGCCGATGCAGCCTTGTTAATGGAGGTAATTGGAAAACATTGCCCTCGCGACTCCACGAGTTTTGACGAACCGCAAGAAGCGTATCTTGACAAAATAAACAACAGGCCCGAAGGCTTGACGATAGGGGTGCCATGGCAATTCCTTGAAGAACTGGCTCCTGAGCCCAAACAGATATTTAATCAGGCTTTAGAGACCTTAAGGACGCTTGGAGCTAAAATTGTCGATGTCGATTTACACATTTTAAAACATTCTATCGCTGTATACTATATTTTAGCCACGGCTGAGGCCTCGACAAATCTGGCCCGTTTTGACGGAATTCGCTATGGGGTGCGCTCGTCCAAAGCAAAAACCCTGGATGAGGTCTACCGGTATTCAAAAGAGGAAGGATTTGGCCCCGAAGTCAAACGGCGCATCTTGCTTGGGACTTATGTGTTAAGCGCAGGGTATAAAGATGCCTACTACAAAAAGGCTCAAAAAGTCCGCTCGTTGATGATTAAGAGCTATGAGAAAACATTTACACAATGCGATTTGGTTGCTACTCCCGTTTCCCCATTTACCGCATTTGAAATTGGGGCAATTAAAGATCCGCTTCAGATGTATCTGGAAGATATTTATACCATTGGGATCAATCTGGCAGGCTTGCCGGCCATTAGTGTGCCGGAAGGGTTTGCCAAGGATGGCAAACCTCTTGGACTGCAGCTCATCGGACCGCAGAAAGGGGATGCACTCGTTTTAGCGGCAGCTCACCTGTATGAAAAGCAGTCGAAATATAATTTAGCAATCCCGACATTTGTGAAATAGGAACCGATCATGAAACAATATAGCGCAGTATGGGAAGCGGTCATTGGACTGGAAATTCACGCGGAGCTCAATACAAAATCAAAGCTATTCAGCGTAGCTCCAAACCGGTTTGGCGATGAACCCAACACAAATATTACAGAGGTGTGCACGGGGCAGCCGGGAGCATTGCCGGTTTTAAATAAAGAGGCAGTACTGAAAGCCGTTCAATTTGGTTGCGCAATCAATGCCAATATCTCGCGTTTTAGCACATTTGACAGAAAATCGTACTTTTATCCCGACAGCCCGCGCAATTTTCAAATCACTCAGTATGATGAGCCAATCATTCGCGGGGGGACCGTGATTGCTGAGGTGGATGGCAAAGAGATGGGCTTTGCCGTTAACCGTGTCCATTTGGAAGATGACGCCGGCATGCTGAAACATTTCCCCACCTTTGCCGGGGTCGATTATAACCGTGCTGGGGTTCCTCTCATTGAAATTGTCTCAGAACCGTGCATCCATTCCGGAAAAGAAGCCTCTGCCTATGCATTGGCAGTAAAAGCCATTTTACAATACATCGATGCAAGCGACTGCAATATGGAAGAGGGGTCTTTGCGTGTCGATGTCAACGTTTCTGTTCGTCCTAAGGGAACAAATGAGCTTCGCAGCAAAATTGAGATCAAGAATATGAACTCATTTAGTTTCATGGAAATGGCCATCGAAGCGGAAATTAAGCGGCAAATTCACGAATATGAGCGCAATCCCGATCTTTTGCCCCATCTTATCATCCAGCAGGCAACCTTTCGCTGGGACGTGGAAAAAAAAGAAACGGTGATGATGCGAAGCAAGGAAATGGCCGCTGACTACCGGTATTTTCCCGAACCCGATTTAGTCCCTATTGTTCTCTCGGAGAATTATATCGAAGAGATCGCAAAATCTTTGCCGGAATTGCCTTTGCAGCGCGAGCGTCGCTATGTGAAGGAATTTGGACTGACGCCCCACAATGCCTTTCTGCTCGTTTCCGATAAAAAAATTGCCGACTATTTTGAAGAGGCCCTCTTACTGTACAATCAACCTCGTCTTTTATGCACCTGGATCACCGTTGAATTTGCGGGCCGCTTGAAAGAAACGGGGAAGAACATCATCGACTATGGCATTTCCAGTGTGCACCTGGCCAATCTCGTCAAAATGATCGATCGGGGAGTAATTACCGGAAGGATTGCAAAGACAGTTGCTGACGACATGATGCTCCATCCGGACAAAAATCCGGAATTGATTGTTGCAGAAAATCCCGATTATTCCCCCGTCCATGATGAGGGAGAGATCGAAACGCTCGTCGATCAGGTCTTAGCTGCCAACCCCCAATCTATTGCAGACTTTAAAGCGGGGAGGGACAAAGCCTTTGCCTTTTTGGTCGGACAGGTGATGAAGCTGTCGAGAGGAAAGGCCTCTCCAGGTGTTGTCAATGACCTTTTGAAAAGGAAAATTCTTGGGTAAAATCTCTTTTTGCTTTTAGAAATCATAGCTAAATTTTTAGGATAAGTTAGCTTTTTTGTTATAAGTATTTATTGCTCAATGACTGTAAACTATTTAACGCGGAGGCGCAAAGTCACAAACATACTTTTACCCATAAGTATAGCTTTAATTCAACACAAAGGCACGAAGACACCAAGACACTAAGAGAGAAGGGTCTCTAGGTTAAAAATTTCTTTGTTTCTTTGGAACTTTGTGCCTTTGTGTTGAATTTATTATAGATAACGCTTAAAAGGTTTTTGTTTACTTATGCCTAACGATGGGCAGGAGAAAAAATTCAAAATTAAATCGTGTTTTCTTTGCGCCTCCGCGCCTCTGCGTTGAATTGCTTATTAGACTTATGGGTAAAAGTATGTTGGCGCCTCCGCGTTAAATATTTGCATCAGGTATGGGCAAGGTCAGAACTGTAGGCATGAACCGATTCTTCATTCGTGGTGTGTAAATGCAATAGTGAAGTCAGGATTAAGTGTTTATGCTTGCGTGGGAAAGACTGTTAATAACTCTTTTGATAGCCCGCTTTCAGCAAAACTCTCCCCAATGGATGTAAGGGAATTTGTCGAGCTTAGGATACTTGTGGAAAGGCATAAATTTTCCGTTGTCAGTATATGGGTGTATTTGCCTAAATTTGATAAGGCGATTGTATTCAATTTTTCGATAAGCTGATTGATTTCCTGAATTTGAGGCGTCCCTTCAAAGCCCTTTGTGGCTTTCTTTACATTGGTTGCAATTTCTTCCAGCATAGTGGGTATAGTAGTGAGCAAAGGTTCTATTTCATGAAGTCTTTGATGCACTTGCCTCATGTTTTCCGAAGTTAGTATTAGCGCCAGATGTGTTAATTCTTTGCTGGTCGAATCAAGGTGAGCATCAATTTTATCCAGTTTAGGCTTAACATGACTTACTATTTTTGATACTTCTTTAGCTTCATTAGCACATAGACCATTAGCAGTTTTAATCATTTTTATAAGCTTAGTGCTGATTTCAGGAGGTAAAGACTGATCAAATCCATTTCTTATAAGCCCTTGTACCACTATTTTGATCGATGATTTAATTTCTGATGCACCCGATAGTCGACCGAGCGCAAAGGATGATAGCTTTTTTTCAATTGCATTAAGTTCAGCCGTTGCTTGTTCAAGGGGGCTTAATATCGTACCAGGTTGTGTACAATTGAAGGTGACAGGGGGTGATTTGTTTGGATCCCAGCTCATTCTATTTTCCCAAAGTCGAGGTGATTACTTTTCGTGAAAACCTTCAAAATGAAATTTTCTTGGGCCCGGGTGGTCCTGAGGGTCATAAACTACATTGACCCTCACAGTTTTTTTTGATGAAGAGACAACAAAACCTGAAGAATCCCTTTGAATAGTGCTGATTTCTTCCCCTTGTCCCAAAGCTTCTGCGAGTTTAGGGTCTTGCAGAAGAGTCTCATATTCTCTTACACTCTGGTAGTAAGGAGAAAGAGCCGCGCTGACCTGAAACGTTAAAGATAAACAAAGGAAAGATAAAGCGATTAGTTTCTTCATATAAATTCCTTAAAGCCTCTTAATGTCCGTGTGATGAGCCGCATGCGCAAGAAGATTTTGCTTTGGGGCTGCTGACGCTAAAGCCCGATTCATGCAAACCTTCGATAAAATCGATTTCTGAACCGACAAGGTTCGGCCAATGTCCCTTATTGACGTGAATTTCTACATCATTACTTGCCACAACGACATCATCGGGAAGCGCCTTTTCGGAATAATCCAAAGAATATTCAAAACCGCTGCATCCGCCCATTCGCTCTGAAAAACGAAGACCCCATCCCATTTTTCCCTCTTCAGCAAGGATCTCTTTGTATTTGGCAGCGGCCCGTTTTGTCATGGTGACTGTAGACATATCGACAGGTTCATCGAGCAATGCATTGAGCCGTTTGACAAGACGTTCAATGTCATCATTTGTCATGCCATGACCGAGCATGCCGCCCTCGAGCGTTTCCCATGTGGCAGCCTGGCAGCCAACGCAATGCAGGCCGGCATTGGTGATCTCTTTAGATAAGCGCTGTGCTTTATGTGGAAACATCGAAAGGATATCGGCAATAGTCATTGTACGATCGATTTTTTTTGTAACTGTTGTTTGATTTTCTGACATATTGACACTCCTGTATGATATATATGATTACTTTTTTAATTTAGAAGGAAACTTTTACCGTTCCACATTTGATCCGGCACTGGCAAGCTAAGCGCTCATCGCAAGTGCCTTCTCCAAGAAAGTTCTCCTCTTCAACAGTTGGTTTAGAGAGGTTTTCTTTCCCTTCTTTGACCTCTATGACGCATGTTCCGCACACACCCTCCGTACATGCAAAGGGGACACCGGCTTCTTCACAAGCCTCGGCAATGGGTGAGCCGTCTTCCAGTTCAATCTCTTCATTGTTATGTTCAAAAATTAATTTTGCCATATTATACCCAGCGTAATATTTAAATTCCTGAATCATAGCCCAAATTTGTAATAAAGGCAAGGGAAAATTACCCATTTGCTCTACAATACATAAATTGTTATAATAGCCGGTATTATGAACATCCCTCTTGCAGAAATTTTACGTCCGAAATCATTTGATGAGATTGCCGGTCAGGACCATCTTGTTGGAAAATCTGGTTTCATTACCCAGATCGTCCAAACCAGGAAACCTCTTTCTATCATATTATGGGGACCTCCCGGATGCGGTAAGACCTCAATTGCCCGTTTATATGCCAAAGCGTTTGACATGAGATTTGAACATTTGAGCGCGGTATTTAGCGGGGTTGCCGACATTAAAAAAATCATTAATGCAACGGAACAAACTCCATTGTTTGGGCGAAGTGTCTTGCTCTTTGTCGATGAGATCCACCGTTTTAATAAAGCGCAGCAAGACGCTTTTCTTCCCTTTTTGGAAAATGGACGGGTGATTTTAGTAGGAGCTACTGCGGAAAACCCCTCCTTTTATCTCAATGATGCTTTATTGTCGCGCGTGAGGGTATTAAAACTTCATTCCCTTGATGAAGAAGCCTTAAGCCGTTTGTTCGATCATTATGAATCGGCTAAAAAACAATTAAAAATTACACCGGAAGCCAGGAAATATATGATCCGGCTGGCGCAAGGGGATGGAAGATATTTTTTTAATCTCATCGAAAACATTCAGGAGCTGCCAGGAGAAATGCTCTACGATGCCGATGCTTTAAAACAATATTTTCAAACAAGGGCGCCTCTGTTCGACCGGGCGGGGGACCAACATTACCAATTGATTTCCGCATTGCATAAATCAGTACGGGGTTCTGATCCCGATGCTGCCCTTTACTGGTTTACCCGAATGCTTCAGGGAGGGGAAGAGCCTTTATATCTTGCAAGACGCCTGATCCGTATGGCATCAGAAGATATTGGGCTTGCCGATCCTCAAGCTTTGAGTCTGGCAATCAACGCAAAAGAGGCGTATGTGATGCTCGGATCGCCAGAAGGGGAACTGGCTTTGGCAGAAGTGGTCATTTATTTAGCTCTCGCCCCCAAAAGCAATGCCGTTTATGCGGCCTTTGGTAAAGCTAAAGAGCTGGCAGCAAAGACAACTCACCTGAATCCGCCATCGACGATTGTCAATGCGCCGACGAAGATGATGAAAGAGATGGGCTATGGGGCTGATTATATCTATGACCACGATCTGCCTTCTGGGGTTTCCGGACAAAATTACTTTCCCGAAGGGATGGAAAGGCCTTGTTTCTACACTCCTTTCGAAAGAGGGTTTGAGCGCGAAATGAAAAAGCGCCTCGACTACTTTTCAAAATTTAGATAACAGGAACGATATGGACAATGGACGATATAGTCCATAGTCCATGAGAGACAATTGCAAAAGTCTTAGATTACTCAGGGCTAGCAAAATAATCAACGCAAAGGCGCAGAGGCGCAAAGATAAATAGCTTTCAAGGATATACGTCACAGACATGATCAACGATTTTAACGATATAACGATAAAAATGATAAAAACTGTATATAAGGAAATTTATCGCTTGATTTGACCCATTCACTTTTATCGGGTAACCCGATAAAAGTGAGACGCTTTAAGCCGCTACTTAAAAGGCGAGCTAAAGAGATTTAAAGCGCTCTGAAATCGCCTTTTAAGTAGCGGCTTAACTTAAGTGCGTTAGAAGCCAATTCTTGAGCCTGTTTTTATCTTCGCGTCTTTGCGCCTCTGCGCCTTTGCGTTGATTGTTTTGCTAGCCCTGAATAATCAAGACTTTTGCAATTGTCTCATGTCGCCCATGATGTCCATATTGGCCATTGTCCATTTCGCCCATCGCGTTATCTACCTCGAGACAATCCAAAACGAAACTTCCGGGATCTGCTGTCTGATTTTTTCCGCCCATTTTTCTGCCGCCTCCACATTGGGGAACAACATGGCAGAAGTGCTAAGGCCATCGGCTAAAGCGCAACTGCCGCACATCACGCTTGCACTTGCGATCGAATGGGCGGTTGTTACGAGGGGCGATAAAGTTTTCGGATCAAAAATGTGAAAATAGGTAGTTTTATTGTCCGGGCCTGCTGCTGGAACCGACCAATTTTGCAAATAATCGCCGCTGGTCGCGATGGCGGCATTATTCAGGTAAAGAGTGTCGATGGCGTCATCCGGATCTTCACTGGTAAGGCCCCCAATAAAGATTGTCCAGGGACGATTTTCAGGGTGTTGTCCCAAAGCTTTGATTTCTCCTCCCCATTCGACATAAATGTCGGGATACCCCAATTCCTCAAGCCTTTCGGCAATTAAGTCGATAGCCAATCCCTTTGCAATCCCTCCAAGATCGAGCGCAGTGAGATCGTGATCTTTGTAAAAAATTCCCTGATGAAAATGAATATTGCGCCAGCCGATCGCAGGCGCAATTTTTTCAATTTCCTCCTTTTCCGGGATTTGATTGATTGCAAGGGATTTTTTCCATAGTTTCTGAATAGGTTCAATGGTCGGGTCGAAACGCGATTCGCTTAAAGAAACGATCTCATCTGTTTTTTCTAAAAGGGTTTCAAGTTTTTGTGAAATCGGAACTTTTGTGTTCGCTTTAAGACGGTTTAAAGCTGAAATTTCCGAATCGGGATTCCATTTATTATAGATCTGATTCACTTCCTGAAATAAAGTGATGATCAGCCTGGAAATTTGGTCAATCTGAGTTTCGTTTAAGGGTTGCCCAATGATAATTTTGTATTGCATGACCATGGCTTCCCCTGAAAACACAGTGGTTTGATGGTCAGTGACCTCGACATGGACCTCTGTGATTTTTTGACAACCCGTGAAGCAAAGGAGAAGAAATATTGCACTCTTGATTAATGAGGGGCCCAAGTTTTTCGTCAAAAAATTAAACACAGAGACAGAGAGACACTGAAGAATTAACTCAGGGAATTTCCATGATTGTGCAGATAATTTTAGAGGCAGGAAATTTGCTATCTCTGTGCCTCTGTGTCTCTGTGTTTCAATCATTTTTTTAATTATTGAATCGCTTTAGGTACGCTTTCAGAGTATTGCTCAATAACATGGCGATGGTCATGGGTCCAACTCCGCCGGGGACAGAAGTAATATAGGAACACTTATCCTTGACCGCATCAAAATCGACATCGCCGACAACTTGCCATTTATTCTCATCAGAGGGGTTTTTGATCCGGTTGATCCCGACATCGATCACAATGGCGCCTTCTTTGACCATATCGGCTTTGATAAATTTTGGAGAACCCATGCATGCAATGATGATGTCGGCGGTAAGGCAAAGCTCCTTAAGATGCTTTGTCCGGCTATGTGCAATCGTAACTGTAGCATTGGCATCGGGAGTGTTTTGAATAAGCACTGCAGCCATTGGCTTGCCCACGATATTGCTCCGTCCAAGGATAAGGGCATGCATTCCCGTCAGATCGACTTTAGCATATTCCAGCAAAGTTTTAATTCCCAGCGGCGTGCATGGGGTAAATGTATCTTTTTCGCCGATTAATAATTTACCAAGATTGATTGGATGAAGACCATCGACATCCTTTTCAGGGGACAGGTGCGAAAGTACATCGATGGGGTTTAAGTGATCCGGCAGGGGAAGTTGAAGTAAAATTCCGTCAACTGCGGGGTCTAAGTTTAATTTTTCAATAAGCTGAATGAGGTGATCTGGCTCAACATGAGAATCAATGGCTATTCTACGCGATTCAATGCCGACTTGCTCACAGGCTTTCGTTTTTCTTGCAACGTAAATTTGGGATGCGGGATTGTCGCCAACAATAATGACAGCAAGGCAAGGCTTCCTTCCTCCCAATTGGGCAATTGCCGATTGAATTTCTCTTTGAATTTGGCTCGCAACTAATTTTCCATCAAGAAGCATCACTCATGCCCGAATCTACTGGTTTATCGCAGTATATCTTGCAAAATAATAAAATACAATTACAATTGAGATCGGAATTCGCCATATAAAAAATGGAACTGAGAAATGTTAACAATATTATTTGGAGGTTTTATGAAGTGGAGCTATGTTAAAGGTCGAGTCGCAATGATGTTCCTTGCCGGAGTTGGTGTGGTGTTAACTCCAGCCAGTGTATCTGCTGAGACAGATCTTATGCTCACCAATGAAGAACGTGCCCGCTGCGAAAAAACAATGCTGCTTTTCAATTTTCCTAAAGAGATTGTGCTCGAGACTCTAAAAAAATATCAAGTTCCCGAAGAAAAATGGCCCGATATTGTTAAGGCATTGGAAGTTAAAGATAAGGAAATATTTAAAATACTCGAAAAAAAAGCTGCTACAATGAATCCAAATCCATTAAAGGATCCAGGCGAACACCAAAATATACCAAAGTTGATCAGGGCTGTAGTTTTAGAGACCTTCACTAATGTTTTAAAAGAAAATGGCGTCGAGGACACAACACAGTTCCAGGCTATGTTAGATGACATTCAGCAGGAAAGGGTGAAAAAATTTGCCAAATGCCTAAAAAAAGACTAATAAAAAAAGATTAAACAGCTATGCGAAGCGTTTCCCTAAAATCTATTGCAGGGCTAATGCAGCTTGATTCTGTTAGTTTGCAGCCAGTTCATCGCGTAGAAGTCGACAGCCGGCAGGTCAAGCCGGGGACTCTTTTTTTTGCCCTTCCCGGATTGAAGTGCGATGGACATGACTTCCTTAAGTCCGCTGTGGAAAATGGCGCTGCAGGGGCAGTCGTTCATTCAGGCTATCGCGGGAGCAGTTATGGAGTGCCGCTTATTTATTCTGAAGATGTCCTGGTTTCGCTGCAAACTCTTGCAAGGGAAAAACTGGCTGAATCTAAATGCAAGATTGTCGCTATCACCGGATCTGTCGGTAAAACAACGACTAAAGAGTTTATTGTCTCACTACTTAAATCAAAATACAAAGCATCAGCCTCCCCGGGAAATAGCAATTCGCAAATAGGGTTGCCCTTATCGATAATAAATGAGATCAATTTAAATGATGATATTGTCGTTCTGGAAATGGGGATGACCAATCCCGGTCAAATAGCCAGGCTGATTCAAATTGCCCCTCCCCTGGTTGCTGTAATTACTCAAATTGCGCTTGTTCATGCAGCCAATTTTTCTTGTGTGGAAGAGATTGCGAAGGCCAAGGCAGAAATTTTTGGCCATCATCTGACCCAAATGTGCATCTATCACAAGGAAAGCGATTTTGATATTCTGTCCTTAAGCAAAAGTCCAAATCTTTCTTATTCTACCGATTCGTCTGAAGCTGATTTTTTCTTGCAATGCAGGGGAAAAGCCATGGAAATCAAGGTTAGAAATGGCGCATCATTTGCACTTCCCTTGTTCCACCTTCCCGGGGACCATAACCGTCTCAATTATCTGGCAGCTATTGCCGTTGCCAGATATTTTGGTGTAGAGCCGACTGAAATAGCTCATGCACAGCAAAATTTGACCTTGCCCGAGCGTCGTTTACAGATTATTGAGAAAAATGGAGCAATTTTTATCAATGATTCATATAATGCCTGTGAAATCTCAATGAAAGCCGCACTGAGGTCGCTGCCTCCGGTGCGTTTACAGGGAAAGCGCAAGGCCGTTTTAGGGGCGATGATGGAGCTTGGGGCGTTTTCTGAACAGTGCCACCGTCAAGTAGCCATGTGTGCCCTGGAGTATGTTGACGAAATGTATTGTTATGGAATTGCCTGTTTGCCGATTGTAGAATGTTGGAAGAAAGCTGGGAAATTTATCATGTGGGCAGAAGAAAGAAAAGGAATTGTAGAGGCATTAAGGAACAATCTCAATCAGGGAGATGTCATTTTGCTAAAGGGATCGCGTTCGCAAGAAGCCTGGAGGGTGCTCGATGATCTTTTTCTTCTTTGACTTTTTCATGATAAAAATCCCTCCGGTTTTTGAAAATTACTCGACAAGAATGATACTCGCAGCTATTACATCGCTACTGTTAAGTATCTTTTTAGGTCCATGTTTTATTAAAAAATTATACGAATTGAAAATAGGACAGACAATCCGCACAGAGGACTGCCCCCTTTTAGGCCAATTGCATCACAAAAAAATGGATACTCCTACAATGGGAGGCGCTTTAATTTTATTTTCCATGCTTATTTCTATGTTTTTGTGGATGGACTTGCAGCACATCTTCACATTAATTTTGTTTATAACAACAGTTACATTGGGGTGCCTTGGGGCCTATGACGACTGGTTAAAGTTGAAATATAAGAACACTAAAGGATTGGCAGGAAGAAAAAAACTTGCCATTCAAATAGCTTTAGGCTTACTCATTGCACTCTATTTGCTTGTACCTGGAATTTCTCATGCGATTCAATCGGGTAATTGGTTTCATCCGCCGGTAGTAAAAGAGCAAATATATACGCATGTACATCTGGATCCCGAATTTTCAGAGAATAAGAATTCTCAAACGATCATTTCTCATGCTCCCATTTCCTTACAGGATTATGCCTCGCGATTATATATTCCGTTTTTTAAAGAACAGGTCTTTAATATGCTGCCGTGGATTGCTTGCCTGTTCATCATTTGCGTGGTCACGGGAACTTCAAATGCCGTGAATTTGACAGACGGGCTCGATGGCCTCGCTGCCGGTTGTCTGATTATGGTAGCAGGCTGCCTTGCTCTGATCGCTTTTATTTCTAACCATGTCGATCTTGCGGGCTATCTGAATATCCTATATATCGAGGGAAGTGGCGAGATTGCTATTTATCTTAGCGGATTTGTAGGGGCATGCATCGGTTTTCTCTGGTATAACGGCTATCCGGCTCAGGTGTTTATGGGAGATACCGGGTCATTGTCGCTTGGCGGGATTATCGGCGTTTCTGCAGTTCTTCTAAAAAAGGAAGTACTGCTAGCCGTCATCGGAGGGATTTTTGTTGCAGAGGCTCTCTCGGTGATCCTGCAGGTTGGCAGTTATCGTTTAAGAAATAAAAAACGGATTTTTCTTTGCGCCCCTTTACACCATCATTTCGAGTATAAGGGATGGCCTGAGACTAAAGTTGTTTTGCGATTTTGGATCATTGCCCTTCTTTTATCGATGATAGGGATGAGCTCATTGAAATTTCAATAGGGGACCGATGTTTTCATTAAAAAATAAAAATGTTCTTGTCGTTGGACTTGGAATCAGCGGGCGCTCTGCGGCAAACTTTTTGATCAGGAGAGGAGCTCTGGTCGATGCCGTTGATTGCAATCGTAAGCTGCTGGAAAACGATGATAATATTGCCGCCTTGTCGACCTTAGGAGTTTCTTGTTGCCACGAAGACGATATAAAAAGCATTGAGAACTATGATCTGATCGTAGTCTCTCCTGGCATTCCAGGCACGCATCGGCTGATCAAATCCGCATCAATGCAGGGAATAGAAGTCATTGGGGAAGTGGAGTTGGCTTTACGCACAGTGGACGAAAAACGATCCATTTTGGGGGTGACCGGAACAAATGGCAAAACAACGGTTGTGTCGATGATTGCCCATGTATTGAATTTTGCAGGAATAAAAGCCGAGGCTGTAGGTAATATCGGGATACCGCTCACTTTTTCTATCGATCAGGCACCGGACGTTAAGGTCTTTGTTGTGGAATTAAGTTCCTTTCAGCTCGAAACACTTCATGCCTCCTCATTTCATGCAGGGGTATGTTTGAATATTACTCCGGACCATCTGGACCGGTATGCAAACATGGAAGGATATGCAAAAGCCAAGAGCCGTCTGCAGAATTGTCTAAAACAAAACGGTCAATTTTTTGTGGAAGAAAAGGCTTATCATCAATTCAAAACACTCTTCAGCTCATGTTTGTTATACGGGTACCATCCAGACTGTTATATTTATACAGACACAAAAAGTCTATATCTAAAAGGGGATAGACAGTTTGCATTGCCTCAAGAGTACGCTGGTTTCAAAAACCATGATTTGGAAAACTTGATGGCGGTGTATTCCCTTTGTCATCTTTATCATATTAAAAACGAAGACTTTTTATCTGCTGCGGCAAGCTTTGTCAAGCCGCACCACCGCATTGAATTTGTTCAGACTATCAATGGTGTTACCTACTATGACGACAGCAAGGGGACAAATGTCGACGCCGTTATTTCGGCAGTAAATCGTTTAGTTGGAGAGATTATATTAATTGCCGGCGGCGTAGATAAGGGCTCTTCCTATACTCCATGGATTAAAGCCTTTGATGGCCGTGTGAAAGCCATATTTGCCATTGGAAAGGCAGCAGACAAAATCCGCGAAGAACTAAGAGGTCATCTCAATGTGGCGCTTTGCGAATCTTTGGAGCAGGCGGTGGTAAATGCATCGAATTTTGCAAAACAGGGAAATATAGTGCTTTTATCGCCCGGCTGTTCCAGTTATGATATGTTCAAGGATTATGCCCATAGAGGGCAAGAGTTTCAGCGTATTGTGAACTCCCTGGGACATGTACAAACCAATTTAAAAAATGGATTTAAATAATGAATAAAAAAGATATTATTATCATAGCCTTATTAGTGAATGCCGGACTGTTAACCCTTTTGTTCATGCTCGCCATTAATACAGATGATGAACCGGTTAGTACTGTAAATGAAAGTAAAGAGGTGACTTCGAATGATGCTGCCGTCACTCATCCATTCCCTGTACCCAATGATGCGCAACATGTGCAGGTGATCGACGAGGTCGATCATTTTTTGAATGAGCTTTCGGCAGATAAACATGAGCAAAGTATTGTGATCGAGGAAGAAGGACTCATGGACCCTGAAGTGACCCATGGGCAAAGCTCGAACGAGGAAGAGCCCTCCAAAATGCCTGTCGTAAAAGGGGAAGAGGTAAAGCCGGTACGACCAGTCGTACAGCCATCGACACCGTCTGCACAGCAAACTTCGCAAAATCCTGAAACCACTTATGTCAATGTGACTGTCAAACGGGGAGATGCTTTGGAAAAGATCGCCCGCAATAATGGAACGACTGTTGAAATGATCAAATCGGCTAACGGCTTGACCTCTACTAAGTTATCGATTGGACAAGTCCTTCGCGTACCTGTAGGCAACAAGTCTTCAATAGATGCAAATGCCCCGCAGCCAAAAAAAACACCTTCCGGCACAAGCAATTCAGGCATTAAGACAAACGATTCTGCCGTTGTAAAAAAAGTCGTTGCCAATGTGGAACCAAAGTACTACACAATAAAAAATGGGGATACACCCTGGCAATTGGCGCGGCAGTTCAATGTAAAATTTGAAGAGCTGTTGCGGTTAAATGACTTAGATGAAGAAAAGGCGCGCAATTTGAAAGTCGGCGATAAAATTCGGGTAAAGTAATGCGGAAATTACTTACCTCTTTGGCTTTACTTTCTACTCTGATCTTTACCCTTGGACTGGTGATGATTTTTAGTACTACCTCTGCCGATATTATGAGTCATGAAACATATGACGAATCCTATCTGCGCCAGTCAGAACCTCATATTGCCGGAAGCACACATCATGCCTTGATCAAACAAGTATGTTATGCAGCAGTCAGCCTTTGTATCGGATGTGCCATTGTTAAAATTGGATACCGTAACTTTTTAAAATATAGCGCTCCTCTTTTGGCAGTGTTCACTTTCCTTCTGCTCTGCACCTTAATTCCAGGTATTGGAAGGGAAGTCAACGGTTCCAAACGTTGGATTATCCTGGGAGGACTTTCTTTGCAGCCGTCTGAATTTGTCAAATATTTAGTGCCTCTTTATTTCATCCATCACTATCTGAAGATCAAAAGGGAAGAATTTTCTTTCCGTCATTTCATTAAGCTTGTCATTATTGTGGCGGTGCCGATCTTTTTGATCCTGATAGAACCGAATAACGGGACGGCTGCTGTCATTATTATGACTTTAATGGCCTTTTTTTTTCTGGCGCGTATCCCATTTTCGTATTGGGCCTGGCCTTTGCTCGCTTTTTCTTTGGTCGTGGGCATATTCGCATCCCAATTACCCTACGTAACAGCCCGTTTAAAAGTCTATTTGAATCCGGAATTAGATCTAAAAGGAAAAGGACATCAGCCTTATCAGGCAAAAATTGCAGCGGGGTCGGGCGGCCTGTTCGGTAAGGGGCCTGGCAATGGGCTGCAAAAATTGAATTATTTACCTGAAGCACAAAATGATTATATCGCAGCCATTTTTGCTGAAGAATTTGGTTTTATTGGTATTTTAGGCTTAATTTGCCTCTACTTGTTGCTGGCAAGTCATGGGTTTTATATCAGCTACAGCTGTCCGGATCCTGCAGGTTTTTATTTGGCAGTATCGTGTGCATTTTTAATAGCCTTTCAGTCCTTTCTGAATTTGGGAGTGGTTTCTGGTCTCTTGCCGAGCACGGGCTTAAATCTGCCCTTATTTAGTCAGGGTGGGTGCTCCCTGATGGCTAATATTTGCGGTATAGCTGTTTTATTTAGCATAGTGCAAATGAATTTTAAGAAAATACGAGGCTAAAAAGGTAGCCAGGGTGCCAAAGCCTTGGCTTTAGCGCTCACAAAAACACGAGGCTAATAAGGTAGCCAGGGCGCCAAAGCCTTGGCCTTTATCGCTCACAAAAACACGAGGCTAAAATAATATGTTCGGTAAAATTTTAATCGCTACTGGAGGCACTGGTGGACATATTTATCCGGCAATTGCCTTAAGCCAGCAGTTGACACGGGAAGTTCCGGAGTGCCAACTATTGTTTATTGGTGGCGGGCTTGATAAAAATCGTTACTTTAATCCGAGCCCTTTTGCCTTTCGAACCATTCATTGCGGAAACTTTGTCAACAAATCGCCGCTAGCCGTCGCAACTTCTTTAATGAACATCACCAAGGGAGTGTGGCAAAGCCGCAAGATCATTCGCGAATTTACCCCGGATGTTGTCGTAGGATTTGGCAGTTTTTATGCGTTCCCCCCGCTTATCGCGGCAAAATTCTTGGGAGTTCCCATTATTTTGCATGAAGGCAACAGCGTCCCTGGCAGGGTCAATCGTTTCGCAGCCCCCTGGGCTGAATATATCGGTGTCCATTTTCCGGAAACTGCAAGATTACTTAAAGGAAAGGCGGTCGAAGTAGGAATGCCGTTAAGAGACGGGTTTTGTTTTGTGCGCGGTAAAAAAGTGACAGCAAAGGAACATTATGGATTTAAGAAGGACCAACCGGTTATTCTTATTTTTGGCGGCTCTCAAGGCTCGCAAATGATCAATCGCAATTGTTCAAGTGTATTATCGCGTTTGAGCAATAAATTACCATTTCAGGTACTGCATCTAACCGGCAATGAACAGATCATTCCACAGCTCGAAGAAAAGTATAGACAAAGTGGAGTTAGGGCATATGTGAAGGCGTTTGAAAACAATATGCAAATGGCCTGGCATGCAGCTGATTTAATGATCGGACGCTCCGGTGCCGGAACGATAGCAGAACAGCTCGAATTTGAAATACCGGGAATATTGATTCCCTTTGCAAATGCATCGGAAAATCATCAGGATCACAATGCCGATTTTATGGCCGCTACTGTTGGCGGGGCTGTAAAAATAGAGGAAGCGGAATTAATGGAGGATCGCTTGACAGAGTGCGTACAACAATTGATGAAGGATAATGGAATGATGCTAAGGGCGATGCAAGATACGATACGAACATATAAAATGCGGGTCAGGACTAAGGACTTATGTTCCTTAGTCAAAGAATTGCTCGCTTCGGGGTGATGTACACTTGCTCGTACGCGCAGTTATTAACCCGTGCCCGTGCCCGTGTGCGTGCCCGTGCCCGTATTTATTAATCATTTCCGAATTAAAAATGCGGAAAAGATAAATATGCGGGCACGGGCACGGGCACGGGCACGGGCAAGGGCACGGGCACGAAACACCTTTGTAAGAGGAATAGTAAAATGGAAAAAAAATATCACTTTATAGGGATCGGCGGGATTGGAATGAGCGGTTTGGCCCGTTTGCTATTGCAAAAGAAAAAACAGGTAAGCGGTAGTGATATAGCTGAGAGCAAGCTAATAGAACATTTACGCAAAGAGGGGGCAAAGGTTCATTTAGGGCACCTGGCTTCCCATATCGATCGGGAAATGACAGTCGTATACAATACCGACATAAAAAAGAATTTTAATCCTGAATATCAGAGTGCATTGGATTTAGGGTGTGCCTGCCTTCATCGTTCTGAAATGCTTGTGGAATTGATGAAGGAACATCTTGTCCTTGCTGTGGCAGGAACACATGGAAAGACGACAACAACGTCCCTGTTGACATGGGTTTTAGAATCAGGAGAGCAATCTCCATCTTTTATGATCGGAGGGATAGTTCCCAGCTTAAGGGTGAATGCAAGTTATGGCTCCGGAATCCATTTTGTTATAGAGGCCTGTGAAAGCGATGGAACATTTAAGAATTACTATCCGTACGGCGGGATCGTCACAAATATCGACTTCGATCACATGGATTATTATGGCACCAAAGAAAAGTTAATCGAGGCTTTCAGATCATTTATGGGGCAAGTTTCCTCTGATCAGCATCTATTTTGGTGCGGGGATGATCCCCATCTTCTGGAGATTCAGCCAAAAGGGATGTGCTATGGATTTGGCGATCACTGTCAGTTGAAAATTGTTAATTATGTTCAAAACCAGTGGTCAATTTGCTTCGATATCCAATTTCGCGAAAAGGTGTTTCCTGGTATAGAGGTTTCTTTGACCGGCAAACATAATGCATTGAACGCTGCAGCCGTGTTTGGGTTGGCGTTAACTCTTGGTATAGATGAGAAAGCGATCAGAAAGGGTTTAGCCAGCTTTCCCGGTGTGATGCGCAGATGCGAGAAAAAAGGGGAGCATCAGGGTGTATTATTTTTAGATGACTATGGGCACCATCCAACAGAAATTTCTGCTACATTAAAAGGGATTCGCGAAGCAATTGGAGAGCGCCGTTTAGTTGTGATCTATCAGCCGCACCGCTATAGCCGGGCTAAGATGTGCGCAGGGCTTTATGAGCAAGTTTTTAATGATGCCGACCTATTGTTTGTGACGGAAATTTATGCAGCCAATGAAGATCCCATCGAAGGTGTCTCCCATAGCCAAATTCTTGCTGAAGTCCCAAAGGGCCGGTTTTTATCCCGGGCTGCCGCGGCAGATACACTTGTTTCTCTTTTGCGACCGCACGATGTCGTCGTTACATTGGGAGCCGGGGACATCACTAAGCTTGGCGATGAGATCATAAAACAGCTCTTTAATCGTCCGCTTTCAAAATGGAAAGTCGCCCTGATTTTTGGCGGTGCATCGGTCGAGCATGAGGTCTCTTTGCTTTCTGTCAAACATATTGCTGATTCCTTGCGTCCCGGATATTATGATATAGAACGTTTTTATATTTCAAAGAAAGGGTATTGGAATTATCAGGGGCAAGCTACCCAATTGCAGGAAAAGGAAGATGATGGGCCATTAATTTCTGATCAGGTGATGGAGCGTCTGTCCGCATGTGACATTTCCTTTCCAGTATTGCATGGCACCTATGGAGAGGACGGCACGATTCAGGGTTTTTTTGAGCTGTTGAAAAAACCCTATGTCGGGTGCGATTATCGAAGTGCGGCTCTTTGTATGGACAAAGTGGCAACCAAGCGTTTGCTATTGCAAGAAGGAATTCCTACCAGCCCATTTGTGACATTTAGCCGTTACGAATGGTGTAAAAGCCGGAAGATGTGCCTGGATAAAACCAAAGAATTGACCTACCCTCTCTTTGTCAAACCTTCTCACTTAGGGTCAAGCATAGGAGTCAAAAAGGTGAACCATTCCCGGGATTTAGAAGAAGCTATTCGCGATGCCTTTCGGTTTGATACCAATGTTTTAGTTGAAAATGGGATAGATGGCCGGGAAATTGAATTTGCCGTATTGGGAAACGATTGTCCTGTAGTGTTCCCTCCGGGAGAAATTCTAACGGGCGGCAAGGTGTATAGTTATGAGGATAAGTACAGTGTCAATGGGATGAAAACAAATCCGAAAGCCCCCCTGTCGTTTAAACAGCTGGAGGAGGGGATGAACCTTGTTAAACATGCTTATAAGACTTGCTTTTGCATGGGAATGGCCAGAGTAGATACATTTTTAGATACTGATGGACGGTTTTGGTTAAATGAAATCAATCCGATCCCCGGGTTCACCCATAATAGTTTATATCCCGTGATATGCTCTGTCAATGGATTACAGTCCCAGGATCTTGTCGACCGCCTGATTATTTTAGGGCTGCACAGGCGCCGCGTTCTCGATTCACTGGAAGTAAGAGCTGATTGTGTCTGCTAGTTCTAAGCCGGGTAAAATTCCTGGTGCGCATGCAATGGCTATTATTTTATTGTCTATCGTGATCGTCAATGGCGCATTTCTGTCTGGTTGGTGGTACTACCGGCAATTGAAGAAAGAGAAATATTCCGATCCTCAATATAACATCACATCGATTATTCAGTCGACAGCTGGTGTGGAACGGTTAAAAACCGTCTATCTGGCGGAAATCCTGCAATTGTCGGTTGACAGACCGACAAATCTGATCCGTTTTGATGTTCTTCAGGCCACTAATCACCTGTGTCAATCCCCGTTGATCAAAGAGGCAAGTGTGCGTAAATACCTTCCTGGAACAATCTACATCGACTACAAATTGCGCGTTCCCGTAGCTTTTCTTTGTGATTTTTCTAATGCGGCAATAGATGCCGAAGGGGTTATTTTTCCATTTAATCCATTTTTTTCGCCAAAAAAACTCCCCATGATTTATTTGGGTCATGAGATCCTCGAGGGAAAACTTATGGCTGACAATATGGCTTGGGGAAATGCGGTCAATCATCCTTCTCTTCATTTGGCATTTGCCGTTCTCGATTGCTTCATGCAAGGAAAAAGCGATCAAAATATCACACTGCAACGGATCGATGTTTCCAGGTGTTCCTCATCCAGCTTCGGACAGAGGCAAATCATTGTTTTATTGGAGGAGTATGAGACCAAAATGGTTGGAGGAGAACCGATCCTGTTTATTTCTCCTCTCGTCCTTAGACTTGCTGAAGAAAATTATCAGCAGCAATTGCAAAATTATGCTTTATTAAGGCGTCATCTAAAGGAGGACGATAATAAGATGATTCCTCGCGACCTCAATGTCGATTCCGGAGCCGTTCGCTCCTTCCACCCTTTAGTCATCGACCTGAGGGTGAGCGACCTTGCCTTTCTTTCCAAATCAGTCAACTAGACAAAAGGCTTCTATTTGGAAATGGTTAATAAAGTCAAGGCTTCAAAAGAAAAGGTAGCAATTCCCGCAAATAAA
>Ga0207128_1012_pt2 | contig 56951 bp, 43 predicted proteins | sample Alteio_BWMinHeat_18_FD_153522 | JGI IMG/M metagenome (GOLD analysis project Ga0207128, IMG submission 153522) | Enriched cells from forest soil in Barre Woods Harvard Forest LTER site, Petersham, Massachusetts, United States -... | ecosystem: Environmental > Terrestrial > Soil > Temperate forest >... | reverse complement strand
TTAACACCGCCGTGTGGGCGACTTGGAGCACGGCCGTCACCTGGCAGAACGTGGTCGTCGGCGACTTTAACGGGGACGGCAAAGCCGACATCGCCGGCATGGAAAATGGCGTCTGGTGGACCTCGCTGAGTACCGGCTCGAGCAGCTCCTCAACCGGGTTCTGGGATACCTGGCCTGCCGCGAACTGGACCGATGTTCAAGTGATGAAGAGCACGTAAACCCAATCGGAACCATATGACTGTGAGCGCTACACTAACCCGAAGCGTAAGCGAGGAATCATTGCCTTGCTTACGCTTCGGGTTCGTGCGCTTCCCTCCGGTTGGTTCGAGATTATGGGCAAAGAGCGAAAAAATTAGCAATTGTAACGATTTTTTTGGTTGCATTTCACTCGCGCAGCCTTTACGGTGGAATGTATTATCCAGCTTTCCAGGACGGAACATCCCCCTAGAGTTGACTTTTGCCGTGGTTTCTTGAGTTTCCCTGAAGGCCATGCGGGAAAAGAGTCGGTTGTGGGTTATTGGGTCCGTGGTATGACATCGCTTGGAACCACTCAATTACTCGCCACTCGCTCTTCCAAGATCGAGAGACGCCACGTTTCGGGCTGGATGCTACCTTGAGAATCATCCTTTATTGATCCGCACAGGAGTCGCGCCATGTTGTTTCACTGGTTTCGCGGACCCAATCGAAAACGCTCGGCCAAAGGCCGAAAAAGTAAGTCATCGCTCGTTCGGGCAAAAACCTGGCGGCCCCAAGTGGAATACCTGGAGGACCGATTCCTCCCTTCCATCACCGTTGGCCCTAATGTCAACATCAGCCAATTGCCCGGCAATCAAAACGAGGCTTCCCTGGCGATCAACCCGACGAACCCGAGCAATATCGTTGCCTGGTCCAACGAAGAAAACGCCCCCAACGGTGGCGTCCGCGTATACGTCAGCAACGACGCAGGAGCTTCCTGGACGAATCGGCTTATTGGCGCCAACGACAGTCTGGAAAATGCCGCCTGCTGCGACACGCAAGCCGTCTTTGACAGTTTTGGCAACCTGTATGCCGTCAATCTTGATTTTCTCAGCGGCGGAGGAGATGCCGTCAAAGTTCTGATTAGTTCTGACGGCGGGGCGAGCTTTAGCGTCGTGACCATCGCCACGAACACCAGCCTCATCTTCGACCAGCCATCGATTGCGGTGGGCGATAATACCGTGTGGGTTGACTATACCGACACCTCAGCGAATCTCATCAAGGCGTCGGGAGCCGCGATCACGGGCTTGGGAGCGGTCGGACCATTCAGCGCGCCACAATCCGCTCCCGGTTCCACCGACGGATCGTTTGGCGGCATTGCGGTTGGCCCGAACGGCCAGGTGATGGTCACTTATCAAGCGCCGCATGGGGGCGTGGGACCTTCCGCCATCAGGGTCAATACCGATCCCGACGGCTTGGGCCCGGCCGGCTTTGGGAACGCCATCACTGTCAGCAACACCAACGTGGGTGGCTTCGCGCCCATTCCGCCGCAACCCAACCGCACCATCGATTCCGAAGCGAACGTCTACTTCGATCGCAGTGGAGGCGCCCATAACGGCCGCGCTTATCTGGTCTACACCGACCGACCCTCTACCACCAGCAGTAATACTAAAATCTTTTTGCGATTTTCCGACGACAACGGGACCACCTGGAGCAATCCCGTCCGGGTCAGCGATAACACGACCGCCAAGAGCGAATTCCTGGATCAGGCGGCGATCGATCAGAGCACCGGATTTTTGGCTGTGGCCTGGTATGACTCGCGCAACTCCACGAACGACGTCACGGCCCAGGTCTTCGCCACAGTTAGCTTCGACGGTGGCAACACCTTTGCGCCCAGCGTCCAGGTCAGCGCCGGGACTTCCAACGTGACTGTCGCCAGCAGTGGCATCGATTACGGCGACTATATGACCATGGATTTTGTCAACGGCGTTTTCTACCCTATCTGGTCGGATAACTCCAACAGCACCGGCGACAATCCCAATGGAGCATTGAGCTCCCTCGACATCTACACGGCCGCGGTTACGGTAACCGGAACCGGCGGAGGGACGACTCCTCTCCAGCCCTTGGTTTTGGGACCGACGTCCGCGCATCCGACTTCCACCACGGGCGGAACAATTTCCATCGTTCTGGGCAATAATAGCGGTTCCCATACAGCTAACTCCTTCTCCAGCAGCCTGCTCGCCATTTCCGTTCCCCGGACAGCGGATGCCCTGACCGGGGATTTCAACGGTAACGGCGTGTCGGACCTGGCTGTCCGCGATGCGTCCACCGGCCAGTGGTGGGTCAGCACGACGAATGGAGGCAGCTCGGCTTGGGGCAGCTGGGCGCCCAACGTGAATTGGACGAACGTCCAAGTCGGGGATTTCAATGGCGACGGCAAGGCGGACATTGTTGGCCGCGATCCCACCACCGGCAAGTGGTGGGTGAGCCTCTCCACCGGCGCCTCCTTCGTGACGGTTCCGTGGGGAGTGTGGAGCACGGGCGCGACTTGGGTGGATGTGAAAGTCGGCGACTTCAACGGCGACGGCAAGACCGACATTGTCGGCCGCTATCAGCAAGGCGGCCAGTGGTGGATCGCCCAATCCACGGGAGCCGGTTTCAACAGCTTCCTGTGGGCGACTTGGAGCACCGGCGTCACTTGGGCCGATGTGCAGGTCGCCGACTTCAACCACGACGGCATGGCCGATATCACCGGCCGCGCTTTGCAATTGGGCCAGTGGTGGACCGGACTATCCACCGGGACGAGCTTTACCACCTCTTTGTGGGCCACGTGGAGCACCGCTGTCAATTGGGTCAACGTCCAGGTGGGTGACTTCAACGGCGACGGCTTGCCGGACATCGTCGGCCGTGTTCAGAGTACCGGCCAATGGTGGGTCGGCCAGTCTACCGGCATTAGCTTCTCCGCTTCGCTGTGGGCGGTCTGGAGCACTGGCGTCACCTGGGTCGACGTCCAGGTCGGCGACTTCAACGGCGACGGCCTGGCCGACATTACCGGCCGAGCGGCGCAGCTCGGCCAGTGGTGGACAGCCGCGAGCACGGGCACCTCGTTCACCAGCTCGTTATGGGCGACTTGGAGCACCGGTGTTACCTGGGTCGATGTGCAAACCGCCAACTTTAACGGCGCGGAAGGATTCGTCGGCATGGCTGCCCAGTCCGGACAATGGTGGATGGCGACCCCAACGGTGAGCGCCACCTCCCCTGCCCCAACCACCAGCGCTCAGCCCATCACCCTCGGCTCCACGACCCCACCTACGAACTCGAGCACCGGTCCAATCTCCGGTGTCTTGGGAGCGCATTGAGATCAATGACAAGCTCGAAGCGCTAGCAAGGCGGCCCTTACTAGCGCTTCGGGCTAACAATCCCATCGCGGTGATAGTTAATCCGGGCAGCCAACAAACGAACGATCTACGTCGAGTCGGATTGAAGCATATCGCGTCTTCGAGAGACGATTCTAATCTACATCTTCCCACGGTGCGTCCGAGGCTTGGACGGAGGTAGCCTCATTGCCGTCGCGCAGATTTCCGCGCCTACAGACGAAAGTGACAACGACATCTTCCAAATGACCCGCCTCGGGGACCGACATGCCAGCCGGTATAGTAATAACCAAGTTGAGTTGCTGCCCGGTGGGGCTAGTGGTCATGAACTTGACAGGCCGCCCGACGAAATCGCGCAGGGACTGCCCTTCGGCCTTGGCGATGGCCTCGTCGACCTTGAGGCCGAGCGTGATAGTTTTCCCTTTGTAGGTCGGCGTGTTTTTGATGAAATGAGCAATGTTGATTTTGGGTCCTTGACGGCGGGGCTTGCCAGTGCTTGGGGGAGACGAGCAGGCGACGATAGCCAGCAGGGCAAGAACGAGGATGCGAGATAGGACGCACCGCGAAGTCATCCTTAACACTCCTTCTGTGGTCGATGCTGAAAATCAATAGTCGGTGTCCGCGAGGACTTCTCCGCCGCTGCGCGTGGCTAGCGCCATCCAAGTTGAGATATCGATGCCGTTGGCAAGAAGATGGACCGAGCCGTCGCCAAAGGCGAAGGGCACGCCGTAGCGGTGAGGGCTCCAGGTAGCATCGGCGTCGAAGACGCCAGGTGTATTGGGTCCAGTCAGCCCGGCGTGGCACATCAGCAAGGTCACCTCGGCCCCGAAATTCCCCGGATCCATAAGGAAGGGATTCAAGGCGCCGGTAGGCCCGCCCACCCACGTGGAATAAGACAGCTTGGACCAACGGTCGCTCACAAAAAGAGTGTTGCTCAACCCGTCGGAAATGTCAGCGGCTCGAAAACCCTTGACGGCGCGCAAAAAGGCGCCGGTATGCGGCGGCGTGGTGAAATCGTCCACGCCGTCGTTGCCGTTGCAGGCCACGTAGCTTCCCTGAGCGACGTCCCAGCTGTTCGATCCGCCATCCGTGAGGGTAAAGATGCGCACCTGTTCGTCCGAAGGGCAGAAGAAGATCGGCAGGAATGTCGTGCGGACCGCGGTCATGGAAGGATCGCCGACATCGACGTTAAAGTTGATCTGCCGATAGAGGTTGTCTTGTTCCAAGTACGGCAACAGAAAAACGCCCCAGCCCCAGCCGGGCCCGTTATCGAGCTGCGGCCAAAGCGTCGGGTCGTAGTAGCCGACCGGGAAGGAGCGATGCGTGTCGTGATAGTTGTGCATCGCCAAGCCGATTTGCTTGAGGTTATTTTTGCAGGAAACCAGATTGGCCGCCTCGCGAACTTTCTGGACCGCGGGCAACAACAAGGCAATCAAAACGCCGATGATCGCGATCACCACGAGCAATTCGATCAGGGTGAACGCTGGCCGGCGCCTTTTGGTCGAAAGCATGACCCATCTCCCCAAAGAGAAGCACATTACGAATTCGTAATCTTTGCCAAAATACCCGACCATGTGGAGCACGTCAATAAGGAACTTGCCTTCTTTTGTTGCGGGGGCGGATTGTGGTACATTTCATGCGGGGACGCGCGGATTCCTAAAGTTCCTGGGGGCCGCCAAAATGAAGATCCTGGTCGTCGAGGACGAAAAAAAGACGGCCGGCTTCTTGCGCAAGGGCCTGACGGAGAAGGGATTTGCCGTCGAAGTAGCCGGCGACGGAGAGGAAGGTCTGCGCCGGGCGCGATCCGGTCAATATGAGTTGTTGATCCTGGATGTCATGTTACCGCAGCGAGACGGCTGGTCGATTTTGACCGAGCTGCGCAAGGAGGGGCGACAAACGCCCGTGTTATTCTTGACGGCGCGCGACGCCGTGCCGGCGCGAGTCAGAGGCTTGGAGCTCGGCGCGGATGACTACCTGGTGAAGCCCTTCGCCTTCTCGGAGCTGCTAGCGCGGATTCGCTCGGTCTTGCGAAGGCGCTCGGCGGGACAGAGCGAAACGCTACACATTGCCGATTTGGAGCTCGATTTCGTCGGCAACAGGGCGGCGCGGGCCGGCAGATCCCTGGACTTGACGCCCAAGGAATTTATCCTCTTGGCTCTGTTGGCTCGACGCCAAGGGGAGGTCCTGTCACGGCGGACGATTTCCGAGCAAGTCTGGGACATGAAATACGAAGGGGAGTCCAACGTGGTTGACGTGCACGTACGGCGGCTGCGCTCCAAGGTGGACGATCCCTTCAAAACGAAGCTGATTCATACCGTCCGAGGGGCGGGCTATGTTCTCCAGGAAGCGCATTGATTCTTTTTCCGGGTCGGCAGCAGGAGAGCCTGTCCAGCCGGCCCCCGGGTCACTGGCGTTGCGTCTGACGGCCTGGTACGCCGGCTCGGCTTTCTTGCTGATCCTGCTTGCTACGGGTTTTCTCTATCACGTTTTGGTCGCCAATTTGGATCGCGAGGACGATCAATTTCTCACTGATAAGGTCCAGTTCCTGAGTACCCTCCTGAGCGCCCATTCGGATGATCCGCGCGCCCTGCGGCAAGAAGTGGAGTGGAAACCGGGGTCAGGTCAATATGGACAATTCTCTATCCGTCTTCTGGATGAAAAGGGCGAAACGCTGCTGGAAACTCCAGGCATGAGCGACGAGCTCGGTCCCGAGGTTTTTGCAAAAGCACCGGCCGCGCCAGGCCGGATGGCCGAGGCCAAAGAGATCGATCTGCCGACCGGCAAATCCTTCCGAATCGTGACGGCTCAGGCCGACGTAGGACAATCCGGTGGGCCGCGGCGAGTTCTTCAGGTCGCCCTCGACCGAAGTTACGAGGAAGGCATTGTCGACCGGTTCCGATGGAGTATGTTGCTCGTGTTGACGCTGGCTTTGTTGGCATGTGCCATGGCGGGCTTCCATATCGCGCGCAGGGGACTGCGGCCAATCAAGGAAATTACCATGGCCGTCCGCCGCATCCGTTCGACGACCCTCGATGAGCGAATCGATCCGAGCCGGTTTCCGGCCGAGTTATCCGTGCTGGGCGCTACTTTCAATGAGATGCTTGATCGATTGGAGGAATCATTTCAGCGGTTAGCACAATTTTCGGCGGACATCGCGCACGAATTACGGACGCCAATAAACAATTTGCGCGGGGAGGCCGAGGTGGCTTTAGCTCAAGAGCGCACCCTGCCCGAATATCGCGAGGTCCTGACGTCGTGCCTGGAGGAAGGATCACGTTTGAGTCAGCTGGTAGATAGCCTTCTGTTCCTGGCGCGGGCGGAAGGCTCGGCCACACCCTTAGCCAAACAGGAAGTAGACGTAGGGCAGGAGTTGACAGCGGTGTGCGAGTATTATGAGCCGGCCGCGGCCGAGGCGGGCATCCACATCACGGTTTCTTCCGCTCCCCACATCATGGCGGAGTTGGATCGAACTCTCTTTCAAAGGGCGGTGGGTAACCTGCTGGCCAATTCGTTGGCTCATACGCCGTCGGGGGGCGCGATTTCCTTGGCGGTTGCCCGCGGCAATGGTCAGGTCCGCGTGGATGTTACCGACACGGGCGCCGGCATACCGGCCGAGCATCTGCCTCGGGTTCTGGATCGATTTTATCGAGTGGACCAAGCCCGGACGGGCGGCTCCGGCCGGGTCGGGCTAGGATTGGCCATTGTCAAAAGCATCACGAACCTTCATCAAGGTTCGCTGACGGTTTCCAGCGAAGTGGGCAAAGGAACGTGCGTAACTCTTTATTTCCCTTCCCAACCCCTTCCTCAGCCCCAATCGGTATGATATGCTCATGCTTGATGTAGATTGTGGGCAGCTGCCAACCCCCAATGGCCGATTCCCTGTTAAGGATCAGAAGGGACCAGCCATGCGCGCAAACAAAGGCGGATTTCGTCTTGGCTTCACTCTTATTGAGCTGCTGGTGGTCATTGCCATCATCGGCGTCTTGATCGCGTTGCTTCTCCCGGCCGTGCAGAAAATTCGGGAAGCGGCCAACCGCACCAGTTGCCTGAATAACCTCAAGCAAATCTCTCTGGCGGCACATTTGTATCACGATAATTGGGAGTGCTTTCCGTCGGGATACATTTATCATGCTGCCAACAAGACGAAAGCCTCGCCGAGGTTTGCGCATCCCCCGCCTGCGCCCAGTTTCTCATTACCTCAGGGACCCGGTTGGGGTTGGGCATCCCTCCTACTGCCTTACCTGGAGCAAGATAATTTGGCGGCGCAGATCAATTACAATCTGCCGGCGGAGAGCCCGAGCATGCTGGAGCAGCGCACCATGATGCTGCGCGTTTTCACTTGCCCCTCGGATCAGGACACGGGTGTTTTCACGGTGTTATCGTTTAGGGGTGCAAATCTTGCCCAAGCCGCAACCAATAGCTATGCGGCCTGCTACGGATGGGGCGACAACATCGCCACGCAAACCGATGCCGGCAACGGCATCTTTTTCCGCAACAGTCGGGTGAGAATCTCCGACATTTCCGACGGCACCAGTGACACTTTCCTGATCGGGGAGCGCGGCGCCTTTTTCACACAGACGCCCTGGGCCGGCGTTATGACCGGGGGTACTGCCCGGACCACTCCCGGGGCCCCGGTCCACGTTTCTGTCATCGATCCGGCCCCGGTGATGGGCTTGGCCCGAGTGGGCCGGAAAACGCTGAACAGCCCATTGTCCGAGCCTTATGATTTCTTCACGCCGCACCCGGGCAGAGGGGTTTTCGCTTTCGCCGACGGCTCGGTTCGCCTGGTAGGAACGGGCACGGATTTGGAGGTGCTGCAAGCGCTGGCCACCCGCAACGGCGGGGAAACGATCAGCTCACCGGATTTCTAAAGGCCATGGTCCGATACAAGATTCCCCATGCGGTCTCGAGACTCAGGATGGCAAAGGTGGGCACTAAGCGGGGTTGGTATTCCACTTCTCCTTTTTTCCGCGGGTTGCAGCCGAGCTCCAAAGGCCCCCCTCTTGCGTGATGAGCCGGTCTATCAAAACGGGGAAGCTGGATTTCGCTTTCAAGTCCCGGAGGGTTGGACGCAGGTAGCCAAGGGGGACATTCCCGGCCAGGCGCCGCAACCACACTTGCTGGTCGAATACAAGGGATTCAACATGGACCAACCAGCCGGGCTGCAAGTGACAGCAGTCGACCTGCCGATAAACACCAGTCTGGAAAAATACTTGAGCGGGCCATCTTTTGGGTCGGAGATCTGGCGGCCGACGGCGAAGGCCGAGAGGTTTCAGGTGAACGGCATCGAAGCGACGCGATTGAGCTTTGAGTCCAAAGCCAGGCAAGAGAACCTGGCGCGGGAGGTCGTCGCCTTCCGAAGGAAAGAACGAGTCTATCTGTTCACGGGGATCTTTGCGCTGGGGGACACCAAGTCGCGGGAGCAAATTCGCGGCGCGGTGAAAAGCACCATCTGGAAATAGGTCAGGAATCCAGTCCGGACAAGCCATGCGCGGCACCCGTCAAGGATTGCCGATTTGATGCAGCGACTTGATCGCGGCTTCCCGGACGCGGTCCGACTCATCCTTCTTAAGTTGTGTAAGGGCCGGGATGGCCGGCCGGGCGGCGGAACCGAGCTGGCCAAGCGACCGGGCGGCATCACGCCGGACTCGGGCATTCTTGTCTTGAAGTGTATCGATCAACGCCGCCACGGCGGGCTCGGCGTCGCGGCCGATTAGACCCAGCGACTCGGCGCTGTGCTCGCGGACGTCCGCATCAAGATCTTTCAGCCTCTCGATCAAGGCCGGCACGGCGGCGCGCGCTTCCGGACCGATAGTCCCGAGCGCTTGGGCAGCGTTCCAGCGAACCTCGGGTTCCGAGTCCTGAAGAAGGTCGATGAGACTGGGGACGGCCGCGCGGGCCTCGAATCCGAATCGGTTCAGCGCCCGGACGGCGCTCAAGCGGCTTTCGGTTTTCAATAAGCCAATCAGCGCGGGGCAAACCTCCGGCGTATGAGGTCCGATCTCGCCCAAGGCCAAGGCGGCCACGGAGCGAAGATGCGGATCCGGGTCGTTGAGAGTCGCCACTAAAGCGGGAATGGCGGCCCGAGCTTCAGGACCGAATCGGCCCAAGATTTCCGCCGCGATTCGACGAACCTCGCCCCCTTCCCAATCGTCCCTCCCCTCGGTTTGGAGCAACTCAATGAGTACGGGTACTGCCTCGGGGCCGCCTTTCTCCAAGCTCTGAAGAGTCCGGCTCTGGACCGCTGGATCTGAATCGATCAATCCGCGCCGCCAATACGTGGTCGGCCGATTCCGAAACGTCTTTTCTCCCTTCAGATAGCCCCGCAAGACTCCAGAAGGCTCGAAGAAGCCGATTCCAAGGACCAGCAGGAATACTACGCTAGCCCCGAGCAGCCAATGCTTATTCTTAAGCGCCATGGTTTTCTCAATCCCGCAGGGTGTACAAAGTCGCTGCGCTTTGGACCGAGTTCGACAACTCGCCGGCGACGAATATCCAGTGGTGGTTACCTCCCGTTGTCTCATCGGGAATGACGGTGGGTGACGAATACATCCGAGGCGAAGTTTGGGAATAGAGGGCCACGTCGAAACTCCAATCAATGGTACCGCTGCCGGCGTCCAACCGGTAGATTTGTCCTTTGCTGGCCACGATGTAAAGGCGCCGGCCTTGAAGCGCCGGTCGTGCGACCACCGGGCTGCCCAGGCTCACCTTCCAGCATTCCGTTCCCCTGCCGCGATCCAGGCAGTAACAGGATCCGTTGCGCGATCCGACATAGACGTGATCGGAATCCACGACCGGCTTGACCAGAATGGCATCGGGCGCCGGCCACTGCCACCGAACCTGGCCGGAATCTGCCCGGAGGCAGCAGACGGCGCCCGAAGGTTGTTCCGGGGGAGGAGGACCTTCTATCATCCGGCCGTTGCCCAAGCCAAAGAAAATTTCGTCCCGATCCACTACGGGTGAGCCCCAGACCGATAACTTTGTCGGCCGGCGCCAAACCACCCCGCCGGTGCGAGCATCCAGACAAAACATTTCGGTCGTTTTACATTTTCGGCTCAGGCCGCTCCCGACATATAGATGAGGCCCGATCACTGCCGGACTGGTATCCACATGAAGCGGCTCCTGAAAATGCCAACGTTGCCGGCCCGTCTTAGCATCGAGGCAATAGACGCCGTCGTCCCCGGCCCCAAAGAATACTCTTCCCTCCGCGACGCAGGGGCTGGACTCAATATGATTGCCCACCTGGAAATCCCAAAGCTTGGCTCCGGTTTCGGCGTTCAGGCAATACAGCTTGCACTCAAAGTTCTGGTGCATGCCTTCGCCGACATAAAGTCGGCCCTCCGAAAGGCAAGGAGAGGAAAACATGTGCTGCATGCCGCCCTGGTCGTCGAATCTCCATACAACCTCGCCCGTGGCCCGCTGCAAACAGTAGACCGCTCCGGCCGTCGAGAAGCCCACATTGTGAATGACGCCAACGTAAATGCGCTTCTCCGTCACCACAGGAGAGCTCATGATAGCTCCACGTTCCCCCGGTTCGAACGTCCAAATCACCTGAGCGCCTGGGAGCCGTCTTTCATTTTTTTCCACGCCCTTCCCAGGATCTGCCTTGGGAGCCAGCAGCGCATGGAAAAGAATCAAGACGGCACTCAGAATGAGAATGGAAAGCAGCAGGTGCCAGCGATTCAAAATAATCAGCATCCCGCGGAGACTAAATGGAAACGTAGGGTCGGATTCCCTCGATTCCATTGTGCCACTTCACAAATCAACTTCAAGTAATGTAACGCATTCTTGGCTGGTATTTCCAATCGCCGAAGATGGGAGGGCAAGCCCGACGCGTCAGCAAGGCAGCCTTTGCTAGCGCTTCGGGCTAACAATCCCATCGCGGTGATAGATCGGCGCGGCCGGATAATGCAGCGGCCAATTCTCCACCACGAACTGAGTGGACGTGAGTTGCCGAAGCTGGCAGCCTTGTTCGGATCCTGAAACGCATCGCCCGGTCAAGCCCGACCACGTCGAACCGGTCCGGCGATCGATCATCAGCAAGTCCGTTTTCTCGATTTTCGGCGAATTAAATTCTAGCTTCGCTCCTTTGCAAAGCGGTTCCCAAGCCACCGCCGTGCGGCTGGTTGGATGGAAAACAATCAGGACAGGGTAGGAGCCGATGTTATCCGCAAGCAGCGTTTGCTTTTCTAATTCCTCGAAGGGATAGAGTTTCTGTCCCGCGGGCGTGATCACCGCCAGGCCGAAACTCAAGGCCTTGTGCCGCTGATATTTGATCCCCTTACCGGTTGTGTAATAAAGGTCGTAGGTGTCGCGCCAACAGCGGTTGTTCTTCTGCGAAGGCCGGCTGAGGACGCGGGTGTCCGGATGAAGCTGCCGCCACTCGCTCCACGTGGTCTGCGTCGCCGGCAGGCGATCAAGCCTCGTGCCTTTGTATCGTCCGTCGATGGCCTCGCCGGTCGCTTGCACCCACAGGCTGTCGGTCTGGTAGTCGTAGAACAGGAAGGATTCTTCAAACAGCCAGCCGCGATGGCCGAAGTCGAGAACTTCGTCTCCCACCTTGCGGGCATACACGATGCCCGTACGACAAAGCGGTCAGTAACTGACCAGGACCGGTGTCCCGGCGATGGTATCGAGCACCATCTCATGATCGTTGAGCTGGTTGGTGGAATAGGCTCGCGCCTCCGCGCCGATTACCAGGCCGAGAACCGGCTCGTTGCGCGCCAGCGCGCGATCCCCTTGTTCGGCCGTCAGGTAATGCGGCCGACGTATCACGGGAAAGTGGTCGCGCTTGCCCCAGGGGATAATGGGCAATCCCGCAGGCGGCTGCGTTTCCGGCAATCGGGGCGGCAATTCGAGATTGGCATCACTCTCGACAGATTCCTGCTTATCGCTTGCGGAGACAGGCGTGTTACGCTTTGCCGAATCTCCTCGTTGGCCGCAAGAGACGCTGCCGATCATTCCGACCAGCACAGCTGCAACTGCCAAAGGCCGAAAAACTCTCCGCTCAAGCATGAGTTAATCCCTTCGGTTCCAGCGGAAAATGCGCGATCATCGCTAACATTGTATTACACAGTCGTCAGAGCCGGAAGCGTTAGCGCCCGGTCCGAACTACCGGGCGCTAACGCTTCCGGCTCTGGCGCTTCGTGAGAAAGACGACAGGTCGCCGCAACTTCCCCGTATAGAATGGACGATAAACCCGCTAGAGGCTTGGAGCTTCCAGCCCTTGAAGTCGCCATAACCCTTCCCGGCGTTACAACCATGTCCGTCGCACCGGAAAAGCAACCCCTTCCTCCATGGCTTATCTGGGTCGGCAGCGCCGCGATTGTTTTCCATCTGTTTGCCTTGCTTATTGTGGTCCTGGCGGTGTCAAGTGGACCCTGGGTATCGCCGTTTGGACCGAGCCCGCAGGAGCCACCGGCTTTCGCTCAAGGCATCGGCGAGTTGACCACCCGCCTTTACTTGCGGCCGTTGCAATTGTCATCCAATTATCATTTTGAATCGAACAAGACGGAATACGACAGTGTCTATTTCGAAGCCGAGTTGCGGGATGCCAATAACAATCTAATCCAAACGCTGCGATTTCCTGACGAAAAAGCGAGCTTATCCGTCTGGAACAAGCAAATTGCCCTGGCCCAAAGTCTGGGGCTCGACGATCCCGTTCAGCCGCCTGGGGGCGAGGTAATTACGCCGCCGGGGAAGGCAATGCCCACGGTGGAGGTCTGGGATGCGCCCGAAGGCGGGGGACCGCTCAAGTTGCAGAAAATCCCGATCACTCGAATTCCTCGGGATCGGGAGATTTATCGGCCTAGTGACTTATCGCTGCAATTGGCAAAGTCCTATTCTCGTTATCTTTGCCGTCAAAACCAAGCAGCCTCCGTCGAATTGATCCGTCACCATCGACGACGGCTCCTGCCTGTCTTCGTAAAGAGCCGGGAGGGCGAGCCTCCCGTCGAGCCCCTGCCGGACGCTTTTGAAGAAACGATTTGCAGCTTCGGAGAATACCGCCTTGAAAAATAGCAAGTCGATTCCCGCCACTGCAAAGACCGCGGAATACCCCGCGTCCGGTTTTTTCCAGAGGTGGATTCATTTTTGGTTCGATCCGATTCACCCGGTGGGATTGCACACGCTTCGCTTCCTGGCGGGCGTGCTTTTCGCCTTTTGGGTTCTCACGATGGCCGGAAATCAGACGGCGTTCTTCGGCTTGGGCGGATGGGTGGATCGTGAATCGGCCTCCCGCCTGACACGATCATTTTTCGACGCGGAAGGTCGGGATTTGGAGGCGTCTGCCAATCAGCCGGAGGCTTTTCGGTCCGGCTGGTCTCTTTTCTATCTTTTTGGCTCCAACCCGGCCTGGGTCAACACCCTTTACTGGATTTCTATCGCGTTGTTTCTGCTATTCGCCGTCGGACTGTGGACGCGGGTCACCTCGGTATTGACTTGGATAATGGTGGCGAGTTTCATCGGCAACCCCTTGACGCGCTTGGACGCCGAGCCGCTCTTGGGGGTGCTGGCATTTTATTTGATGATCGGTTACTTGCTCCTGGGGCAATGGAGCCGACAGGTTTCCTTGTACGATCGAATTCTGGGATCAAATCAAACTTTGCTGTTCGGCCGGGGAGAGCAGCCTCACAGCGTGGCTGCCAATCTGGCGATCCGATTATTGCAGGTCCATTTTGCCCTCGTGGTTGTGGTGAGCGGGCTGCACAAGCTCCAAATCGGCGATTGGTGGTCGGGCGTGGCCTTCTGGTATCCGCTGCACCCGCCTTTCCAAACGACTTTGGAAAGTCTTCGAGCGGAGAGAGCCAATGCTCCGTCCACTTTTTTCTTCCTCAGTCTCGCGCAATACCTGATGCTGGCCTGGCAGCTCGGCTTTCCGTTTTTCGCTTGGCGAAAGAGCTGGCGCATCGTGCTCTTGGGAGGAGCGGTCATCGGCTGGATCGGCTGCATCGCCATCTACAAACAACCATTGTTTGGTTCGATTTACTGTATCGGCGCCTTAAGTTATCTGACGTCGGCGGAATGGCTGGGGATTTGTGATAAAGTGAAAGTTGCAGGGCATTGGGTCATTGGGCGGGGGCCGGCGATTTCTCCAAGCCCGGCCCGACACGGATCAAGAGTTTAATCATGTTCATCAAGGTTAAACGCGTCTGGTTCATTCTCCCCTTGCTCGTCATCAGCCTTTCATGCGCTCCGGGTGTTGAGAATGGATATTCCGACGATCAGGCCGACGACATCGATAGTCCGAGCAAGGCGCCGGCGCCCATTCCAATTCCGTCAGCCCACAAAGATCGGATCGACACGGTCTTGAAGCACGTCCGCCAGCGCGATCTGTTTCCCGACCATGCTTTCTGGACCATTTTCCACGGAATCCTGGGCGTGGGGCCTGAAGACGCCATGATCTTGGATCCAGGTACCAAGAAGAGAATCAAGGCGATCGATTATCTCGCCAGTGGCGGTGAGGTGAACGGCCTGGAGTTTACTCCAACCGCCGATGGAGTCGAGGTCGTGACCATGCCCGGCAGCATTATTGGCCAAGGGCACCAGGATCAATTCGTGGCGGAAATGGCCGAATGGGATTTGCCGCGCGATAAGAAATTCACGGTCAATGGCACTCAATACACCTTTGACGATTTCATCCGCCAGGCTCGGGCGCACGCCAGCCTGACCGCCAAGTCGTTTCCGGGCCCCGATCCGCTGGAGCTAACATGGACGATCGTCATTGTTTCCAAGTATTACGGCCCCGAGCATCGCTGGACCAACAATCGGGGCGAGAAGCTTTCGGTCGAAGACATGGCCCGGTACGAGCTGAGCCAGCCGATCGCGGACTCGCCAGTGTGCGGCGGAACGCATCGCCTCTTCGGCTTGACCTGGGCTTATTACTTGCACCGAAATGCCGGCGGAAAGAAGGAAGGCGTTTGGAAACAAGTGGCCGACGCCATCGCCGACTACGAAAATCGAGCCCATGCGCTCCAAAACCCGGACGGCTCCTTTTCCACCAGCTATCTGAATGGACCGGGCAATGAACCTAACAACCAGCTTCGGCTCGCCAGCACGGGGCACATTTTGGAATGGCTGGCGTTGGCCATGACCGACACCGAACTGAAGCAACCCTGGGTCGAAAACGCGGCGGATGCTCTCGCTTTGATGATCTTGGAAAACATTGACCGACCGCTAGACGCCGGCTCCCTCTATCACGCCGCCCACGGCCTGGAGCTGTACCGCGCCCGCCTCTGGGGAAGCCCCGGTTCGCACAAATCGCCAATGCCACTTCCTCCCACGGATTGATTTGCTCTGGAACATTATCCGCTGAGCAGACTCGGAGCCTGCGCGGATTTCCGAATGGATGAAATTCCACTCGTAAACCACGTCACGGATAATCGTCCGCTCGGTGGCTACATCTCCAGGGGAAGCAATCATCACCTTGTAGACGAGCGGTGAGGCGTTGCACTCGTGTCCCAAGAGCCGCGGCCTCGGCTTCAACGAACCATTTCGGCGCCAGGGACAGAATTCTTTGCCGGTTGGCTCAAGCCATTTGGGCCTGTATTTTATTACGACCTAATTCGTCGGCGTCGTCAGCGTGCTGAAGCCCTTTAGAGCTGCGTGACGACTTCCCCTGTGGTCTTATTGAATAGCACATCCATCATGCCGGCGAAGAACCAATCCATACCGTTCCCACCGTAGAGACTGTCGGCGAGGTTGGTGCCATGAACGGTGCTGGTGTTCAACAGGTAGTTGCCGTTGATACCGCCGCTCATGCTGCCGGTCAAATGCGCGATGCGAGTGGCGTAATCGATGTCGGTGCGGCCCCACTCGGCTAAGATGGCGGCGAGAGCGGCCGCGTTGTTGTCATAGGCGATCGTGCCGCCGATCAGGATGTCACCACTCGCGCCGGCTTGAAGGGTGGCTTGTCCCGCGCCTCCGATCAGAATGTCTCGACCTTGGCCGCCAATCAATCGATCGGCACCGCCACCGCCGATGAGCACGTTATTGGCGCTGCTACCCGTGACATTCAGGATGTCGTTGCCGTTGCCGGCAAAGAACAGCACCGGCACGCCCACGTAAGTGAGCATGCCGTTGATGGTCTGCGCCGCCGTCTTGACGATATCGTTCCCCGATTGGCTATAGACCACCACGTGGCCGGTTGGGAAGAAGCTGCCATAGTTGACCATGTTCATGCCCACTTTGACGCCGTAGACGTTGTTGCCGTTCACGGTCATGACGGCCGGCGTGATGGCGATGTTGTCGTTGCCGGTGGTCCCGCCCAAATACAGCGCCGTCTGGTTGGGGTTAGATGGATCGGTCTCCATGGCCAGCGTGGTGAGGGAGATTGGAGTCGAAGCGGGCAAGCTGCCATTGCCGCTGGGATCCGTCGCAATCACCGTGATCGCGTAGTTGGTGGAGGCGGGGAAAGCATGAGTCGCTTGTGTGCCGGAGGGACCACTGAAGGTCTGCGCCGGACTGCCGTCTCCCCACTGAACGCTGTAGGAATAGACGGTGTCTGGAGACAGCCCTGACTCGCTGGCGGTCAGAGTGAAAGCGAGCGGCTGACCGCGGACGCCATTCGAGCCGGAAACATTCAGGGGCGGACCAGAAATGCCAGCAGTAGGCTGCATGCTGACCGCGGCAATGCCCGTTTCCGTGCCGGTGATACCGGCATTAACGGTGTCAGTGGCCGTGATTGACTGCGAGTTGCCCGGGGTGTTCAGGGTGGCGGAGAAGGAGTGCGCGCCGGCATCAGCGCTGGTGAACGTGTAATTCGCCGGCAGCGCGGCCTGGCTGTCGCTGCTTGTGAAAGTCACCGTTCCGCGATAGCCGGTGGCGACGTTGCCGTACGGATCAAAGGCGGTGACCGTGAAGTTGTGAGCCGTGCCAGCGATAACAGAGGAGGGAAAACCGCTCACCTGCAAACGGCTAGCCGCAGCCGGGTTGACGGTAATGCCTGCCTGAGTGCCCAAGGCGACGTCGGCATTGCTCGAGTCCTGAACGGTGATCGACTGGCTGCCAGCCGTCTTGAGCGTGGCGGAGAAGGTGCGCACGCCAGCGTCGCCGCTCGTGAACGTGTAAGTCCCCGGCAGTACCGCTTGCGGATCGCTGCTGCTGAAGCTCACGGTATCGGTAAAGCCTGGAGTGATGTTGCCAAACATGTCTTGAGCCGTGACCCGGAGGCTCTGGGCAACACCCGCGGTGGTCTTGGAGGGGAACTGACTGAGGACCAAATGGTTAGTCGCGGCTGGAGTCACCAAAATGCCGGCCTGACCAGAAATATTGCTGTTCAAGGTATCGGTGACCGTGATCGACTGGGTTCCCGCGCTCCTCAAGGTTGCCGAAAAGGTGTGGACGCCCCCATCAGCACTGCCAAAGGTGTAGTTGGCCGGTAAAACCGCTTTAGCCGCGCTGGTGGTGAAATGAACCGTGCCGGAATAGCCGGTCGCTGTGTTGTTAAATTGATCCTGAGCGGTAACCGTGAAACTGAAGGCAGGCCCGGCCGTGGCGCTGGCCGGAGCGCTGACCGAAAAATACGTGGCCGCCGCGGCTTTGACCAAAATGGCGTTGCTCGTGCCCGTGATGGACGAGCTGACCGTGTCCGTCGCGCTGATAGTTTGGTTGCCGGCAGTCTTGAGCGTGGCACTGAAGCTGCCGGTTCCATTCGTCAATGTGCTGTCGGCCGGAAGAATGGCCTGGCCATCGCTGCTGGTAAAGTGGACAGTGCAGCTATATCCGGTAACCGTGTTGTTGAATTGGTCTTGAGCCGTGACCGTGAAACTAAAGGCCGAGCCCGCGGTGGCGCTCGCCGGAGCGCTAAGAGCAAAATGAGTCGCCGCCGCGGCGACCGTGGCAGGCGCCAGGTCGAGGACCGTCATCGAGTAGGCGGGGAAGGTGTAGTTGAAGCTGCTGCCGTTCAGCGCCAATGTCGTCGTGAAGTTGGCCAGGGCCGCGAAGCCGTCGGTCGTTTGGCTCTGGGCGTAGTCTTGCGTTTCGCCGTATTGCCAGACCTGGGCGTGGCCGTTGGGCGTGAAGCCCTGGACGGTGAATTGCTCGTTGAGGTCGGCGTCGGGGTTCTTGTTGATCACCAGCAGCTCGAGGTGGCCGTTGGCTTCCAGGACGGCGTAGGCGGCGAGGTCCCGGAAGTTGCTGCTGGCTGAGACCACCTGGCCGCCGGCCTGGACGATCTTCGATGCCAGCTGCTCGGCGAAATAGTTGGGGTAAGGGACATAGGGGCCGGTCGAGGGCGGGGCGCTGGTATTGGGATCTCCGAGGAGGCCGTAGTCGCCCCCTTGTCGCCAGCCATACAGTGATGGCGAGTTGTTCTGGTTAGGGTCCCAGCCGTTCCGCAGGTCCCAGACGAACCCGCCGGTGTAACCGCTGTCGAGCAGGCTGCCGATGGAGTCGGCGATGAACAGGCTGTTAACCAGGCTGGTGGACTGCTTGCCCGGGTTGGTGTACACCGAGTTGAACTCGGTGGCCATGACCTGCACACCGGAGGCCTGGCTGCCCAGGGTCGTCTGGAGCAGGCTCTGGTAATCGGCATGGCGCGTGGACCAGTCCAACACACTATTCGGGTCCGAAACAGTGTGCAGCAGGAGTGTCGAGTCACTCTCCTGCCCCGGCCCCTGCATGTAGCTGTGGTCGGAGATGAAGCCGGGGACGAAGCCCATGGACTGCCCTTGGGTCAGCACGTTCTTCGTCCAGTTGTTGTAGCCGGCCCCTGGGTCGCCGCTGTCGATGCCGATGCTGATGCCGGGGTCGATCTCCGCAGCGTACCCGGCAAAGGCGTGGGCAAATGCAGCGTAGGTGGCCGGGTCGTGTTGGGCGCCGGTGCTGACGCCGCCGGGGCCAGACGTGCCGTGATGGTCGATCTCCCAGCCACCGTACTCCTCGTTGCCCACCTCCCAGTCCTTGATTTCAGTGAACGCCGCGGGATGATTGATGCGCAGGAAGTTGTAGCCATCATTTTGGGCCAGGGGCGTCGCCGCCCGCAAACTGGCCCAGTAGCCGACAGTCTGCCAGTTGACTTGCATCCACTGGTTGGTGCTGTCGTTCCATTCCAGGCCGGTGCCGATGACCGTCGTGTCGGTGGGTGACCCTTCCAGGTAGGCCAGCTCGGCGGCGGCCTCCTGGGGGCTGCCCGAGCCGTAGTCGAGCGTCACCAGGCCGGTTCCGCCGACACTCTCGATGAACTGGGCGAACTGCGGGATGGTGACGGCAACCGAGTCGCCGAAATTGCTGGAAACGTTGAAGTGGTAATCATCGGAGCTGGAGCCGCCAGGAAAACGGAACGCGGTCAGACCGGCGGCCTGGACCATCTGCTTCGTCTGTGGGGTGGTCAGCTTGTCGTCCCACCAGGCCAGGTTGACCCCAAGCATGTTGGTCGCGACCGGCCCGACCACTGTGCCGGCGTTGACTGTCGTCGATAGCTGCGTGGGCACGGCCGCAATCCCCACGTAGGTGGGGTTGACCGCCACGGCGAAGTTGTAGCTGGGGCCGGACGAGAGCTGGTACGTGGAAAAAGTGCCGGTGACGCCGGCATAGGTGATGGCTTTGAACCCATCGCCGACGGCTGGGCTGTAGCCGTTGACCAGGGTTGCCTGCAAGGTCCCGGCGAGAGTAGTGGTGCCGGTGACGCTGATGGCCCCGTACAGACCGCTTGCCGGCGGGCCGCCGAGCTGGACGGCCAGCGTGCCGCTGCCCGTCTGCGTGAACGCCCCGGTGATGCCGACCTTATCACCGGCCCCGATAGAGATCGTGCCATTGTTGGTCATGCTGGCGGCGTTGACGGTGGCAGCATTGGCGGCGGTGGGCCCGAACTGGGGGTCGTCCCAGAAGACCGCTCCGCCAGCGGTCCCGGGCAAGCCAGTGTAGGCGCCGGTCTCCAGCACGAAATTCACGTTGGCCGCGTTGGCGGGCGCTACGGCCGTCGTGCTGAAGTAGTTCCAGCCCTGGTTGCCGACGCTGCCGGCAATCGGCCCGCCCGTGGCACTGGTCGAGGTCAGGATGGTCACAGAATTGGGAGGCGAATAGGGGCTGATCTGGTTGTCACTGGCGTCGTAGAAAATGACCTGGAGGAAGCCGCCTTCCGGGCCAGTGAGCTTGTTATTTGCTGGGGTCATGGCATACACCGTTCCCGTGTAGGACACACCGGGGGTCACGGCAAAGGACTCCAGCACGCCGGAATTGGGACCCGACTCCTGCAGCGACTGCGAACCTGTGTGGGCGTACTGGGTGCTCACGTAAGACGTGCCCCAGGAGGGCCACCCGCTGGGGGCTGTCGTTGTCCCGGAAGGAGACTCAAAGCCGTTGTTCGTCAGCAGGTTGGTCCCGACACCCGTGGTTAGTCCGGCGGCCGGCAATGTCAACGAACCAGCAGCCCTTTGGAGGTAGTTGCCGGCGAAGGTCACGTGCGCGCCAGGCTGGACCTGGAGGGAGCCGGCGTTGGAGGAATCGGCGGCGACCGCCAGCGTGCCGCCGGTGAGGTTGAGTGTGGCGCCGGTGAGGGAGAGGCTGTGGATGGTGGTACTGACGGCGAGCGTCACCGTAACGGCGGCGGACTGGTTGATGACTACGTCATCGCCGGCCGCGGGCACCATGCCGGTGCTCCAGTTGGTTGCGGTGGTCCACTCTCCACTCGTGGAGCTGGCCCAGGAAACGGTGCTCGGCAGCACACGGTCTTCCAGCGCCTCCAGGCGCGGCCTTACTGTTTTGATCTTGGCCCTCTGTCTGTGGATGCGTGACATATTGTCTCCAGGCACGAGATGATCATCCGGCAATTCGTCCATAAGCACGAAAACCGAGCCTGGCCGGGACCCGGGGACACCCAAAAGCCGAAGTCCATTCCAGGGCAAGCTTCTTCTTGAAGAGGCGACTAAATCTTAACTGGGGTTTAGCGCACGCACAACTTTTCAGATGGGTGAATGATAAACAAATTTGGCATTACCTTTAGCATGGACTGGCTTTGGCTTCATCCCGCATACACTAATAGATGCCCTGAGAGTATTCGGTAACCGAAAGGGCTTACCATGCGCTGGCTCACTGCCATTTTATTGACGGTACTCGGTTCTTGGGTGCCAATGTCATCTTTGGCCGACGGGCCCGGAGCGAAGCCCGGCGAGCGCTACGCGAAATTGGCCGTGGAGGAAAAGGTGGTAAGCCTGGCCTCCGAGCCGGGGGCGGGCGCGAACCCGACAAGCGCGGACCTGTACGGCGATCCGCTGCCCAAAGGAGGCATTGCCCGGCTGGGGACCAGCCGGCTGCAACACGGCGGCAAGGTGAACACGCTCGCTTATTCCCCCGACGGCAAATGGCTCGCCTCGGCAGGCGCGGACGCTGTTATCCGCTTGTGGGATGCCGAGACCGGCAAAGCGGGCTTCGAACTCCAAGGCCATCAGGGAGCGGTCCACTGTTTGGCGTTTGTGCCGGCCGGTGAAGGAAAGCCGGCAGAGGTTCTCGTCTCGGCCGGAGTTGATAAGACCATTCGTTTCTGGGACCTCAACAGCGGCCGGGAGCGGGCCCACGTCATTAACCATCCCGAGGTGCCTACGACTCTGGCAGTCTCCCCCGACGGCAAGTTGTTAGCCTCGGCAGGAAACCGCGAATCTCACATCTTTCTCTGGAAAGTCGAAGACGGCAAGGAAGTGCGTCGGTGGAAGGCGCATCAAGGGGGCGTCACGAGCCTGGCCTTTGCCGCCGACGGAAAAACCCTCGCTTCGGCAGGACAGCCTCAGCGCCTGTCAGTCCCCGGAAAGGCCGAGGAACCTAGCGACGACTACGGCATTGCTTTGTGGCAGACCGACACTGGCAAGCCTCGCCAAACCTTCGCGGGTCAGACTACTCACACGTGGGCGATGGCTTTTTCCTCAGACGGCAAACTCGTGGCATCCGCCGGCATCGATAAGACCAAGGGCCGCTGCGTGATCCTTTGGGATGCCGAGACCGGTAAGCAACTGCGAACCGTCGGTGAACGGTTCCATCTCGTCGATCCCCGCTGCTTGGTTTTTAGCAAGGACGGTAAGACCCTTGTGGTCGGAGACCTAATCCAAATCAAGTTCTTCGATACCGGCACCGGCGCCGAGCAACGCGGCTTGCCCAGCGCCTTCATGGACCATGTTCAGGCGTTGGCGTTTTCGCCGGATAGCCGCACTCTGGCCTCCAGCGACGAAAAGGGACGGATCATGCTTTGGGACGTGGCGCGGCGCACGGCCCGGCTGGAAGGCCGCGGACACACCCTGCCTTTGACGTCGGTCGCCGTCGCACCCGACGGAAAGACGATTGCTACCAGCACCTTTGGCGAGCCAGCTTGGCTCTGGGTTCGCGCCACCTGCAAGCCGCTGCGCCAGTTCAAGCGGGAAAACTGGCAGAACGCGGCGATGGTCTGGTGCCTCGCCTTTTCTCCCGATTGCCGCACGATCGCTCTATCGCTTCAGAACTTCGGCATCACCTTTTGGGACGTCAAGAGCGGGCTCCAGTTCCTCCGTGGTCGTATCCCAAAGAGAGGAATGCGGGCCGATCTCAATACCAGCGCGGATTGGCAGGCAACCCTGGCCGCCCTGAAACTGCTGGAGGAGCTGCCTCCCACCTCCGCCCGCCCGCTTCTGGAAAATCTGATCAAAGGCGATCCCGATTCCCGCTTGACGCGCGAAGCCAACGCGATACAGCAACGATTGGTCAAGCGCGGCAAAGACGCGAAACCGTGAGTTCGACATACCGATGCAGTAATTCCATTCAACTTTACGGAGGGCCTCCAATGTCTCGTCGCATCCTGTCTACCTTTTGTGGCGCTCTGGTATTGCTGTTCGGGATTTCATTTTCCAGCTGGGGGGATGATGAGAAGCCCAAGTACGAGGCTGAGAAATATCGCTATCCAAACGCAGAAAAAGAGGGTGGCGGCGGAATACTAGCACCGAACCTGGAAAGCCAAATAATGATTACCAAGGATGACTTTAAGAAAGTAGTCAAACACTATGAATGAACAGGTCCTTGGAGATAAGCTTTCCACCGGCGCCCCCGTAGCGATGATGGGGACCAGCAAGTTTATCGTCGATGACTCCAAAGATCGGCCTGTGAAAGTTCTGGTCTATGTGCACCAGGCCGAAAACTACTCTCTTTCTTTAGTAATCAGCCGCGCCAATTAAGAAAAAATGACACACATCGCACTCGTGTATCGCAGCAGTAGATGAGGGGGAGACGAGGAAAGCGGTTATTGCCCGATCGACGCCTAATCGCGGAGAGGTTGATGGTAATTCCACAAGCGAGATTCTTGCTGGACGATGGCGCTTTGCTGCTTGTTGACTTTGACATGGCCGACGACGCCTTTGCCCCGCGGCTGAACGCAAAGGAATTCTCGCGTCCACCCGCAATCGGCGAAGATATGTCGAGTGCTTACTATGCTAACCAAAAGTGTCATTACCGTTGGCTCGCGGCTCTTGAGCGGATTGTGTGCTAGTTGGCCCTCAATTGGCTAAGCAGCCAAGCCGCCACAGATTGGGTATCCGTGGAGTCAAGCACGAGGCGTGCTTCGGCCTTGGCAGACCGATAAGCGGCCTGCGCGGGTTCGAGACTCTTGTCCAGGATCTCACGTGTCACGGAACGATTCAATCCATCAACCGGGCTTGCTAGCCGCAAGGGTCGAGGCGCCAGGGTCGCTGCCACTTCGCCTAGGTCGCCAGTGGTTAGCGCCCCAGGCACGATGCAATCGTGAGGGAAGTAGCAGTATGGGCTTTGCAAGAGAGCGCCATAGCTCACGAGCCCTCCGCGGATATAGATGGCCTGTACTTCATCTTCAAAGAGTGCTCCAAAGAGCGCCAATAATCCGCCGAGGGGTTCGGAGTGTTCGGGTAGATTGTCAGCATCGAGCGGCGCAGCCAGGTTCTGGCCGTGGGGGTTTGTCGCTGCGAAGGAATCACCCCATAGCGCGACACCTCCGGCGCGAAACTCAGGTCGGCCCCGGAGGTAGCGGCAAACCATCCGTAAATCTCGAAGGCGGGCACCGAGCATGGTCTGACCGAGCATCAGCTCGGAAGAAGAAATGGAAGTGCTGGGGCTAGTGCGGCCGCGTGAATCTCCTGGGGGCCTGGTCTCACCCGTGCCGCGCACGTCAGGCAGACACACTGCAACTCCACCTTGGAGCAAACTGACTATTTCATCCGCCCGCGTTCGCAAGAAAGCTTGTTTGCCTTCTTGAGAAAAGGCGACGACGACGGGCAATCGGCTGTTGGCCTTGCGCTGCGGAATCAGAAGTGCCGTGGGCACGACGATTCCGTCCTCATGAGTCAAGGAGATAAGCCCGAAGTCAACACTTTCCACTTGCTGCTTGCTCTGTACCGTCACCTTCAAGTCACCGCTGGGACTTACATCACCGAGCAGGCGACTCCATTCTTGACGAAGTTGCTGGCGTCGGGCAGCCGGCGCCAAATCCCTCAAACGACTCCGTGCAGCTGCGGCTCGTTCCGCGCCAAGATCCACTACCACTTTATGGAGCGATCCGATTTTGAGCTCTTGAGCTGCCTGGGGTGTCAAGCAAGTCAGATTGGCGCTCGAATGTCGTTGTTGATATCCATTTGGGGGGATCGGCATTTCAAACCAGCGTTTAAGAGCAGCGTAGATGCCGACGCGCTGTTCGGGACCGATGTTGTTGCAATGAGTACTTTCCGGAGGTTTTCCGGTAAGCGTGCCTCGGCCATGGGCTGCCGCGAGATGGTCGCCAACTTCATAAAGGCCAAAGATTGTGTTCAGCCGAGCCCAAACGGGGTCGTGTTCTTGGTCCCAAGCGAACTCATGGCCGTAGACCAAACGTCGGGGCGCCATGGCGGCCACGATCACCCAGGGGAGAAAGCCATCCCGTGCCGACAGACGCAGATTGCGAGTCGATTCCCAACTGCCTCCTCCGGCGTAATTGAAAGTGCTTTCCGCATCGACCGGCAATGGGTAATGGGTCTCGGGTTGAGGCCCCCCAAAATTGAAGGGCACGACAGCCGCAATTCGGGGGTCCAGCGCGGCCGCCACGGCGGCGGGGTCACCGCCGCCAGCCACCGCCCCTAACAAAATGATTCGGTCCTTGCGAATGCCGGGCCGTGCCAGGAGCAGATCCACGCCTCGCATCAGGTCCCACGCCATCCAACCGACCAGGCTGTCACCCACCACGTGGAGCTGCATACCTATGTTGAAGCGGAAGTAGTAGTCCTGCCGGTCGACCCGAAATGGCGAAGGATATTCAGTCGAGGATTGGAACGGATGCTGGCGTCGCTCGCCGTGGCCCAGCTGGTCCATGACCAGAACCGCGCATCCTTGCCGTGCCCACGCCGTCCCCATGTCTTGCAGTTCGCCTTCAGTCTTGGGGTAGTGATGGCTGTGGCAGATCAGGAGCCCCCGCATGTCGTCGGAAGGCCGAGCGGGGAGGTACAAATTGCAAGTGACCCAAACTCCAGGTCGGCTCTCAAAGGCCAGGTTTTCAATGACGTAGCCCTCTCCGGGAAGCCGACGCATGACACGTACTTTGAGTTCTGACGGTGGCTTGGGAAACTGTCCGAGCGACGCCCGAAGAGCACGAAGGCGAGTATCTCGAAATTGCTCCCAGTCGGTCCGAGTCCTCACTCGACGCCAAGCTTCCGTACTTCGACGGTTGGCGGCACGAAAACGCGTGAGCACGTTCCTTGATAACATTTCGGAGAGTTGTTTGCCCTCGGCCGTGTTGACTGGGATCACAGTTGCATCCAGCCCACGGAGCACCAAAGCCAGCCCAACGTCTGCTTTTTCTTGGCCAGCAAAAACCGGAGGGAGCATGAGTATCGCTGCTATGACAATAAGTCCTCTTTGAATCATCGCAGCAATGCCTCCATGGCAGATTCAATTCCCAGTTTCCCATCCATCGCGCCTCTGAGAAGGTGTCAGCGATTGAGACGGGTTGCGAGTTACGGCCTGGGGCATGGCAAAAGTCTCGCGGCAATAAGGTTGCCTATTATTGCTTCAGACGCGAAACTTCGCTGGCAATCTCGCCCAGCAAGCGAACGGCCGCTTCAGCCAGCATTTCGCCGGAACCTGGCTCCACCGCCGAATTGATCGCTTCGTATCCCCCGCCAGCATATGCGACCCTCGTGGGAACGTACAGCGTTTCGGCACAGTTAGCCAACTCGACGATCAGCGTCGTCTTGAAAGGCGAGGCCTGCTTGATGGCGAGGCCCAACTCCACGAAAATCTCGCCGGGGAGGAAAACGACGGCCAGATCATTTCCGAAAGCAAGCACGTTCACTTCCACCGGCAACCGGGCGCCGACGCCGGCCCAGGTGCGCGAGAGGCCCCAGTTGATGAGCTCAGACGGCTTGGCCTGCGGAGTCTTGTGGCGCAGTTGGTCTAGCATGACTGCCTTATACGCGCGAACCAGGTCGAAAAACTCGACTTGCTTGCCCGCTCGGGAATCCAACAGTAGCGGCCGCGCCCGGGCGACTTGCTCGGCGGTGACTTCCTGCAGCGGGAGTTGGACGGTTGCACGACGGATGCGCAGGGTCGGCTGCTCGACGCGCCGCAAGCCCGGCAAGGCGCTTTGCATGGTCTTCGCCAGGGAACGGCCGATGTATTCGGTCTTGTTCCGTTCCTTTTTCGACGGGTCCGCGTGGTTGATGTCTCCACAGCAGCCCGTGCCGAACAGGAAAACGAGTTTCGGATCGAGGACCTTGCGGGCCGCCTGCTCAATGTGATAAGGATAGTCGGCGCTCCACAGAGTTCCCCCGACGGTGTCCAGGTGCAAGGCGAAGTTGCTCAACAGTCCGCGCGGCTGTCCGGACGCCGAGCGCACCAGCATGAGGCCCATATCCGGGTCGATGGGACCGGCAGACCGCACCACTTCGGGATTGGCAAAATTCATCCAGGTTCGCACGTTGCCGTCGCGCATGAGGAATCGGCGATTGAACGATACCGGAGTTTCCTGACGGGCTGTGCCGGCTTCCAGAACCGCGGGCTCAACGCGGGCGTGGGCATCAGCGATGGCATCGACGATCCCGCCCACGAGCTTGGCAGCATAAGGCCGCTCATTCCTGACAGCATCGCCAAGATAGTCGTAGAGGTCCTTTGTGTAGTCCGGCGCCGTGTGCGAATGGGTCGCGGTAAGAATAATGTGCTCAGCCGGAATCCCCGTGCGGGCCGACGCGCGGCGACGCACTTCAATAGTCAGATCGGCGGCGATGTCGGTGAGGTCGCAAGTTACAACGGCGGCTTGTACCCGTTCGGTTCGGACGACCATGGCCCGAGCCTTGAGAGGGTCGATAGTGCCTGTCGCCAGCCGTTCGTGATAATACCCCGCCACCAAGAAACCTTTGGGCGGCGTGATATCCACTTCGGCCACGCCGACGCGGAGGACCTCCTCTGCAAGGGCCGGTTGTGCTCCAACTGGCCATATCAGTGTTAGCAGCAAAAGAGACCAAAGGAATCGACGACATCGCATGGAAACCTCCAATCCGAGATGTGAGCGGAGCCGGCATCCCAGGACGGTCCCTGGGTCTCGGATAGGCCCGACCTTAATTTCGATCCACTTACCGAACTTCAGCGGACTCCCATCAATCGGATTTTGTCAGATCAGTGTTCACCGCAAAGGTTCCCCCGGCGAGAGGATTACCTCTTCTCCCACCTGGAGGCCGGACAGGATTCCGACCTTGTCTTGGACGCCGTCCGATGAGGACGTCTCGTTGTTCCGGACCGTCTGGGGTCAGGATGTAGCAGGTTCCGTGTTGACCCTGATCGACAGTGTGAACGACAGCCGGCGTCGGAATCGTCAGTTGCGGGGTGGGAGAATGATCCAACTAAAGAGTGACATCGGCTGTCATCGTTGGTTTAAGGGCCGCCGAGTATTCGTCAATGACGAGCAAAACCGGATAGACCAGCACTCCGTCCCCACTGCCCCGCCGGAAAGCGACTGCAACGCAATTTGTTATCCCGTGCTTTGACCATTGACTTCAAACTCCTACTTCGGCTCAGCCGGCTTTTTTGGCACGTCCCATTTCTTGAAGGTCGGTTTCTGTAGGACGCCGTTTTCGTCGATGGAGTCGTATGCGATCACGCAGGATTGCTTGGGCTCGACCCAAATGGCTTTGATACCGGCAGCCTCAACGGGTGGATCGGCGAGGACCTTGAGGCTGGAAAACTTGGAGGCTTCCGTCTTGGGTATCTGTCCGGAGGAAAAGAGAATCGTTTGGACACCTTCAAGCTTGCCTTCGTTTTGCGAGGCGACCACAACGCCAGCAATCCCCTGATTGTCCGACGGAATGTAACCGACGACAACGTATCGACCTCGCAAGGGCCTGGAACTGTCTTTGTCCGTGTCCGTGTCCGTGTCGTTGTCCGCGTCGAGTTCGTCAAGGTCGTCTTTCTTCTCCATAACTTGTTCCGGCGAATCAAACGGCTCGACATCGTTGTCCAACTCCTCTTTCTCCTGCTCCTCAATGTTCGAGTTGGATGCGGTAGCCGAAGCATGCGGGTGCTTCTTGAACCAATAGAATTGACCGCCGACCAGCAAAACCGCGGAGAGGATAGCGGTCACGCCCCAACCGAGAAGAGACACGGGTCTTCGCGTCTTCGGCAGCAATTCGAATGTTGAGATCCACAATTGAACCGGGAAGAGCGCCCCGACAAAGCTCACCTGGGTGCCGGTGGGTAGTATATAAAGATATGCCAGAATGTCAGCGAGAATGACAATCAGGATACCCAGACCCAGTTGCGACGTTCCCCACCAAGCTCGAGCGGCGCAGTGCCGGGGCAGCATCAGATTGCCCACGACGGAGAGGACGAGAATGACAGCCATTCCGGCCAAGAGAGGCCAGCCCCACTTGGAGAAGCCTTCGTTTTTTTCCGGCTCAGGGGCCGGCGCTTCCTCTTTTTCGGGAAGATATCCGCAAGACAAACACCACCCCTTCGTGGCCGACTTGGTAAAAGGGGTTCCGCAACGGGGGCAATGCCCCAAATCGACTCCGGAGTCCAGTGTGCTGGATGCGGTGCTGTCGAGAGTGGGACTCAAGGCGTCAGCTACTCCGGCGCCCGCTGCCGCTGGAGATTGAGCGGAGGATGGCGCCGAAACCTCCGGCCGCGGCCGCTCCCAGCTCGGCCGCGGCCGATCCCAGCTCGATCTTGGCGCTGGCGCTGCCGCTGGCAGTTGAGCGGAAGATGGCGAGGGGGCATCCGACCGCGGCTGTTCCCAGCTCGGCCGCGGACGCTCCCAGCTCGCTCTTGGCGCTGGCGGTTTGTCGACGCCCGACTGAGGCACGCCAGCCTGAGGCGTCGCTTCCCGTGACAAGCGGGTTTTCTGGGCGAGGTCTTTTTCGGTCGGAGCAGTAGCATTGCGACCGTCAAGAGATCGAGCGATCTCGGTCAATGTTTTAGACACGGTGCCCATCAATGCCGGACGCCCGTCGGGGCTCTTGGCCATCAACTTGTTCACCAAGTCCACCAGTGCCTGGGGCGCCTCGGGGTTGAACTGACGAATCGGTGGTGGCTCATCCAGTGCCAGAGCCATCAACGTCGCCATCACGTCGCCGCGGCGGAACGGCTCGCGCCCCGTGGCCATGTGGTACAGCACGCAGCCAAGGCTGAACAGGTCGCAGCGGTGATCGATCTTCTCATGGCTTCGCGCTTGCTCCGGGGCCATGTAACCTGGAGTGCCCATAACGGTCCCGGTCCGAGTCAGGTTTTGGAACTGATCGCTGCTGACCCGAGCCAGGCCAAAATCAAGGATTTTCACACGAGGAGAAATATCCGGGCCCAAGTCCTCCAGCCAGATGTTGGCGGGCTTGATGTCGCGGTGGATAAGTCCACGAGCGTGAGCGGCCGCCAGGCCGTCGGCGATCTCCCGACCGATGCGAAGGATCTCGGCTACGCTGAGGCGGCTGCCTCGCCTCAGCCGGCTTTCCAGCGATTCACCGACAAGAAACGGCATGGCTAAGTAAGGAATGCCGTTGTCTTCGCCGACATGGTAAATCGTGACAATATGGTCGTGTTGGATGGAAGCGGCGGCGCGGGCTTCCTGATTGAACCGCTTTCGGGCCACCGCGCTCGACGAGGCTTCCGGCTTCATGACTTTCAAAGCCACCAGCCGCTCCAGCGTGGAATCCTGGGCCTGGAAGACAACTCCCATGCCCCCCTCGCCCAGGACTTTCAAGATTCGATAATGACCGAGTCGGCCCAGGTCATTCCCTTGTCGGGCTGGCGTCAGAAAAGGAAATGGCGCGGAAAAGATTCGAGTGGGCTCGGGGCCATTATGGCTGCTGCGACCGGCAGACCAGCCCATCGTGCTATCTCTCAGTCCTTGGACGGTATCGGAGCAAGCGGTGCAGCCGGCTAGATGATCGTGCAGGGTGGCCGAGGCTGATTCAGGTAGTTGACCAAGGGCGAATTGCTCGAGCGTGTCCGGAGCAGGACAGGTCGTAACCGGGGGCATGATCGGCTCCCACTTGATATATTTGCAGCGGACCCTTCAACTCTTCCAAAGACTTCCGAAGTCTTGAAGACTTCGGAAATCTGATGTCCTTCGTTCAAAGACTTCCGAAGTCTCGGAGACTTCGGAAGTCTTATACGCTTCAACGACTCAAAAGCTGGAAGGCGTTGGAAGTACCCCCCCAAATTGACTACCGGCGAACGCCTCCCGAAACGAACCCGCTTGCCGGGCATGATAAGTATGCGTCGTTATTTTTTATTTGTCCAGCGTCTGGGAGTAGCGTTCGGGGGGGTAGCGTGCTGAGGCCCCAAGCCCGAGCCGAGGAAGAACCAAATTCCAAGAACCAATTTGCGAAAAACGACTTTTGGTTCTTGAGAATTGGTTCTTCCCCTGCGGGGGCGTGACTTAATTGACAATTGGAAAATTGCGCTCAAGAATTGCCATACTAGTGCTTGCTACTAGTGCCCCAAGAAAGGCCATGCCGATGAAGATCCAGAAAGCAGTTTGGTTCATAGCGTTGACCGGGATTATTTCCTGGCCCTTGGCCATCAATGGGCAGGAAGCATTTTGGAAAGCCAAGAACGATGCGGGTTGGAAGGCGGCCCGGAAGAACGACTATTCCGAGGCCGTGAAGCTGCTCCGGCAGGCCATTGAAGAGGCCGAAAAGCTGGGAGCGACTGATCTCCGCTTGGCCCTAAGCCAAGCCAACCTGTCCTGGGTCTATAACCGCCAAGGCGAGCATGCTCAAGCGGACGAGCTTGCTCGGAACTGTCAAGAAATCCTGGAAAAAAATGCCCCCGCCAAGGGCTTTATCCCCGCGAGAACGCTCAACACCTTGGCCCTGATTCACCAGGACCGCCAAGAGTTTTCCAAGAGCGAATCGCTTTATCGAGGCGCCCTGGCCGCCGCCCTGGAAAAAGAAAAGAACATAGGCGAAGACCATCCGGTGGTTGCTCAAATCCAAAGCAACTTGGCGAAGCTCTATGATCTCCAAGGTAGGTTTCGTGAAGCGGGTGCCCTTTTCCGGCACAGTTTGAAGGTGGTCGAAAAATCTAAGCTAGGTCCGGAACATCCGCGCGTCGCCTTGTGTCTGGAGACCCTGGCCAGGCATGCCCAGGCCTGCGGTGATTTCACCGAAGCCGAGACTTCTCTGCTGCGTGCCTTGGAAATTCGCAAGAAGGGCCCGAGCAAAGATCAGATGCCTTTATCCCGAGATCTCAACGACCTTGCTTTGTTGTACCTCGGCGCAGGCAAACGCGATGAGGCGGAACCTCTCCTACAAGAAGCCCTATCCATAGGCGAGAAGTCGTTCCAGCAGCAGCCTCTCGAAATGGCGCTAACCCTGCACAACTTGGCAACCCTCCGTTACCAGCAGGGCCAATATGAAAAGGCTGATTCCCTTTTCCAGAGAGCCCTGGACCTTCGCGAGCGCTCCTTGGGGGAAAATGATCTCCGCGTCGCCGCCACCTGCCGCAACTGGGCCAAGGTTTACCAAGCTCAGGGCAAATGGTCCGAGGCCGAGCCGCTTTTTCAGCGCTCGCGGACGATTCAAGAAGCGCTCCTGGGAAAGGACCACCTCGACCTGACCGCCAATCTCGACAGCCTGGCCGCCATTCACAAGAAACAGAATCATTATGCCGAAGCCGAGCAGTTCTCTCTTCGCGCCTTGGCTATCCGCGAAAACGCTCTAGGCGCCGAGGATCGGGCCGTGGCCGCCAGCCTGCACAACCTCGCCAACCTCTATAAGGAAGAAAAAAAGTTTCCCCAAGCGGCGCCCCTCTATGAACGCTCGCTGGCAATTAAAGAAAAAGCCGGAGCCGATCATGCCGGCTTGGCGAAAATCTTGGAAGATTACGCCGACTTGCTCCGCCGGACCAACCAGCCCGAACAGGCTGACCAGTTGGATAACCGCGCCAGGTTCCTGCGCGAACAAAAGGGATAGTTCGCAGTTCCCATAAGGCGAAATGGCGCGCTGTGGAAAAAAGCGGACATGTCAAGCGTGTTCGGCCCTGTGCCCCCACAGCGCGCCAAATAGAGAAATGGCATCCTGTGGCAAAATCCTCGAGAAAAAGTGCCATCTTTTGGGTTTCGACGCCGTTGTGGCGCGCTGTGGTGGACGAAAAAAGAATCCTGCTCAGGGGTCCTTTCCCGGTCCCGGCGACACCGAGCGCCGCCCACGGCTTGGAGCTTTACCGAGCCCGCCTCTGGGGACCGCCTGGTTCGCACAAACTGCCAATCCCACTTCCGCCCAAGGACTGATTTGCTCCGGCGAGATCCCGCAGAACGGACCCGGAGCGTGCCGAGCCGAATGCCCGGTCGGAGCCGCCCGAACGGAGGCCTTCCGCCAAGCTAGGCCATTGGCGGAAGGCCAAAAAAGCGCGGACGTCAAGTACGATTTCACAATACCACCCCCTCCGCCCGCCAAATACAATTGGCGGAAGGGGTCCGATTTCCCGAGAAAAATGCGGGTTCTCATGTCTTCGAGCCATCATTTGGCGGAGAGGGTCTTCCGGTCGGAAGTGCCACCCGATTGGTGGCGATTATGAACCAAGCTACATTGCCAGCTTGCCACGCCCTCTGAAATGGATGGCGGGACGAAGGCGCGGTAGCTTTCACTTCAGGCCTCCCGGCCACTTTCTTAGCCGGTGGCCAGGAGGGCCGTGAGCGCAACCCCTTGCCGCATTAAGAGTAAGGAGCGGCCAGGTGGCCTCCTGGCCAGAATTTGGGTCAGAGAGGGAGCGGCGCAAGGCGGCCAGTCCGCCCGCCAAAAGACAGCCCCTGATTCCAAGTGCAAAACGCGCTGACGTCCATTTGCGAGGAGAAAATCGGCTCAGCGCGCCAAGGCGGGCAATGGCGCGCTGTGGAAAAAAGCGAACATGTCAAGCGTATTCGGCCGGTGCCCCCCACAGCGCGCCAAATAGAGAATTTGGCATCCTGTGCATCCTGGGGCAAAATCCTCGAGAAAAAGTGCGCTGTTTTGGGTTTCGGCGCGATATTGGCGCGCTGTGGTGCCCGGAAAAAGAATCCCTCTCAGGTTGGCCGCCGGCTACTGCCATTTCTAGGTAAGGCCATACCTTTTCTTTCGAGTTTCAAAAGCCTCGGCGCCACCTTCAAGGAGATCAATGACAAGCGCGATAATGTCTTTGTTATCAATTGATCCATGGCTTCCGACTTTCCCCCTGCGGTCGCTTTCGGCCTCAAGAACAATGACTTGCTCCGCGTCACCGCCCACTAGAATATTCGGGTCATGCGTGCAAACGATAATTTGTCGCTTTTCCTTGAGGTCCGCCAAGACCTTCATTAGAACGCTTCCAATGAGCCGTTTGTCAAGGTTATCTTCCGGTTGATCAATTACAAGCGGTGAAGTCTCCGCCAGGGCAATGAGGGGCAACATTGCACTGGAGCGTTGTCCCGGCGACCTTTGATTCACCGGACTGCCATTCAAAAGAATGGCTTCAAAGTCATCCCAAGCCGTTTCCTGAAGATCCAGGATCTGCTGAAGGCGCTTGGCGTCTTCTGCCATAATGTCGACGTCGGCAGGTTCGGATTTCTCAAAGGGCCGAGTCTTATCAAGAACCATCTGAGTATCATCGGGTGTAAAATCTAGGCACGTTAGATCGACGTTAATAGTGTTTCCTTCGATTGGAGAAAGGTCGCTGAGCCGTAGCATGTTGGCAAATGCGACCGGGGTACAAACAGCTTCGACGAACTGCTTGACCTTTTTCACCTGGTTCCCTCGTGCGCCCAACAAGGCCTGCAGTTTGTCACCGAAATCTCCGGTATCGCGGCCTGGCCTAAAGTCAATGGACACTTTCATCCATTCAGGTAAGAACCGGTTTAACTTCTGTTCATTGGAGGCGTTGTGCTTGGCGCGGATAGCCTTTTGCATGGCATTAATGCTGTTGGCCAATTGCTTATCTAGCTCGTTCAGCGTCCTGTTGTATCCAAAAGCGTATCGGATTGCTTCGACAATCGTGGATTTCCCAGACCCGCGGACTCCGATGATGCAACTCAGGTTTTCGGCCGTGGCAATTGTCAAATCCTTGAAGAACGCGCTGTCACCCCCTTTGATCTGAATGCCCAAAACTCTGGGCAGTGGTGGGTCCGGAAGATTTTCAGGGAAGCGAATTCTCGTATCAGGAAACTTCAGGGCTTCGCTAAGGTCCCGAAGACCTAGGGACGTCATTTTGATGTGTGTGGTGCAATGGGGTCGCTTGAATTCCTCGACGCAATGGGCATCGAAAGTTAATGTTGTCGCGACCCACTTTGTTTCGCCATCGACGGTGGAGATCCACCGATAGTGAGCAGCATCTTTTGGCTTGTGGATTTCTATAGCGTCGAGGCCGGCGGTTAACAGATAGTTCTTGAGGCTTTCCGGAACATCGTTCTCACGCTCCAATTCGACTCCGTCGCCCTCGCAAAAGAGCCTCAATGTTTGCTGCGCCGTCTGTCTGAAGAGGCAGCGAATTCCTTGTTTGTTGTCAATGTGCGCAGCAATGCAGATTCCTTGCTCGCGGTGGACGTGCTGAACCCATTCCGTTACCGGCGGTTGTACAGTTTAATAGATTAAAAGACGCTCGGAGAGGCCACAAGGTTCGCTGATGGTTTCTGACTTCACCCGCCTACAAGGGCTCCAACTTGCCGTTGATGACTGACCGTAGAGCGGCACAATGCATTCATGTCTATTTCCTCGCCGAATGGTCCGATCTCGGCCGACGTGTTGGCGGATCTGGAAGAAGTCTGCCGGCAGTCGGCACGGGGTATCGTTCGCCATCCAGAATTGCTCCGCCGCGTTTATGAGCGAAGCGGCAAAGCGCGGGAAGAAACGCTCCGGCAACTTGGCGTCCAAGACATCGGCGTCCCGATTATCCGCGAAATCCGCGAGAGCGAATGAAGTAGGACACGTCCGTCGCGTTCAAGTGGGTCGTAACCGAACCGGATTCGGACAAATCAATTCGTCTCCGGGAAGCCTACCGCAACGGCCTTCGTGAGCTGATCGCCCCAGACATTTTCCTGGCAGAAGTGGCCGCGCACCACAAAGGCACAAAGAACACCAAGAAGAAATAACACCCTTCGGCTCTTTGATTCTTTCCTTTGTGCCCTTTGTGTCTTTGTGGTGAATTTCTCTTCGTTTCCATTCCCTTGGAAAACGCGAACGGCCCCGGAGGCTGTTTGATTCTTACGGATGCGCTTGAGATTCGTCGTGATCGTTTCCTCACTTGGCTTTGTAATTCAATTCATCGCTTCCCAAAATCTCTTGATTTTTTTGCTTGTCTAGTTAGCATTTCTTTAGCATTCCAGAGGGGATAAGGCGCCCTTCACCGAAACATAGAAAACAGATCCTTTCGCTGACAAGGGTGTCTGAATTTGGGGCAGTCGTCCACACGAATTCCGGCGAGGGATTGGCCGTGAGGAAGCTGTGGTACTGTCGTGAACACCTCTGACACGGGAGAGCGAGACAAGGACACTTTTCGGGAAATCGCCCCACCTAAGCAGGTCCCTCAAGCAGCGTCAGAACCTGCCTTCTCTTCGAATAATCCAAGCCTGGACGATTTGAATCGTCTCCACCAGCTCTGTTGGATGGTGGTGCGCGAGCCACGGCATGCAGCCATGACCTTTGGGCTGGCCCACTGCGTGCTGGAGACCATTTGTCGATGGCGACCTGGCAATGGCACCTACTTAAGTGCCCTGGCCTTGTCTCAGTATCGCATTGGGAAATATCGAGACGCCTTGGACACGTTGACGAAGGCGGAGGAGTTCATAACCGGCACGCCGATGAGCCTGGCGTTTCAAGCGATGGCCCGCTATCACCTCGGCGATAACGAAGGAACACCCAGCCTGCGAGCAAGTCTTGCACTCCTTCGCCGTTTGCAACAAGTCGTGCGCCTGCCCCCCTGGAACCAAGATTTCGAGGCAGCCGGATTCCTTCGCGAAGCGCAGAGCCTGATTACCGCCAAAGTCCATGCCGAACGCTAGCCGGCATTGCGACCTCGTCTCTTTGGCGAGCGCGGGCTTTTGTCAGCTGCCGATATTTTCTTGTACGACACCACCACCGCGAAGAACGCCGAACAGCTGCGGACAAAGTTTGTGAGCGGCCTCATTCTTCGTGATGGGACGGGATTTGCCCGCGCCGAATCAAGGGGAAGAGTCCGTCGGACGGATCCCTGCCTGCGAAATGCGAACGGCCCCGGGGGAGGTCCCCCGGGGCCGTATCGTCGCTGCCAACCTTTCTGGGGAGACAGCTAAAAGAGAACTCACCACAAAGGCATAAAGAACACCAAGAAGAAATAAGCCACTGTCTATTTTCCTTTGTGCCCTTTGTGACTTTGTGGTGAAGCAAACTAAGCGGTTGCCGTTGCGCCGCCCACTGTTGAGGTGGCCGTGCCGCCGAGGCCACCAACGATCGATGTGAGCAAGCCGTCGAGGACGTTGACCACGTCGGCGATGGTGGCGGTCAGGTCCGTGACGGTGGTGGTCACGTCGGTCAGCAGGGTGTTCAGGTCGCCAACGGCCGTGGTGAGCGTATTCGTCACCATGGTCAAGGTCGTGGTGACCGTATCACCGACGAGCTTGATGGCGTCGGTGACGTCGGTGATCACGCTTTGCAGCGTTTTCGTCACATCGGACGCGAGGTTGTTGAGGGAAGACGTAACACCGTTCAGAGTCGAGGTGACCGACCCGCCGCTGAGCGCCCCGGTGAGCCCGCTGGTGAGGGCGCTGACCAGGTCGGTGAGGGTCGCGGTCACGTCGCTGACGGTGGTGGTCACGTCGGTGAGCAGCACTTTCAGGTCGGCCACGTCGGTGGTGAGGATGTTGGTCACGCCCGACAGCGCGGTGTTGGCCGTGTCACCGATTAGCTTAATGACGTCCGTGAGGTCGGTGATGACGCTTTGGATCGTTTTGGTCAGGTCGGCCCCCAGGCTTTGCACTCCGCTCGCCACGCTGCTTACCGTGCTGGCGGCGCTGGCCACCGTCGGACTGGTGGCCGTGCCCGCGGGCGAGGCGGCCAACGGACTGGTGATCGCCGACAGGTTGCCGATCGCCGGCGCCAGGTTGCCGAGGACCGGCACGGTCGACGGGACGGTGCGGTCCTCCAAGATTTCCAGCGCTAGCGACACCCGTCGCGACACAGGCCGGGCTTGCCGGCGCTTGCCGTGACGACTCCACCTCCGCTTGAGAATCTCGCTGAGCTTCATTTCTGGGCTCCTTTCCTGGTTCTGGGCTATCTCCGGGGCCATACCATTTGCCTCCAAGGCTAGACCTGAAGGTACGACCTTTGGTCCAATGGTGATTTCTCCTTGGGCCCGGGAGACACCACTGCGTTCCATTGGTATTGTGCAGCAGACATGCCGCTGGGGATGGAATGGAGAACGCCGCCGATCTTTGTCGCAAGTCCTTATGAACGCGGGAACAAAATGCGCTCGCGCTTGAGAGTGGAATGGGAGGCTTTGGATGAGTCTCGGCTCGAGCTCAACGTTGGCCCTGGCCAGCTGTCGCGTTTCCGCCCACGCTCAAAAGTTGCCGCGAAAAAACGCAAACGACGCAAGACATTCAGGTATTTGTGTTTTTTGCGTTTTTTGGCGGGCGAGCAGTGGGTCGACCAACCCGACGTGCGCCTTACTTCAACTCCACCGACCAGTAGGCGTTGTCGAGGAACGTGCGCCAGGACTGGTATTTGCGGTGAGTGAGCTTGAGGTTGAGAAGCGGGCTGCGTTTGGGTTTTTCGGGCTTGCGGATCAAGGTCATGCCGGCTTGCTTGGGGGTGCGGCCGCCTTTGCGAACGTTGCAGCCGACGCAGGCGCAGACAATGTTGTCCCAGGTGTTGTGGCCGCCCTGGCTGCGCGGAATGACGTGATCCAGGCTCAGCTCGGAAGTCGGAAACTTGCGGCCGCAGAACTGACACTGGTTGTTGTCGCGAGCGAAGATATTGCGGCGATTGAACTTCACCGTCTGCTTGGGCAGCTTCTCATAGGCCATGAGACGGATGACCCGCGGCACCTGGATCTCGCTATTGACCGTCCGAATCCAGTCGTCGTCTTCCTGGCGAAAATGGCGGGCGCGGAATTCACTCAGCTCGCGCCAGGTGGAGAAATCGTAGGTGGCGAACTGGCCTTCCTCGAGGCTGACCACCTCGGCGGCTTCTTTGCAAAGCAGACAAATGGCCCGCTTCACCGAGACAATATGCACGGCCATGTACAGCTTGTTCAGGACCAGAACACTTGCCTCGAGGGCCGAGTTTCCGTTGGAACTCATAAGGCTCCTTTGGCTCGTGGGCTCCACACCACTCACCACTCACTTCCCCAGGACTCACCTTCCCTATTCAAAGACCGGGCCAGGGCTTCCAGGGTTCAAAATATCTTAACAAGGGCCGTCCGCGGTAACAAGGACAGGGTGATTGTGCACGCCGTCTTTTTTTTGAAATTTCGGCCCGTTCGTGGTATTTTGAAGGCCATGAAAGCGCCTGCGACAACCAAGGCCGATCCCCCGCCGCTTGAGATCGATGAAGACAAGCTGGCCCATGCGCTGGTGGCACGCGGCTTGGTGTCACCCGAGGAAATTCAGGCCGGCCGGGCGTCCAGAACGAAAGGGAATCTATTGGTCCGCTTGGTGGCGCTTGGTCACCTGGCCCCCAGTCAGGCGCGTCGGGTTTATCAAGAGCTGCTCGCGCAATTGAACCAGCAGATTCCCGGTTACGAGCTCTTGGAGAAATTGGGCCAGGGATCGATGGGGATGGTCTACAAGGCCCGGCAGCTGAGCATGGATCGGTTGGTGGCCATCAAAGTGCTGCACCCCCGTCTCGCCGCCGACCCTAAATACCTGGAGCGCTTCACCCAGGAAGCCCACATCGCGGCCCGACTCAACCACAATAACGTCGTCCAGGCGATCGACGTGGGTTCGATCGGGAGCCTGAACTACTTTGTCATGGAGTATGTCCAGGGAACCACCATCAAGGCGGACCTGGAAGCCGGCAAGATTTACGAAGAACAAGAGGCCTTGGAAATCGTTCGCCAGATCGCCCAGGCTTTGGAGCACGCACACCGGCGGCATCTCGTGCACCGGGACATCAAGCCGGCCAACATTATTCTCACGGGCGAAGGCACCACCAAGCTGGCCGATCTCGGCTTGGCCCGCGAAATGGCCGACCAGAGCCGCGTCGAGTCGGAAAAAGGCCTGGTCCTCGGCACTCCCTACTATATCTCCCCGGAGCAGATCCAAGGCGATCAGGACATCGACATCCGCGCGGATATCTACGCTCTGGGAGCGACGCTCTATCACATGATCACCGGCCAGCCGCCTTTTCCCGGCACCAAGGTGGACAAAGTTCTTCGAGCCCATCTCAAAGACGAGCTGGTTCCCCCGGACCATGTAAACACGAAGCTATCGTCCGGCATTGGCGAAGTCGTGGAAGTCATGATGGGCAAGGATCGCGCGGTGCGCTATCAAAACCCGGGCACGCTGCTCATAGATCTAGAATGCCTCTTGGCCGGGCAAGCTCCGAAAGTAGCCCGCCAGCAATTCGCCCAATCTTCTCTGCACGATCTCGCCGAAGGAGAGAGAGAAGACGAAGTCGAGGGCGCTTCTCGTTCGGGAGTCCATCCGATTTGGCTCGGCGTGCTGGGTGCATGCCTGGGCCTTAGTCTGATTTTGAATGTGGTGTTGTTCCTCCTGCGGAAGTAAATCCGCGCACGGAGTGTGCAAACTCTGGACGAGAGTTTCAACCTATGAATGACCGTCAGATGCGTTGTTCCCGGCGCAAGTTCCTGGCCCAGGCCGCGGCGTTGACCCTGGCGAGCGGTGTTTCCGCCTCAGTAGACTCGCCCGAGGGCGGATCGCCGACCGCCTTTCGTGCCCGCCCGCCGATTCCCAGTCGAGAAAACCGCCGGCCGATTGCCACGATCACCACGGTCTATCGGCCGATGTCTCATGCCTATCACATTGCCGGCCGATTCATCCGCGGTTATCCCCGCGACAGCCGCTTTCACGTTCCCAAGCATTATGTCCGGTCCCTCTACGTCGATCAGAAACCGGATAATGACCTCTCCCACGAAGAAGCTCAGGTTTACGGCCTGCGTTTGACGAAATCGATTGCCGACGCGCTCACTGAGGGAAGCAATAAACTAGCCGTCGAAGGCGTGCTGTTGATCGGCGAGCACGGCAATTACAAGCGAAATGAGAAGGGCCAGATTCTTTATCCGCGTTACGAATGGATGGAGCAGATCGTCAGTGTCTTTCGACAAACCGGCCAGGTCGTGCCCGTCTTTTGCGACAAGCATCTGTCTTACAGTTGGGCGAAAGCCAAGCAGATGTACGATTGGGCGCAGGAGCTGAAGATTCCCTTCATGGCTGGGTCGAGCTTGCCGGTTACCTGGCGCCGCCCGGAATTGGAATTGCCGCTGGAGTCTCCCGTGGAGGATGCTCTGGTGGCCACGTATGGTCCGATCGAAGTTTACGGTTTTCATGCATTGGAGACCTTGCAAGTGATGGTCGAGCGCCGGCGCGGCGGGGAGACGGGAATCAAGGCGGTGACATGCTTAACCGGCAAGGATGTGTGGAAAACGGGGGATGCCGGACGCTGGAGCTGGGATCTGCTGGAGTCGGCCCTCGGTCGCAGTGAGACTCTCAATCCGGGTGATGTCCGTCGCAATGTCGGAATGCCCGTGCAAGCTTATCCGGCGATTCCGCCGACGGCTTTTCTGATTGAATATCGCGACGGATTGCGCGGCACGGTTCTCGTGCTCAACGGCCACATCCAGGATTTTTGTTTCGCCGCCAAGCTCAAAGGGGAAAGCCAACCGGCCTCGTGCATGTTTTACTTGCCGATTCCCCCCGGCGCTAAATTCTTCGACGGCCTGGTGGCCAACATCGAAAAGTTTTTGGAAGCCGGCCGATCGCCTTATCCGGTGGAGCGGACCTTGCTAACGAGCGGCACTCTAGACGCGGTCATGGAAAGTCATTACCGAAGGGGGGAACGGATCGAAACACCGGAGCTGGATGTTCGCTACAAGGCGCCGGCGGACAGCGGTTTCTCGCGGGGATCGCCGGCGAATCCGGTGTGAAGTAACTAGAGCAGGTAAGGCACAAAAAAAGTGTCCCGCCGTTGGCTCCTTCGGCGTCGCCCAGTCACCGAAGTCGTCAGCCGGCGGGACAGAGAAATTGTACACCCTGCAAAATGCCAGACAAGGGAAAAAAAGCGATTGTACGCCGCCTTGGTTTCGCCGGCCCCAATTACATGCGCTAATTCCTTGTCGCATAACGACTTAAGATCATCCAGGGAAACCGGATCATTAGTCATTGGTCTTATTTCACGCCAATGCCGAGGAATTGGGGTGAAATACTTTGCCGATTCTTCGTATTGTGAGAGGCAGCTGGGGGGCCAACCGGCGGCCAGCGGTTCTGGGTCACCTCCTTCGGAGGGGCGGAATGCCGTTACCCCCGTCAAAGTTTCTGCACTTTGAATCGTGGAAGCAATTACGGCAGTGGTTGCCCAAGGCGACCGAGAGCCAACTCATGACGGTCTTTGTTTGGGCCGGCGATCTGAAACCACCGCCGGGAGACGTTCGCTGGGTCAGTGAGATTCGCAACGCCGCTTTTGAACTGCTCGTGGAGCGAACGCGGGAACGCTTGAGGCGATTTTTGATGCAACGTTGCCATTGTTCGGATGCCCATCTGGTAGAGGACCTGATTCAGCAGGTGCTGATCAAAGTATATTTGCGCGGCGAGCAGTTCGATCCGCAGCGTTCATTTTGGGGCTGGCTCTATCGCATTGCCCGAAACGAATACATCGACACGCTAAGGCGCCGTCGGCCGGGAGAGATCGGCATCGGCCAAACCGGCTCTGACTTTCCCAACCGTTCTTCGGAAAATCCAATCGTCGATTCGCGCACCCCCGAAGGCGCTGCCTTGGATGAGGAACGCCGCCGCCTGCTGGAACAGGCCATCGCCAAACTGCCGCGGCTTCAACAGAACATTGTGCAGCTCAAGCGTGACGGCGTCTCCGGAAAAGATATTGCCGGTCGCCTGAGCATTAGTCAGGCTTATGTGTCTCAACTTTATCACGAGGCAGAGGAAATCCTCGGGGAAGCTCTTGAAGGTCGCGCGGAGCCACCCGCTTGACCCTCGTTTCGACGGGAATTCGAATCATGGCTCACTCTGAAAAAGAGACTCAATTGTCGGCGAAAACGTCGGATCTGACAACCCAATCCTGCCCGCCGGTGGCGGACTTGATCGATTTTGCCTTGGGTCGAAATAGCATTGTCGTGGCTGACCAGGTGCGAAACCACTTACTGATCGACAATTGTAATTGTTGTCGAAGCTGGGTCGACCAGGCGATGCTTCACCGCACGGGGCCGGCAATCGACTGGATGAAAATGAACGTCGGTCCTCTTCGTCCCATCTCTTCTTCAACTCCAAGCTCCGATCCAACGCCCGTACCCGAGAATGCCAAATGGCAACGCCGTGCTTTCCGCGACTTGGAAGCACGGCTGGGATTGCTGGAATCGAATTAATGGAAAAGAGCACGTCCGGCTTGGCCTGGATGGAGCCTTGGCCTGGATGCATCCGAGATAAGAAACTCGACAGCCCAGCGCCAACTTAGCGTTGCACTTTCTGGGTAATGTTGATCCCTAAGCCCGCCACGAGGATGGCCACCAAGATATGCTTGGCCACGACGACGGCAATAATCCCCGGGATCGGTCCCAGGGTCATGAACCAAGCGGTGATCAGGAGGGTCACCATGCACATGCCCCATTGCCAAATACGGAAACGGGTGCGCCGCAAGCCGTCGCCGTCGGCCAACGCTACCGTCACCGGCAAGCGCGGAGGTGAAGATAAGTGAACCATGCGTTCCCTCGATTGCGGGCGCTTATTCTCCTAGCTGGCAGCGTACCGCACGACGCAGGGTTTCGCAAGCGAAACCGACCCTGGTCTCAAATCACGGCGACGATCCTTCTTTTTTGTCGCCGCTTTCCTGGGAGTACTCCACCTTGACCCTGCCGTCTTGCACTCGGACTACAAAAGCCTGGCAGTCGGCCTCGTGGTGTTCCTTGTCAAAGGATACGTTTCCTGTAAGGGTGGGGAAATTCGTAAGGCTCTCCAAGCGTTCCTTGATCTTGGAGCCTTTGAAGGAAGTCGCATGCTCCAGGACTTCCAGAAGAATCCGCATGTTTTCGTAAGCGAACGCGGCATGCACATCTGGAGGCTCGGCAAATCGTTTTTCATACTGGGTCGCGAAGGCTTTTTGCCTTTCGTTCTGGTCCAGAGCGAAGCCGGTGGCCAGGAAAATAGGTCGGCCGGCGGAAACACCTAAGAGAGCCCGCTCGCTGCCTTCTTCTCCGGCGAAAAACAAAGGTAGTTTCTCATCGAGCCCCGCCTTAAGGAGACGGCTCAGGTCCACGGGAGACCCGGCCAGAAAAATCGCATCCGGATGCTTGTTTCGCACTTGCTCCGTGATTTCTTTCAATTCTTCGGGGCTCTTGAAGCCCCATTCTGCCTCCGGGGCTTTGGCGTCTTTACGGTATTCCTTGTAAATCCACTCGCCGGCCATGACGTTTCCTTCTCGCTTCAAGAACTCCCGCATGAACTTGCCGGCGAGGAAACTGCTCGGGTCTTTATCGACGCCGTCGACCAAGACCGCCAGCTTCTTGATCGGCGGCGAATGGCGGTTGACTGCAAAATAGGCCAAAGCCTCCGCCTGCCGATCCGGAGACAAACCGGTGCGAAAGAAATAATCCGACAAAGACCTCCCGGGCAAGCCGCCGGAAGCGATTAAGGGAACCTCATTGCTTTGCGCGACCGGGATCATGGCCTCCACTTGGGCCCAGTCGGTGTCACCCAATAGAGCGACAACCCGATTGACGGCCACCAAGCGCACCGCGGCCGGCTCCACTGCCTTGAGGTCTCCCCCGGTATCCACATGAATGACTTCGACGCGCTTGTTTTCCTTGATGGTGCCTTCGCTTCCTTGCGCTTCTTCCAGGGCGAGAAGAATGCCCTGACGGGCATGTTCGCCGCTCAGCTTGTCCGGCCCGCGAAAGGATGCCACGTGGCCGATGTAAATGATTTCCGGAGCCGATTTCCGATGACAACCTGACGATGAGAGCAAAAGAATCGAGATGAACAACAAGCAGCAGAAATTGCAAATGGCAAGTTGCAAATGGCAAATTGCAAATTGGCGATCAGGTTTGGTCAATTTCCGTGCCCTACATGATTGCCGAAAAAAAACGCAAACGACACAAAAGAATCCAAGTTTTGTGTCCTTGCGTTTTTTCGCGGCTATAAGAATTCGCAATACTTCCCCCGGTCCTCGGGGAACAGGCGGATCAATGCCGGAACAAGAATTCCTTGGAGTTGATCAACGCCCACTGGACGTCCTCCCAGGCTTTGCGCTTATCGGCTGCCTTAGCGACGTGAGCCAGAGCGACCTTCACCTCGGCTTCCGCAGGCGGGCGCGATAGGGCTGTCAAATACAGCTCGTCGAGCATGTCTTTCTCGGGAACTTTCTTCGCCAGCAACCGGCCGATGCGATTATTGGCGTTTCGCAGTTTGTCGTTCACGGTCGGGCCGTTAATCAGCTGAAGCGCTTGGGCCAGGTTGCTGTCTTGCTCGCGCTCGCACTCACAAGCCAGCTCGCGGCCCGGCTGGCCAAATGTCTTCAGAAACGGATGGTTCATTTCGCCGTCGGGAAGCTGAACCGCCCGAGTTCCAAGCGGAACGTTCGCGAATTTCTCGGGTGCTTCGGTGACCGCGCACAAGGCATCGAGCAATTGCTCGGCGGTCAGAAGCTTGGTGACTGCATGAGAGAAATATTTGTTGTCGTCTTTGTTGAAATCATTGGCCTGAGCGCTTAGCTGGTAAGTGCGCGAGTTCAAGATCACTCGGATCAGCTGCTTGAGATCAAACTTGTGGGCCGTGAAGTCCTGAGCCAGGGCTTCCAGCAACTCGTCATTGGCCGACGGATTGGAATCGCGGAAATCATCGACCGGATCGACGATGCCTCGTCCCGTCAAATGAAACCAGACGCGATTGGCCACCGATTTGGCAAAGAACGGGTTTTTCGCCGAGGTAAGCCAATCCGCGAGCACTTGACGGCGATCCTGGCTGGGCAAAACCTGAGCCACCGGTCCACCCATGAATTTAGGCGGCATGGTTTTGCCGCTGCGGGGCTGAACGACTTCTCCCGCTCTATCCAAGTAAACTAACTCGGCGCCGGCGTTGGGCGGAGTCGCGCCCAGCTCGGTAGGATCTTTCTTATGCTTCACGCGGGCGAAAAAGGCCGCCATACTGAAGTAGTCGTCTTGAGTCCATTTCTCAAATGGATGGTTGTGACACTTGGCACACTGCATGCGGATGCCGAAAAACAGCTGGGTCGTTGTCTCGGCCAGATTCTGTGGATCGGCCGCGATGCGGTAGTAATTGGCCGCTGGGTTCGAATAGGTGCTCCCCGAGGCGGTCAGCAACTCGCGTACGATTTGGTCGAACGGAACATTCTTTTCGATGCGGTCGCGGAGCCAGTTTTGGTAGACGTACGTCCCCTTCACTTGGATGGTTTTCCGGTCGCTGCGGAGCACATCGCACCACTTGAGAGTCCAAAAGTCGGCATACTCCGGGCGCTCGAGAAGCCGATCGATCAAGCGGGCGCGTTTGTCCTTGTCCGCGGAAGCCAGGAAAGCTTTGGTTTCCTCGGCCGTCGGCAGAATGCCGCAAACGTCGAGATAGGCTCGTCGAATGAACTCCTGATCGGTGCACAACTCCGAAGGTTGAATGCTGAGCATCTTCAACTTGGCAAACACCTGATGGTCAATGGAGTTGTTTTCCGAAGGAGCCACCCATTGGAATCCCTTCCTCGGCTCCAGATAGGTGAGCCGGACTGTGTGCATCACATCCAGGTAGCGGCAGAGAATGGCGACTTCGCCGCTCTGCTGGAATTCGACGAGACCGGTACTGGAGACGGAAGCGACGGCCGGGTCGCTGCTGCTGAAGACCGTCAGGCGCGTGACATCGCGAGCAACGGCGTTGGCGAACTGGGCCAGCACCGCCAATTGCTGCCAGCGCGCGGGATCCTGAAGCACGCGCGATCCGGGAAGGACGTCGATCGTTTGGAGGCCAAGCAGGTTTGCGGAATCGTCCTGCAATCCCTCGGCAATCCAGGTGCGGATAGTCTGAGCCGGGATGCTGGTAGCTTGAAACCGAAGTCCTCCTTCATGAGGAGTCTTGCCCAAGGGCTTTTGCAGAATCATGCTGGCGTCGGGATGCTGCCGGTCCGTGCGGCGTCCCATCACGTCGCGCGTGAGCTGCAAGTAGTCGGCGGCTGGGTCGTAGCCTCGCAAGCTCAGTCGAAATCCATTTTTGCCGCTGGGCGTGCCGTGGCAGGCCCCGGCGTTGCATCCTCCCACATTTAAGGCGGCGATGAGCTCGTGGCGGAAACTGACCGGCTCGGGCTTGGATACATTGGTGACCCGAACGGGCACGCTAACGGCTTGTCCACCTGCCTGGATGTGAATTACCGTTTGCCCTTCCTTCTCCGGAGTCACTAACCCATTGGGTTGGAGCCCCGCGATGCCGGATGGTTCAGCCGAGATTGTAGAAAACGGCGTCAAATCGCGCATGCTGCCATCGGCGTAAATGCCGGTCACGATGATCTGTTGAATGGCGCGTGGCCCAGAAAGGGTGATGGCCTGCGGCTGCACCACCAGGGCCGTGGGACGGCCGATAATCTGCGCTCGAACAGCAGTATCATCCGGTACGGAAGCGCGGGTGCCGCTCAAGGCGCATGCTGCCAGGCAAATGGCGAGAACGGCGCGTCCTAAGAATCGGGAAATACCCTTCAAATACCGGATTTCGGATTTCGGGTTTTGCACTGTTATTCTCCAAGCGGCGGGTGCGGACGGTAAAGTGGGTCGGGCAGCAAGTCGGCGGGTAATGTGTGTAGTCTACTCTAGGACGCAAGAAAAAGCGATGATTTTTTCACAATTTGTGCGCGGTCTCCGACAGTTAGGGCAGTTAACAGATTAGTAACAGCCGTGAACGATTGGGGATTGGCAAACGTCTTATAATAAAGCGGCCAGGGGATTGGTTGCCCTTGGTTCTAGAGATTGGACGACTCGCATGCCAGCGACTTTCATCGACCGAGAGACATTTCTGGCGAACCTGCGTCAAAGCGGGCTGGTGGAGGCTGCGCAGTTGGAAGAGGTCGTCAGCCAACTGTCGGAGACCAAGCGCGGGCGGGTAATCGCGCGCGAGCTGGTGGCTCGTGGCCTGCTCACCAAATTTCAAGCGGAGATGTTGCTGGCCGGCCGGACGGGGGGCTTCCAATTGGGACAGTACCGGATCCTGGATCAACTGGGACAAGGCGGCATGGGCCGCGTTTTCAAGGCGGTTCACCTGACCATGAATCGGATCGTCGCCCTGAAAGTCGTGACCTCCCAGCTGGTGAAGACCGAGCAAGGCCGGCAGCTCTTCATGCGTGAGGTCCGTGCCGCCGCCCGCCTGATGCATCCGAACATCGTCACCGCCTACGATGCCAACCAAATCGGCGATCGGCATTACATGGTTATGGAGCTTGTCGATGGCCCGAACCTGGAACAGCTGGTGCGCGAGAAAGGCCCGTTGCCGGTGGGTCAGGCTTGCGATTTCATGCGCCAGGCAGCCAATGGCTTGCAATTCGCTTTGGAAAACCACATGGTCCACCGCGACGTCAAACCGGCCAACTTGCTGGTTCAGCGCGCCGGCGGTAGTGCCCGTGACACCCAGTGCGTCGTCAAGATTCTCGATTTCGGTTTGGCCCGACTGCACCAGCGCAACCCCAATGACGAACCTGGATCCAACACGATTCTGACCAAAGAAAACACGGTGATGGGCACGCCGGATTATGTGTCTCCCGAGCAAGCTCGCGACTTGCACAAGGTCGACATCCGTTCGGATCTCTATAGCTTGGGCTGCACGTTTTATTACTTGCTCACGGGCCGGGTGCCTTTCCCCGGCGGATCAACGCTGGAAAAACTGGTGCGCCATGGTACCGAAGAGCCGACGCCAGTACTCGATCTGCGTCCGGATGTGCCGCCAGCCGTGGCGACCATTGTTCACCGCTTGATGGCCAAGCAACCGGCAGAGCGATTTCAGACCCCAGCGGAATTGGCGGCCGCCCTAGCCCCGTTCGCCGTCAACAGCCCTGGCACCTGGACCGATCCTGATCCCATGGGCGTTTTATTTGAGGTCAAAGAATTAGCCGGAGAAGATGAAGCACGGCCGATGGCGATCTCTCCCGGAGAAGATGCTACATCCGCTCTGATCGGAACCCTGCCGTCGAGCCTATCGGAGACCCCTCTTTGCACGGTCGAGATGCCTTCGATGCAGCTGCGACGCTCTTTCGAGCGCGAGCAACGGTGGCGGCTAATTTTCGCACTGATGGTCGGTCTCGGGCTGGCTGCCTGCCTGGGGCTGGTGGTGCTCATTTTGGCGCTGAGCTGACAGCAACCCAAGAGGTATGAAGGACGCAAGGGACTCAAAGGACTTTTGCGCGCTAGCGCTGCCGGACTTTCTTGTGATGACAGAGAGGCGGTCCCAGGATTTCGTGGAGCATGAAAGCGGCGCGCATCGTTTGGCGGGAGCGCAATAGCGGCATGAGTTGGGCCAACAACACAGGCACTGGCTCAGAGGTGACCTTCATAGCGACCGGGCGGGGCTGTTGGGCCACTTGTTGCGCAGGAGCAGTCTCCGCCCCAACTCGGCGGGGGCCAGTTGGCATGTCGGCCGGGACGACCTCCATCAATTGTGCAGATGAGATGTCAGGGGAAATGCGGGCTGGTGCGGGAGCTTGGCGCTGCCGATCTGCTTTGGGAGGAGTTTTTCGACCACTTTCCCGACGGACCGTTGGCGCCGGGGCCGGAGTCAAAGTGACCCGGCGGATTGGTGGCGGCGCGGATTTCCCTCGTTCGCTCGCTTGTTGGCGTCGGCGATTGACTTCCTCGAGAAATTGCTCGGCGCTGGAGTTCGGTCGACGGGGGGCGGCACGGCGCTGCTGAGCTCGCTCGCGCTCGTCTCTTACCTGACGAAAGACGTTGCTCAAGAACAACACCGCCGTCCCCGTCAGGATGATCATCGTAATGATGGTTTCCATGCTGATTTCTGACTCCTGACCCCTGCTAACTCTGCCTTTCCCCTCCGGCGTTGACATTGACCGCGCTGGAGCCGCCGCTCACTCCCGCGATGGAATGCCGCATGTCGGTGTCTGCCTGGAGATTGCGCAGATTGTAATAATCCATGACCCCCAGCCGGCCATCGCGAAAAGCTTGCGAGATAGCCAAGGGAATCTGGGCTTCCGCCTCAATAACATGAGCCCGGTTTTCCTCGACCTTGGCCCGCATCTCCTGCTCCAGGGCGACGGCCAGGGCGCGGCGTTTCTCGGCCTGGGCCTGGGCGACGCGCAAGTCGGCGGCCGCCTGGTTCGCTTGCAGGTTGGCGCCGATGTTGTCGCCCACGTCGATCTCGGCCACGTCAATGGACACGATTTCAAAAGCGGTCTGGGAATCGAGAGAATTCTTGAGTACCGCTTGGGAAATCAGGTTGGGATTGGCCAGCACGTCGGTGTGATGCTCCGCGCTGCCGATAGCCTTGACGATCCCCTCGCCCACGCGGGCGATGATGGTTTCCTCGGTCGCCCCGCCGACCAGCCGCTCGAGCTTTGTCCGGACCGTGACGCGGGCGCGGGCCTTGAGCTGGATGCCGTTCTTGCAGACGCCGTCCAGCGTCTGCCGGCCCTTGACCGGATCGGGGCAATCGATCACCTTGGGATTGACGCTAGTTTTGACAGCGTCGAGGACATCTCGACCAGCCAGGTCGATGGCGGCCGCGGTCTTCCAAGGCAGATCGATGCTCGCCTTGTGAGCGGCAATAACGGCGGCGGCCGTCTTGGGCACGTTGCCCCGCGACAAGTAATGCGCTTCCAGCTCCTGGGTCGAAATCCTCGTGTTGGCTTGCACCAAGGCAATTTTCTGGCGCACAATCATCGGGTAGTCTACATTGCGCAGCTTCATCCAGAGCAGATCCAGGATGCCGATCTGGGCTCCCGTCAACCAGCATTGCACGAACAGCCCAATGAACTTAAAGAAGATCACCAGAACGATGACGCCGACCAGAATGAGAATCGCCAAGGCGGCTATGCCAGCTATATACCAGCCGGATATCGGTTCTTCTTTTCCCCGATCCGTCGCAGCGCCCGCTGGATTCTGCTGATTCTGCCCCTGCCTCGGTGGCTGGGCCTGAGCAACTTCCGCCAGCCACAGGCTCAAGCAAAAGGCCGCCACGATGCCTGGCATGAATAACGTCTTCGAGAGCTTGCTGGTCATAGTTGTCAACATGGATGGCTCCTCTTTGAGTGAAATCTTACTAATCCCAGCAGCCCATCCTTGGCCCTTGGGGATAATTATCGATAAATGGCATTTTCCAGCCCACCGGTATCGATCTTGTCGACCGGCCGGACAATCACCCTACCCGCTTTCACGTCAATGCATCGCACCCACTGACCGGGCTCGACCATCATGCCTTCGGTGAGGGTGTCGATGCGTCGGCCGTCGAAGTCCACGACCCCGGCCGGTCGGAGGGAGGAAAGGGTGCGTCCGACTTTACCACGAAGTTGCTCCAGCTCCAGATTCACGGGCATGGAAGCCACTGTGGCATCCTCCTCGGGTCCACTCGACAACAGCCGGCGGCTCATCGCGCTCTTTGGCAAAAAGTGGAATATCGCCACCAGCACCGCCGGCACGGCCACGAATACCAGGATGAGGCTGAACCAACCGTGGTAGGGATCGTGAATAAAGGCAATGGTCACCCCGCCGACTATGGCACAAACCGCCAGAACGGAGAGGATGCCCGACGGGAAGAAAACCTCCGCCGCCAGAAACAGCAGGCCAATGGCAATCAGGAGATAGGCAAGCGGTACTTCCATGGCTCTCTCTATTCTAGCCATTTTTGACAATGGAACTTGGTTTGTTCGGAATTTGACAGCTAGACGGACTTCTCTAAACCGGTGGGTGGGTTGTTGGGTGGCACGCCCTGAGGCCTTGCGAAGGGCGTGAGAGTTTGCAAAGACCCGCCGCCCTTCGAAGACTCAGGGCGTGCCACCCAACAACAATTACTATGTAGTCGGTGCATCACGGGGCACCATATGCGAGAGGCCGCTAGACTTGCTTGACCACGATCCGGTTGCCCTCGATTTCTATGACTTGGACTCGGCTGCCGATCTCGACGTAGTCTCCTTCGGCCACGACATCGACATATTCATCGCCGAAGCGCACCTTGCCGGCAGGGCGCAAGCCGGTGGCGGCAATGCCGATGGCGCCCAACAGCCCAGCATTGGCATCCGAGGAGGAAAGCGACTCGTCCTCCAAGCCTTCTACATCCGCTCCGCTCGGCTTCAAAATCATCCGATGGGCGAACGGCATGTGCGGCAGATACCAGGCCAGGATAATAGCCCCCACCACGGCGCCGACCAGGCTCATACCGAGTGTCGTGACGGTCACGCCCAGGTCGAACCATTCTCGGCTCGTTTCCGGCTTCTTGACAAGAGTCACCAAAGCCAAACTGCCTAACATCAGAGCAACCCCGCAAATGCCGAGCACGCCCACGCCCGGAAAAACGAAGACTTCCAAGCCAATCAGCACCAACCCCAGTAGGAACAAAAGGATACCCAACCAAGTGAGGTTGCCGGCGACCTGTGAGTGGGCCCAAAAATACAGCACAAAACAAATGGCCGCCACGATTCCCGGAAGAGTTGCTCCGGGCAGCTTGAATTCCAGGATCAACGCCGCAATGCCGATCATCACTAGAAACATCGCCACCACTTTATTGCACAAGAAGGCAGCCACTGCATCCAGCCAATCCGAACCGCCTTCGCGCACGCGGTCTAGTCCGTAATAATTCCTCACTTCAGCAAAGGACTTATCCGGATCGCCCTCGAATTTGTGCTGCGACATGCCGATGCCAGGTTTCTTGGCTTCATCCGCATCCAGGCTGAACCATTGCCCTTCCTTTTTGATTAACTCCGAATCGCCCCAGTTTTTCTTGTCCTTCCGATCTTTTTCCAGCTCCGCGCCATCCACGAGGAACGGCTCCAATCGCCCTTTTTGATTGCGAACGCGATAAATCGCCAATTGCGGATTCACCATGCCGCGAACTAAGAGCGGAGAATATCCTTGTTCTTGGGCCAGCTCCACCAGCAGTTTTTCAATTCCCAACCCGGCTTTGGGACGACTGGCCAGCAGATCTTCGAAATCGCCCAATTTTGCCTTGTGGTCCATCACAATCTCGGTGCATCCCAAAGCCACGAACACGGCTAAATCATGGGAATGCCGGGTGACAAATGCGACCGTCATGACGGGGTCATCGCCGCGATCGTCTCGGAGCGTGCGGAAGAAATCGGCCAGCTGGCGGGCAATAACGGGATCCCCGCCGCCACATTCCAGTTGCAGAAAGATCAGGTTGGCGCGCTGGGCAACGATCTGACGAACGCGTCGCTCCAGCTTTTCCTGCATGCCGGCATCGAAGGGGCCGCTCACGACGATCCGCCAGGCGTTCGGAGTTCGGCCTTGAAGCGGATCGCCGCGCAGGCTTCGCGGAGGCAAACCGAAAGCCTCGATCACTTCCTGCGGCGTTTCGCGAATCAAATCGCACAGGCGATAGAACTTCTCCGCCTGATGAGCCGTGTACATTCCCGTTCGCCCCGGCGCCAAACCCGGCGCCGGACCGGTTTCCTGAAAGCCGACTTCTTCCTTCTTGCGCCGCTTGTCGATGTACCACACGCCATTGTTGAGCGTCCCTTCCACCACTTCCACGTCCTGGTCCAGCATCTTCAAAACCACGGCGGGATACCGCCCTCGGCCTCGGGCCACGTGCTCGTAGAATTGCAGCTGATCCGGCAGGACCGGTCCCGCCTGATCCCGAGCCGCATCGCCGATCCGAGCGTCCATCGACATGACGATTTGTTTGCAGGCTAGCACCGGCAACACCGTATGCCCGGTCACCGCCGGTTGCTCGGCAAATTGTTGGTCGACATGCACGAAGGCGATCGTGGTTACATCCTGGATCCCCAGGATGAAAGCCGCCAGCTCCCGGCAGGAGCCATAGTCGCTCGTGCTGCTCGGATATCCTTGCGGATTGAAATCGAATACGATTTTGGCGCCTTGGTGCTGGGCGCGATCGAGAAAACGCCGGCTCTGCGCCTTGACGCGATTGACCACGTCGGTATTGATGGGATTGCGAAGGTAGATGTATTGGCCGTCCGCAATGTCCGCGGCGGCATCCTGGCCTAACGCCGGCGAGCCGGATAGCAAGAAAAGCACAGCGACAGCGGCAAGGACACGTGATGTCCGAAGATTGACCAATCGAGGTGTGCGCCGTTGGATGATCCGGAACATGAACGCCCCTCTCCGGCAACTTCCGGGTCGCCGTGGATCGGCCGCTGCAGGTTACCAGCTGCCTGCTTGCTTCCGGTAACCAAGATCGACAATCGGCCTACTTAATTATAGATGGCCCGAAAAAGGGAGTCAAAGAACCCCCTTTTGGAGTTCTGCTCCCCTCCGGTAGTTATTCGGAAACTGACGGCATATCTTGTAGGTCAGGCTTCCAGCCTGACATTTGCTCTAATATGTCAAAAAGGGCCTTTCATGAATCAATCGTCCCATCGAGTTCTCGCCGTGCTGGCGAAACAGCCGTTGCCGGGTTTGGTGAAAACTCGCTTGGCCGCGGAGACCTCGCCACACTGGGCGGCTTGCGTGGCAGCCGCCTTCCTGACCGACTCCCTCGATCGACTGGCAGCCATCGATGCTTATCGCATCCTGGTTTATGCCCCGCCCGAGGCCGAGGCGTTTTTTTCCACTCTGGCCCGAGACCGCTTCACGCTAATGCCACAAGTCGAAGGAGACTTGGGCCAGCGCATGGCCGCCTTTTTTTCCGCCGTTGTCGTCCCCAAACTGGAGTTTGGGAATGAGGCCCCAGGCGGCAACGAGGTTCGAGGTGGCGCCGTCAAAGCTGTTCTTGTGGGAGTGGATAGCCCTACCCTGCCCCTCTCTTATATCGAAGAAGCCTTTGCGAAGCTGGAGCGGGCCGACGTTATTCTCGGTCCGGCGGCCGACGGCGGTTATTACTTGGTGGGATGTGCCGGCCATGTACCGCCCATTTTTGAGAGCATCACTTGGAGCCGGTCTGCCGTCCTTGAAGAGACGGTAACTCTCTTGAAAGACACCGAGTGGCGATTGGAGCTTCTCCCGCCCTGGTACGACGTGGATACTTTGAGTGACTGGCGAATGTTACGCGGTCACCTGGCCGCTCTAAGACGCGCCGGCGTGAAAACTGACCTGCCTTGCACCGAAGCACTGGCTTTCGAGTCTGATCGCTGGTAATGAAGACGAAAGCGCTTAGACTTCAACCCCGTCAATAAAGCAGCGGCACTGTGGCAACGCATCCAGAAAAGTCCGGCCGTAGCCCTTGGTCAGCACCCGGGGATCGAGAATGACGACCATGCCGGTGTCCTTCTTGCTGCGGATCAGTCGGCCGAAACCTTGTTTGAGCTTGAGCACGGCTTGGGGCACTTGGTAATCGAAGAATGGGCTACCGCCGCGTGCTTCGATCGCCTCCATGCGGGCCTGGATGATAGGCCGATCCGGGACCGCGAACGGCAGCTTGGTGATGATGACGTTGGAGAGCGCTTCGCCGGGCACGTCCACTCCCTGCCAAAAACTATCCACGCCGAACAATACGGCGTTGGCGGTTGTCCGAAAGCGTTCGACCATTTGAGTGCGGGGAAGTCCGTCGCTTTGAGAGAACAACACAAGTCCCTGCCGGCGAAATTCCGGATCCAGTTTGGCGGCCGCTTTTTTCATGGCGCCATGGCTGGTGAAGAGGACGAAAGCCCGGCCGTGGGTTCGTCCGACATATTCCTTGATCTTCTCCAAGCAAGCTTCATCGAATTGCTGGGACGACTGCTTGGGCTCCGGCATGTGCCGAAACAGATGCAGCTCAGCCTGCTTCAGATAGTTAAACGGGCTGCCCACTTGCAGCGTGGCACCGTCCGTTAGACCGATGCGGCGCTGCAAATGTCGGAAGTCTCCCTTGTTGGACTGGGATTCGGGGACCGAGAATCGATGCCCATTGTCGCGATTCTCGATCTTCGATCCTCCATCCTCCATCTTCGATGTCCGATCGGGCGCCATCGTGCCGACACTTAGGGTAGCGCTCGTAAGGATGACCGTCGGCACTTCGCTGTAAAGCATCTCTTGAAGAGCCGGGCCTACTTCAATTGGAGCGCAGGCGATGGTGATTCTTTTCCGCTCTCCGGTCACTTCGACCCAGTAAACCTGGCCGCTTAGACCTTGGGCCAGCCATTGGTCCAAAGCTTGAGCCAAGCCCGCGCAGCGATTAGCGGCGGAAGTGAACTCGATGCTGTCTTCCTCCGATTTCAATTTGCGACCGATTTGCGTCAAGTGTGTTGCAAGCTTTCTCAGTTCCTCGGAAAGCGGATTGGGGACAATCTTGGCCTGCCGGACGCGGACGGTGTCGGAGGCGAAGCCCACGGGCAGCGACCCGTGGGCTTTTCGGGTCTGTTGCAAATGCCACGACAGGATTTGGCCAAACAACTGATCCGCCGCTTGGCGAGCCGCCTCGACTTGGCGAAGCGCTTCCGGACTGCCTTGATAGGCCAGCAGCCCTTTGTCCGTTCGCGGTTGATACAACCGGTTCAACAGATAATCGACTTGCCCCCGCGTGATCCGCAAGCCGAGATGATCCGCCGCCACGTCCTCGATCGTATGCGCTTCATCCAAGATCGCCACCTGGTAGTCCGGCAGCAGGCCAAATCCTTCCTTGCGCAGGGCCAAATCGCTGAAGAACAGGGCATGATTGACCACCAGGATGTCGGCGCCATAAATCTTGCGGCGCGCTTTGAAGTAAAAGCACTTCTCATATTCCGGACATTTGGCGCCCAAGCAGTTGTTGGTGTCGCTTTCCACCAAGTCCCAAACGGCCGGCTCCGGCTTGAAACCGAGGTCGCTCAGGCTGCCGTCCTCGGTTTGCCGGGACCATTTGCCGATTTCTACTAATTGCTTCTCCGCGGATTCCTGACCCAGCAGGGATTGCATCCTCTGGGTGGCGCTTCGCAGCCGGCGTAGGCTAATGTAATTGGATCGCCCCTTGACCAGAACGGCGCTGAATTTCTGCGGCATCAC
>Ga0207128_1002_pt1 | contig 58285 bp, 51 predicted proteins | sample Alteio_BWMinHeat_18_FD_153522 | JGI IMG/M metagenome (GOLD analysis project Ga0207128, IMG submission 153522) | Enriched cells from forest soil in Barre Woods Harvard Forest LTER site, Petersham, Massachusetts, United States -... | ecosystem: Environmental > Terrestrial > Soil > Temperate forest >... | reverse complement strand
CAGAGAACACAGAGGGGGATTATACACATTTTTTTTCGTGGATGCGAAAAAAAACAGGCTATTTCTATTTTGTCATCGGCAAAAAAGAAAACCTCTGCGACCTCTCTTGTTCTCTGTGGTTAAATAAATTTTTTAATATCCAGTCACCTGGGAAAAATACCCACAGGGCCGCAAAAATTGCCAAAAAGAGGCTGTGGAAATTTTAATTTCACAGCTTCTGCGATCTCTGGCGATACTAATTTTATGAAAAAAACTGATCAACCTCTGGAATAGCAGTAGAAGTATCTGTGTTTTGACTAGGTTTCCTGCGTTGCTTTCGATTTGGTGGATCAAAACCACGAGGTTCTCTATTTGATAGAAAATTTTGAGGTCCTCTGCACGACAGATCAAAATCCAGATCTTCCGGGTCTGGTGAGCCAAGATATTGAGGTTCCCGACATGGTGGATCAAAATCCAGATCCTCCGGGAGATCAAAACCCCGATTTTCTGGATCTGATAAGGCAGGATCTAGAGGTTCTATACTTGCATGAGGTTCTATACTTGCTTGAGGTTCTATACTTGCTAGAGGTTCTATACTTGCTTGAGGTCCTGTATTTACTTGAGGTCCTGTATTCGATAGAAAATCTTGAGATTCTCTATATGACAGATCAAGATCTTGACGCTCAATCTTTAATAAATCAAAACCGAGAGGTCCCATATTCAAAGGCAAAAAAGTATTATTGAAGACACCCACTGACGGAAGGAAAAAAGGATACCAAGTGACTTGAGGTAAATTTCTGTTAAAGTTAATCGAGTGATTAACCCAACTTGAAGGAGAGGGATTTCCTCTGCACACAGGCTGCTCTTGATGAACACTAGCTGATTGGGGGTTAGGACCTGCATGTTCCTCTGTTATCGTTTTTGTTATATTCTCACGCATGAATTGACCGTCATCACTATCTTCTTTCTCTTGATCACCTAATCCCTTGTCAATTATTTCCCCTGCTCCTTTATCCCTTAAAACGCGCCGGTAACACATCCCACAAATTTGTATTGTTCTACTATTTGGATGAAAGTGCCAACTTTTGATTTTACGAACTTTACCTCCCGGGCATTCAGGACATGTGATCACTCCTTTAGCAGCCATTTCTCCTGTTCTTTTATCCCTTAAAGCTTTGCGGTAACACAAGTGACAAATTTGTGTTGTTCTATCAATTGGATCGGTGCACCACTTTTGGACTTTGCGAACTTCATTTGCCGGGCATCGGGGACATTTCCCTTCCCTTGCAGCCATTTCTTCCGCTTTTTTATGCCTCATAATACGTTGGTAACATGTAGTACAAATTTTTGTTGATCTATCATTTGGGTGTATGTACCATTTTTTGACTTTGCTAACTTTATCTGCCGGGCATTCGGGACATCTTCTTTCTCCTTCGGTTTGTTTTGTATTAGTGCCATCGGAGGGTTGTTTAGTTATATTCGCAGATGAGAACTGACCTTGATCAAAAGGGGCTAAGGGCAACGGAAAAGGGTAATGTGATCGAATTTCTAACATCATGACCTCATGGAATTTAAGTCAGGATAGGAATAGGGGCAAATAGTTGTTTTGCATAAGCGAACAAATCTTCATACTACATGAATGCCAATACTTTGGCTACTTTTGAGAGGAAATAACAGCAAAAATAAATGGTGTTTCCAATAGCCCTAAAGGATATGTGTGGACTATCTGACAACAAACTTAAATTTGCACAAGAATTCAAATTGAAACGCAAAGGCGCAAACATACTTTTACGCATATCTTTCTTTTGACAATTGCGTGCGAAGCGAGCTTGTTATACGAGCACGTTTTCTCTTTTTGTAGCCCGTAGCAAGCGAAGCGCAGCTACGGGTGAGTCACGTCATTTAGGCAAACTGCGGTAGCAGTTCATCTTTTTTGTTTGATTAAAAAAAGAAGAACTGCTGCCGCAGTTTACATTATTCTTACACGTACCCGTAGCTGCGCTTTGCTTGCTACGGGCTACAAAAAGAAAAGGCTTCTTGTAGCAGCCAAGATTACTTTGCACACAATTTTCAATAGAAAGATATGCGTAAAAGTATGTTTGCGCCTTTGCGATTCAAAATTTTTAGATCGAAATTACATCTATAGTTGCTGCGGAAATAACCGCCGGGGCGCAAAAGAAGCCAAGAAGAGTCTGTGAATTTTCATCGCCTCTATGGCAATACTAATTTTATGAAAAAAATCCATCGACCTCTGCAAGGATGGCAGCAATATTAGCGTCTTGACCACGTTCTGTACCTTGTTGTTCTATATTTGATGGATCAAAATTATCCTTGAAGATCTCCCCCGAACCCGAGAGTGTTTTTTCAGCACCCTTTTCTTTTGCTTTTTTTTTCTGCCTCATAATGCGCTCGTAACATGAAATACAAATATGTTTTGTTTTATCATTTGGGTGTAAAGCTCATTTTTTGACTTTGCGCGCTCTACCTGCCGGGCATTCGTGACATCTTGCTCCTTTAGCAGTCATTTCATCTGCTATCTTGGCTGATCTAAACCGTTGATAACATGAATGGCAAATTACTACTGATCGATTATTTGGGTGACGGCACCATCTTGTGCCTGGGCTGAGAACCCTATCTTCCGGGCATTCGGGACATCTTTGTTGTTCTTCAAAAAAAGGAACTACGGGCACGGGATAATAACAGTAATATGGTTGAATTCCTGACATCTCGACCTCATGGATGCTGATTCTTGCAAAATTCTAAAGCTTTGAAGTTGTTTGTGTATAGTTCCTCTCCCAGTCTTTGGCTGATCCCGGAAAGGCGCGATTGCTTCTTTGTTACCATAGAACGTAAAGTCGATGGCAAGCTCCAAATCTCTAATTGACGTTTAGCCCTTGTAATGCCGGTATAGAGAGCTTCTCGCCCAAAACCTTCTGCACCTTCCGGTAAAAGTAATAAGACTTTAGGAAACTCGCTCCCCTGGCTTTTATGTACAGACACACAATAGGCATATTCAAAAGAGGGGAGTTGTACAACAGGGATTTCGCGTAAATTTTTGTCCGGCTCTTTTGAGGGAAATAACGCCGTATCAGGTGTGGTGGAATCGTTATATTTTATTAACAGCCCCATCTCTCCATTAAAGAGATTTAAGCGGCGATGATTCGATGTGATCATGATGGGAATTGTATAAAATTTACGTAAACCCGATTGTTTTATTGTTCGGGAGAAGAATAAATGATTGAGATGATCCGTCCCGAATGGTCCTTTGCGCATGGGTGTCAATATACGAAATTGTGAATAGAGCTCAAGGATTTTTAAGGGATTGTCCGGAAAATTGTCGAAATGGGGGAAAAAGGGGAGGGCATATTCGACGATATCTTCAGGAGTAACTTTTCCTTTTTTTGATGAGTGAAGGGGGACGAATTTTACTGTTTTTTCGCAAGTCTGAGAACAGGTTTTCGGTTCAGGCAGCCTTTCAGGTGTTTCCGCAGTTTCGATGCCGAGCAGGGCAAACGCTTCTTTTTCATTTCCCTGATTGACAAAGTTAGCCAAATGGATAATATCCAATAGTTCCGATCGTAAACACGTTTTCAGTTCTGTTAAATAGGGATGAAAATCAGAAGATTTCAGAAATTGCACCAACTCGGAAAACACCGACCCCGCATCAATTGAGGGAAGCTGGTTAGGGTCTCCAAGCAGGATCACCTTCGTGTTTGGATGGATCGATTCTAGCAGCCGCACCATGAGCTGGATGTCGATCATCGAGCATTCGTCGACGATGAGTACATCTGCATCCAGGCAATGGGGAGTCTTTGAAAAATTATGCTTTTTTATTTGCAATAAAGAGTGCAATGTTTTTGCGCCGACTTGCGGAAAATCGGAAATATCGCTAACTTGCCGCTGAATGCTTTGTTCCAAATTTCCGGCAGCCTTTCCTGTGGGTGCGGTCAATGCAATTTTGTATGAGGCTCTCTCTTGGGGGGAGAGATTCAACCAGATGGTCCGCAACAATGCCCCGGCAGTATAGGTTTTTCCTGTCCCGGGTCCTCCCGTGATCACGGTAAATGGGTGTCTGCAACCCCGAACAATTGCCTGTATTTGTTCCGGGACCATACCTGAAGCCGGTATTGCATGAGTTAAGGGGTCAGAATCAATTTTTGGATGTTTTAAAAATTCCTTTAAGTGTCTGATGAGGGCAGATTCCTGCGCGTAGAACTTTTGCAAATAATAGCGGTCTTCGTCCTGCACGATGGCAAGTGGCATAGCCTGGTTTACAGCCTGGCAGATCAGGCGATCGACCTGACCGGACAATTCGTCTGACGTTTGCCAAATTTCCCGCACAGAGGGGTAGATAAGATTGTCTTTGATATATGTGCAACAATGCCCCTCTCTTGCAATCATTGAAAGATGGCAGATCAAAGCTGCAAGAGGCTCGCTCTGTTCTTCCTTCTTCAGCATCTGTTTTGCAAGAGCAAAGTCGATATAATGGATGGCCGAGACAGAGAGACACTGGTCTAAAACCGGCCATCCCCCGTTTGCATGCTGAGAGGGATTCGTCCATGGCAGTTTTAAGTCTGGGTAGAGAGTAAAAAATCGCTCTTTTGCAGAAGTGAACATATCACCATATTATATGAATACCAATACTTTGGCTACTTTAGAGTGAAGATAACTAGATGACCGGATATTAAAACAAATATTTTAACCACAGAGGGCACAGAGAACACAGAGGGGGATTATACACATTTTTTTTCGTGGATGCGAAAAAAAACAGGCTATTTCTATTTTGTCATCGGCAAAAAAGAAAACCTCTGCGACCTCTGTGCTCTCTGTGGTTAAATAAATTGTTTTAATGTCCGGTCACCTGGGAGATAACCTGACCGGATATTAAAACGATTTTTTAAAAACTTCAGACAAGTTTACCGCAGAGCCGTAAAGTACGCCGAGAAAGCGCAGAGGGTAAAAAACTTTGTTCTCTCGCCTTTAAATTAAAAGTTGTTTTTTAATTTTTGTTTTAAAAACTTGCCCACCGCGTTTTTTAATGATTTTTCACTATCTCTGCGATTTCTCAGCGTCCTTTGCGGCTCTGCGGTTATTCTGCTACCAGCCATAATCCTTCTCATACCCTAAACGGATCAGGTCTTCTCCGATAAGGGCTTTGAGGAGATCTTTGTGTTCTTCGGTTAAAAATGCCTTCCAGTTCCCTGTAGAGGCCCGTTTATAAACGATTCCCCCCATCATGTCTTTACCATCTTTTGGCGGTGTAATTCCTGCGTATGCGACCTGGTTGTTATAGCAATTTTGTAATATAAATGCGAGGTGATCCTCCGATAAGCGGACACGCAGATAGGTGGCAATTTTTTTGACTGTTTTTTCGAGGCGTTGATTCGTTTTGGAAGGCTGGAGATGTTCATATTTGACCACAAGAGGAAAGCCGCATAATGCAAATCCTAAACGCTTTTTATAATATCGGATATAGGAGGGTGTCCTGTCGTTTCCGACAATCAACACCTTTATTTGTTCATTCATCGGCAAGGAATCAAAATCTGCACCGACAGAAAAAAAATCCCTTTGAAGGGGAGCATTCGGTTTTTCTCCATATAGCCTCATGTAATGAAGGTGGGAGATGAGCGCATCTCTTGGGTCTCTTACGATGGCCACCATTTTGTAGTTAGCTGCCAGGACAAAGCCCATTGCTTTTTCGCTATATGATTCGTGCGTTCTCATGATCCATTGCTTTTTGTGAAATTCTTCCTTTAAAAGCGTATGGCAGCCTGCGCATGCTATGTCTTCGGGGACGATCAGTTGCACCAGGCGCTGCAGCTGATGAACGCCGCATTTGGGGATAGTGTGAATGATGAATGGGGCGTGCGGCTGTTTCCATTCCTCCTGAAATTGATCTTTGAATGGATTCCGATAATTTGGGACGATAGCCGTCAAATGTTCAGCGTTAATGAATAAGAGCAGACTGCCTGCAAGAATGAATAACATTTTTAACATATGTTTTGTTTCCATATCCCTGTACTTGGTCCGATGCCTCTGATAAACAGATAATAAATTCCATTGCATTGTTTTGGCTGATTATAAAAGATTGTCAAATACCTTTGCAAGGCTTCGGCGTAAATGCCGGCTTGTACATCGTAGTGATTTATTTTGATTGCTTCTTCCATTGCCTTTGCATGATAATTTTCTGTGTTATCCCCAAGCCGGTTCGTTTTCCAGTCGACGAGATAGTATTCTCCTTCGTGTTCAAAGCAAAGATCGATCGTCCCTTTCATGTAATTTTTATGGGAAGGATAATAAAATTCACATTCGCGGTATATTTTATTTTCATCGAGATCGGCGAGACAAAATGATTGTCCGGTCAATGGTGTTGTCAATGTCGTAATGATCATCTCTGAAATAACGCTTTCCCATTCGGCATAGGGAGTGTCTTGTACAAATTTCAGGATTTTCGACCGTAAGATCTGTTGATTATCATGACCAAGCGCCAGATGGAAGGGAATGTTTTCAAGGATTTTATGAAGGATAATTCCCGTTTCGGTTCCGGCGGGAAGCGTATGGGCATTTCGAACCGTCGAATGATCGGTTTCCACCGATTTTTTCTTGCCTTCTTGCGTTTCCATCAATTTGTGCAGCGATGTAAAAGATTGCAGATAGGTTGGGCAGGATGTGATTGCAACAGACGGGGGCGGCAGCAACACTGTTTCGTTTTTTAGGGGACATTGCCGTCCGGCCGTCTGACCGGCTTTTAAGATTATTGATGACAAGGAGGCCGCCTGGGCATATTTGTCGATAAATTCCTGTAGAAAATAGCCATTTTGTTTATTTATTCTTTCATATAAACCGAAGGGATCAGTGGCCGGCTGGCCGATCTTGGCTAACAGAAGATCGGCAGGGGAGGCGCATCCGGGCTGAATATTCATCTCTTTTAGCGGGATCACGACCGGAAGATAGACGCGATACCGGCCCCTTGTCAATGCCACATAGAGCTGGCGTAATTTTTCCGCATCGATCTCCCGGCACAGTTGCCGATATTCGGGATCGTCCGTGGAGGTGATGGCTTTTAAACACAAATGGTCGTTTTGCGGGGCAAGCAGTAAATTGTCCTCCGGTGATTTTGATCTGGTGATCATCCCTAATGCAAAGACGATATCAAATTCCAGTCCTTTGCTGACATGTGTGGTAAGGATCATGACGGCATCCTCCTCTGCATCGATAAACGCCTTCATCCGCGGATCATCCTCTTGTGCAAGATCATCAAAAGTGTCGAGGAAGTCAAGCAGTTCTTCCGGAACCAAAGCGTTTTTAGCCTGTTCTTCGATGAGCAAAGCGGCGATTTCCTGCCAGGCACAGTAAAAGGAATATCCATCCTCTTGTTCTAACATGCGCTCGAGGAGGCTCTTTTGATCCTCATGCCAGACGCTTTGCATAAGATGATTGAAAAATTGTCCAATGCCGTCCTTACAGAGGCTGTTTTTTAATCTCGCGCATATAGATAGCACTGCATTAGATTTACACTGATTATTTTGCAATTCGAGAAGCTCTTGTCCAGACTTTCCGATCAGGCGGCAAGAGAGGGCAATTTGAAGACTTTGTTCCTCCCTGTAATGAAGAATGCCGTGAAGAATTTCTTTCATTGCGCTAAGAGCTTCCGTTTTTGCCAGATTTGTCGCTTTTTGATTTTTGGTCTTGATTCCCTGCAGTTTTAAATATTCAGAAATTCTCGCTCCCTGATATCTGTCTGAGACTAAAATTGCGCATTTTGAAAGTTCGATATGGTCGTTTGTATGCAAGGCAATCAGTTCTTCAGCGAGCTTTGGAAAAATCATCGATTCTTCCAGGACCTTTAGTGGAACCTTGTGCTCTTCTTTTGCTATCCAAAATTGGAGGCAGGCTGCGCGATCGGTAAATGTTTTTGCTTCGGGAAGGCCGGCATGAACATTTTTATAGGGAAGATCGTTATCTGTTTTAGGCAAGGGGAAGAGCTCTCCTACCGAAGAAAAGAGAGTATTTAATGCCAGGACCAGACCTGGCTGTGAGCGAAAATTGGTATCCAATGAAAAAAGAGAGCTGGCTCCAAGCTTTTTTGTAGCTTCGAGATATGTATAGATGTCGGCTTGACGAAAAGCGTAAATCGATTGTTTGGGATCGCCAACCAGATAGAGCAGGCAATTTTGGTCTTGCGATCCTGCAAATAAAGAGGAGAAAATTTCCCATTGCATAGGGTCTGTATCCTGGAATTCATCGACAATGGCAGCCCGGTAGGCATTACGAACCTGAGAGGCAAAATTATTGTGTTTGACCGCTTCTTGCATTTGCTGTAACAAATCCTGATGGCCGATAAGCTCTTCCTGCATTTGATAGTTTTTTAAAAAACGTTGACAATCGGCTGCAAGGCGTGTGAACAACACCTTTGGATTGCGCGCCTGGTCGATCAGGGGCTTTAGGCTTGTCTTTAAGACAGATAACAGGTTTGGGTATTGCACATGGGGGATGACGCCTGCTTTTTTTGCGAGACGGCTCTCGTCGAAGAGTGTTAAAAGGAGAACCCCATCTTCGATCAGCAGGTCGAAATCGCAAATTTCCAAAAATTTTTTATCAAACAGCGCCGCAAAGGCTTTGATCTTCTTACTATATTCGGGGTAGATCCGCTTTTGCCTGTCTGCCAATTGCGTGTAGTTATTCGCCTGTGCGAAGAAATCCTCCAGGATGTACTTTCCATTAAACCGATATTGCTCCTGCAGTTCGGTCATGAGCGATTGAAATTGTTTGAATTGGTCGCTGAACGGCGGGGGAGGGGAAATAGGTACTCCGCGGGAGATTTCCCGCAAAAGAGATTGCTCTAATTGCCGAATATCTTTTTTTTCCGATTTGAGCAAAACATGGAGCTGTCCCGGACTGAATTTTTCCGTATGCAATTCTGTCCGCAAAAAATCGCGTATGGCGTCAAACAAAAGCCGGTTAACCGATGAAGAATTTTCGTTGCTTACCGGACTGCAAAAGATCTGTCCTTCCCATGCATAGATTTGGAGCATCCGAAAGCAAAATCCGTGAATGGTAAAGATTTGCGCAAGGTCATAGGCAAAGAGGGCTTTTTCAAGGCGGAGACGGGCATCTGAAGCTGTCTTTTTCCCTTTTTCCATGATGGCTTTCAGATAATCAGGGGAAGACTTTTGTAGTGTTCCGTCTTGTAAAAACAAAGAGAGGGAAGACAAGGCTTTTTTTAAATGGCTCCGAATGCGCATTTTGAGATCTTTTGCACTGCTTCTTGTGAATGTGACAAGTAAAATTTCTTTAAGTTCTAAAGGTGGAGAGGCGTTTGTTTCTTCGATGAGCAGCCGGCATACGATATTTTCAATGGCAAATGTCTTACCCGTACCGGCAGAGGCCTCAAGGATTGTGCTTTTGTGAACTTGTTGTTCACGGTCTAAAACATTAAATGAGTTCATTTATTCTCATTTTGGAAAATAATGATTGCTAAAAATTCGGCAATTATGCATAGTGATTCTATCTTGCGCCTGTAGTTCAATGGTAGAACCGTAGCCTTCCAAGCTACTCGTGTCAGTTCGATTCTGATCAGGCGCTATTCATGCAACATTGTATGATATAACAACAATAACTACCAAGACCGAAATCTTATCGAACCCGAACAGGTTCACTTAAGGTAGGATGCCGTCGTCAACATATTAACATAAAGGGACAAGGCTTGGACACTCAAGAACAGGAACAACTTCCAATTACAATAAAAGACCTTCTGGAGGCAGGTGCCCATTTTGGCCACCAGACGCGACGTTGGAATCCAAAAATGAAGCGCTTTATTTTTGAAGCGCGCAATGGCTTATATATCATCGATTTAGCCAAAACCATGCAGCAGCTTCGCCATGCGACCAAAGTGGTCAGGGAGATGGCTGCAAATCACAGATCTATTTTGTTTGTCGGTACAAAAAAACAGGCAAAAGCCGTTTTGCGTGAATTTGCAGAAGCAACCGGCGAGTTTTATGTATGTGAGCGCTGGTTAGGCGGCATGCTGACCAACTTAACGACAATCCGACAATCGATAAAAAAACTCGAGCGCGTGGAAAAGCGTATTGCCACGGCAAGTGAAACACTGACAAAAAAGGAAATTTCGTTGCTTGTCAAAGAACAAATAAAGTTGGAACGCAACTTGTCTGGTGTACGTGGAATGCGCAAACTGCCAGGGTTAGTTGTTGTGGTAGATCCAAGCAGAGAGCACCTTGCCGTTGCAGAAGCGAAAAAACTTGGAATTCGCGTGATGGCGCTTGTCGACACAAACTGCGATCCCGACCCTATCGACGATGTGATTGCATGTAATGACGATGCCCTCAAAAGTGTTAAACTCATTCTGCAAACATTAGCGCAGGCCATTATCGATCAAAAGAACGAGATGCGCGCAGCTGCCGGAAAAGAAGATGAGGAAGAGGCGGAAGAAGAGGAATTTACACTGGCTTCCGAAGTTTCTGAAATTGATGACGGCCGAACAGAAGAGGAGAGATAAGTATGTCACAGATGATAACAGCTGCCCAAATTAAAGAACTTCGGGACCGCACCGGTGTTGGCATGGGAAAATGCAAAGAGGCATTGGAAGAGGCTAAAGGCGATATCGAATTGGCAATTACCAATCTCCGCAAGGCTGGAATGGCCTCGGCTGTAAAGAAAGAGGGAAGAGCGACAAATGAGGGAATGATCGGCTTTGCTGCTTCTCCTTCTGCTGTTGCTATCGTTGAAGTGAACGCTGAAACCGATTTTGTTGTGCGAAATGATCGCTTTAAAGAGTTTGTCGACCACATCGCTCATGAAGCGATGGCCACTTTGGCAGGTTCATTACAGTCCTTCCTCGAACAGAAATATTCAAAAGAGCCGTCGCTCACGATTGATCAACTGCGTGCAGTGGTGATCCAGGCGATCGGTGAAAATATTGTCTTACGCCGCCTGGTTTCCTTTAAAAAAGAACCCAATAAATCCTATGGTCTTTATTCCCACCTGGGCGGCAAGATGCTTACATTTGTAGAAATTACCGGCAGCGATCAGGAAGAGGCTCTTGCAAAAGAGATCGCCATGCATATAGCAGCTGCCGCTCCTGAATATCTCTCGGCAGCAAACGTTCCTCAGGATGTGATTGCCAAAGAAAAAGAGATCGCTAAAAGTCAAATGACCGGTAAGCCCGAAGCAATGATCGAAAAAATCCTCGAAGGTAAAGTGAAGGCGTTTTTTGATGCTGTTTGCCTGGAAAATCAGAAGTACATCAAGGATGACAGCCTGACAATCACCGATTTAGTCAATAAACGTGCGAAAGAAGTTGGCAAGAATTTGAAAGTGACGAACTTCTTACGCTGGTCTGTCGGGCAATAACAGCTTGAAAAAAAGTAAACACAGTGACACAAGGAATTCAACGCATAAGAACGGGTAAAAGGAATTCAACGCAGAGGCGCAGAGGCGCAAAGACGCGGAGAGGAAAAAAATTATAAACATTTATAGAGTAAAATTTATAAATGAACTAGAAAGAAAGGTGAGTCATTAGAAAAAAGAAAAATAAATTCTAGTTTTTCTGTTTTCCTCTGCGTCTTTGCGCCTCTGCGCCTCTGCGTTGAATTCTTTGCCCGTTATAAGTTAGATGAAAGAATCTGAGCTATCTTTGTCTAAGTCCATTCGTAAAAGAATCTCAAGGTCGGTGGGAAGATCCTTGGCTACTTTTGCCAAATCACCACAGAGTTTCATTCCGATCTCATTTTTTTTGGCTGAAGCTTGGGATTGATCAAAGTCTACGACACATTCGTTTAGCTTCTCTAGCTCCTCGCGTATTTCATCGTGTAAATACTGTATTCTCTCTTGAATATACAGCCTTTTTTGACCCGATTCCTTTAATGCATCCGAATCCAAGTGCACACTTTCTTGCGTAAAGGTGTCTTTAAGCAATTGTTCACCCTCTTCCACACCTTTGCAAAGAGAATGAATCCTAGTGATGCTGTCGAATAAATCATCCTGTAAGCTGGTCACTTCGCTATTTTGAAAAGGTCTCCATATCTTTGAAAAAAGGGAGTTATATCTGACGAGCGCAGGAGTATTTTCCTTAGTGTATAGAGAGGATTGTGCTTGAGGTTCTGCTTTACTTGTAAAGCGTTGGCCGATATTTGCAAAGGTTCGCTTTATTCCTTCAAGAAAGTTGGAACATATCCCTTTTTGTTTTTGTTCCTGACTTGCGTTTCCAATTAATTCCGCCATCTCCAAATCGCTTAGCTGTGCAATGTCTTGCTCTTCTTTTCTACCTTTTACAGGGTCTTGAGAATGAGTATCTGAACCGCCGGGATAGTTTTGAAAAGAGTCGCCATGAGGGCCGCCTACACCGGGACTAGACATAACACACCTCGCTTTTGTTTTCGTTGTCACTGATCCTTCTTGAGGAAGGGAGTAGCCCAGGCAGGGGCCTTCCCGCCGCCCTGTCCCAAGGTCGAGGGGCGTGGCCACTTCTTTTATCCCAACATTAGGAGCAATTGCCGTTTACGAAGGGAATAATTTTAATAGATCCTCTTTAGCTTTTTCATATTTTGTAAGATCGAAAGTAATATTTTTCTTGCTCGCTTCTGTCCTTATTTGTTCGTCTATGAATGCAATTGCTGCATCTACATCAGCTTTTTGTAGTGGATTCTTATTAGTATAAAATTTAGTATAAAAGTCCTGCTGTTTTTCGATCACTTTTGTTCTAAATTCATAACCCTTAACTATCTCGGTAATATCCGAAAAAATGGCTAGTAGCTGTTTCTTAATCTCGGGTAGGTTTTGATTACTTCTTTTCATGTCTTTAGGCTGAGCCTCTGTTATCCTGTCACTTGCAAGAGGAGGTTCTGATTTTGGTAAAGGCGGCGGTGGTATATCTTCACCCCTCTCAACCGCGTCATTATGTTCTCGAAAAGTTGTCTTTATCAGGGTCCAGGCGTTATCACATAACTCTTTGCAGTCCTTAGTTTTTTGATCATTTGCATCTATTACCTTGTTTTTTACCATATTTTCAAATGGTTCTATATGTTCTGCGACTTCTCCAAAAAGCTCTGCCAGTGAACCCATTAGTTCTCCCACTTCACTCTCTAATTGCTCGAGTTTTGTGCTTGCTTCCGCATGCTGTCGTTCTAATTCTGTCTTCTTAGCTGAATTATTAGCTAAACGATTTCCAAGATCCACTGCCTTATATCCACCCTGATCTACACTTGATAATTCAGTTGTAAGCCTCTCGTTAGAACTTACAGTCTCCTCCAGTTGTTTTGCGAGACCTATTATGGCCCTTGATTGCTCATCAATTTGTGTTTTGCACGCGGTAATTTTGCCCCCTAATTCTTTGGTTTTTTCCATGTCTTCAGTTACGGTTGATTCTGTTGACTTTATTATCTCCGGTTCTGGCTCAGTAGCAGGCTTAAGACTTATTTCTATTTGAAATTGTAGATGTGCGGCTTCACCTCGTAAATCTTCGCATAGTTTCATGCCGATTTGGTTGTGCGACTCCTGTGGTTTCCTGTGCTTTACCAGTTTTTCCATATTACTTCTGGCTTTTTCCAGATCATCTTTGGCTTTTGCTAACTCTTTTCGTGCTGTTTCAACCTCTGGTAATTTAGCCGAATCTGCTTGCGCCATGCTCAGATTTTTCCTTGCTTCAATAAGGCCATGCTGTGCTTCTCCATGGAGATCTTCTGCCTCTATTTCATCCATGATTGAATCAGCAGATACTGGTTTTCCAGGTTTTTGAGTGAGTGCGCTTTGACTTGATTCAACTTCTTTTTCCGTTTCGACTACCCTTTTCATCGCTGCAGCTATGTTCGGTGTTGCTTTTGCTTGAGATAATTTTTCTTCTGCGTCAGCTACCCTTTTCATTGCTGCACTGACTCCTTGTTTCATTTTAAATAGTTGTGGACCTGCTTGGAATTCATCAAAAGCGTTAATAGTTTTTTGTATTTGTTCACTGTGATCCTTTAGCTCTGCGCACTTAGACTCCAATTGTTCTTTTAGTTCCGGAAGGTCGATCATTGCCTTACTTAAGGCTACATCCTGGTTTGCATCCAGCACAGCAATTGTGGGTTCTAGGATCAAATTCTCACCACTAATTATCTTTTGAGTTTTAGCAATCTCACCTTCCAATTTGTTAATCTCGTCCATAAGTCCACGTCCAACTTCTATGTCCCATGCTAAATCATCTTGAAATTTTGAGACTTCTTTGCTTTGAAAGGGCTTTTGCATCGCATGCGTTTTTGAATAAAGGATGGTTTTAACCGGATCTCTTTCTTCCTTGGGTTTGGCGGTCAATTTTTTCTCAATATTTTGCCCAATTTTGGAAAATCCTTCTTTTATATTCGATAATTTTGCTTTGATATTAGCACCCATTCTTGATATTAGACTCGGAGACACAGGTTTTCCTGCTTCTGATGTTTCCTTTTTTTTAGGTTGCTCTACTGAAGGCCCTTCCTCTGGTAATTTAGACCCTCCGCCGATGGTAGGTTGCATAACACACCTCACTTTTAATCAGGTTAAATAAATCTAACTATTCATTTTATCATCTTATATATAATTATAATTGTTTATTATTAATTTAAAACAAATTTTTAAATTATTTTAAATATTTTATATCTATTAATTATAAGTTATAGTGCTTTTTTGGTAAATGTTCACGTGGTAGCATCGTTATAACTCAGGCCTTCAGCCTGAATGATTTACGTTGTCCACCTAGGGCGATGCCCTAGGCTTTCATATTCCAGGCCGTTGGCCTGAAAACATGCTCTCAGGGCCACGCCCTGAAATATAAAAGCCTAGGGCATCGCCCTAGGTGGACAACGTAAATCATTCAGGCTGAAGGCCTGAGTTATAGTGAATAGACCTGGTGAACATGTACCTTTTTTAATTTGAATATGCATTGCATGGATCTAATAAGTTCCCCTTGAGCTTAAGTTTGCTTATGTGCTATCGTTTGGCCAACTTAAATGGGGATTGCCAATGCCTGACACACAAAATACCATGATACGAGTAGCGCCTAACTCCAAAGATTCGGAGATGATGGTTTTGGGGTGCATGCTCACAAATATCAACAGCTTAAATGTGGCGGCTGACGGCCTTGATGATTCTGACTTTTATTATACAGAGCATAAAATCATCTTTGCGGTCTTAAAATCGGCCTATAAAAATGATAAACCGGCTGATGTCCACCTGGTGTGCGAAGAGCTCAAGCGGATCGATAAATTGAAAAGTGTCGGGGGAGCCGCTTACGTCACGATGCTTGCCCAGTATGCCGGAACTTCCGCTTATCTGGAGGAATATGTCGCCATCGTGCGGGATAAATCGATCCTGAGAAACATGGTCAATGCGGCGCAAATTGTCGAAAAACAGGCGTTGGAAGAGCCGGAAAATGTGTTGGACGTTCTCGATGATGCCCAAGCGTTATTTTTTAAAATCAGCCAATCGGCCCACCCCTCATCCGGAAAATTGATCCACGAAATCTTAGGAGGGGAAAAATCGGAATCAAAACAGCCATTCCTCAAAAGCCTTCAGGAAAAACAGGAACAATTTCAATTAAAAGGGCCGGAAAATTCAGGATTAACAGGCATTGCCACCCATTTCAAAGATTTGGACAAAATGCTCAATGGCCTGAACAATTCCAATTTGATGATTCTGGCAGCCCGCCCGGCAATGGGTAAGACCGCTTTTGCGTTAAACATTGCGGAAAATGTCTGCTTTAAGGAAAACATCCCTGTAGGGATATTTTCCCTGGAAATGAGCGCCGAACAGCTTGTGCACCGCATCATCTGCTCGCAATCGGAAGTGGAGTCGAACAAGATTCTGACCGGCTCATTAAACGGAATTGAGTTCCAAAGGGTCGTGGGAGCCGTTAATCATATCAAAGATCATATGATGGTCATCGACGACCAACCAGGGCTCAAAATCACCGATTTGCGCGCCCGGGCAAGACGAATGAAGGAGAGTTATGGCATTGGGCTTTTGATCATTGACTATTTGCAACTGATCTCAGGGTCCGGTTCCTTTAGAACACAGGAAAACAGGCAGGGGGAAATTTCTGAAATTTCCCGAATGTTAAAAAATTTAGCCAGGGAATTGAATATTCCCGTCATTTGCCTTTCGCAATTATCCCGTAAGGTCGAAGAGCGTCCTGGGCATCGCCCCGTCATGAGCGACTTAAGAGAAAGCGGCAGCATCGAGCAGGACAGCGATATCGTCATCTTTATGCTGCGGAGGGAATATTACGATCCGAACGACAAACCCGGCATGGCAGAACTCATCGTGGCAAAAAACCGTCATGGCGGCATCGGAAACGTGAACCTGACCTATAGAAAGGAGATCGTCCAATTTGCCAACTACACGCCAGTCTCTTATGAAACCAGCCACAGCGACTCTTATCAAAAGGAATTCGAGGCCTCATTTAACCGGCACTGAAGTGAAACGAATGATTTCGTGCCCGTGCCCGTGCCCTTGCCCGTGCCCGTGCCCGATTTTATTATCTTTTCCGAACTTTATTTTCTCCTTGAAATTTGAGGATATAAGAATGCGGAAAAGATAATAAATTCGGGCAGGGGCAGGGGCACGGGCACGGGCACGAAATCTTCACGATGTATCTCCTAAGATTTACCCTTTACTTTTTATTGAAGATTTTATAAGATCATTCGGAGATGCCGAACGGTGTCGATTCAATCAAACCTAATATCGAATATGGAGAGCTTATGTCTTCAGTAAAAAAGAAACGCCGCTGCAAAATCGCTAAACATAAGCGAAAAAAACGCAGCCGCCGCGACCGCCACAAAACTAAATAGATAGCCCTTAGGGCTTTAAGGAATTTTTGGGAATGTGGAAATATCCAACAGACTATGATGTGATTGTCATGGGAGCAGGCCATGCCGGCTGTGAAGCTGCATTGGCAGCTGCAAGGATGGGCCTGCGTGTTCTTCTATTGACAATGTCCCTCGATACCATTGGCAAGATGAGTTGCAATCCGGCTGTTGGTGGAGTCGCCAAAGGGCATATCGTCAGAGAGATCGATGCTCTTGGCGGAGAGATGGGTAAAGTCATCGATGCTACAGGCATACAATTCCGCATGCTCAACGCTGCCAAGGGTCCTGCTGTCTGGGCGCCGCGCGCTCAAGCCGACAAGGTCGCTTATCAATATGCGATGAAACATCGTTTGGAAAAAACGGCAAATCTTGAAGTGAAGCAAGGGACGATCGAAGATTTGCTCGTTGAATCGGGCCGTGTTGTGGGAGTCGCGACCAAAGAGGGGATTATCTATCATACAAAGACCTTAGTGATCTCTTCCGGAACCTTCATGAGGGGGTTATTGCATATAGGAGAGACCAACTATTCCGGAGGAAGGGCCGGCGATCAACCGGCAGTAGGTTTGTCTGCCAGCCTGGAAAAACAGGGGATAGTCCTCGGAAGGTTAAAGACCGGTACCCCGCCGCGCATTAATCGCCGCTCGATCGATTTTAAGGATACGGAAGAGCAGCCAGGGGAAGAGGGGATTTATTTTTCCTTTGACGATGAAGGGATTCCTCGCTTACCGCAAATTTCTTGCCATATCACCTATACGACAGAAGTCACCAAAGAAATTATTTCGGCCAATATCCATCGCTCTCCGATGTATTCGGGGAAGATTCAGGGAATAGGGCCGAGATATTGTCCATCGATCGAAGACAAAGTGGTCCGCTTTGCCGATAAAGAAAGGCATCAGGTGTTTCTGGAGCCAGAAGGACTCCACACGGAAGAAATTTATGTAAACGGTGTCTCCTCTTCATTGCCATTTGATGTACAGTTGGCTGTTATCCACAGCATTAAGGGGTTAAGCCGGGCAGAGATCATGCGTCCGGCTTACGCCATTGAATACGATTACGTCGTTAGCGGCCAAATCTATCCGTCGTTGGAATGCAAGACGATTGAAGGGTTGTTCTTGGCAGGTCAAATTAATGGGACATCCGGATATGAAGAGGCAGCCGGCCAAGGCTTGATGGCAGGGATAAATGCAGCAAATAAAGTGTTGGGAAAATCTCCATTCATCTTGAAACGTTCAGAGAGTTATATTGGCGTTATGATCGATGATTTGGTGACAAAGGGCTTAACCGAGCCATATCGCATGTTCACAAGCCGTGCGGAGCACCGGCTGTTGCTCCGGCAGGACAATGCAGATTTACGATTGCGCAGGTACGGTTATAACTTAGGTCTGATCGATCATACGCGCTATATGCGTCTTGAAAATAAAGAGAACATTCTTGCCGGAGAGATTAAACGTTTAGGTAAAGTATTTAAACAATTCAATGGCAAGGGCTTATCGTTGATACAGCTGCTTAGCCGGCCGGAAAACACCTATCGCTCATTATTAACAGAATATCCCGATGTATTGACCGATCATGGCAGCGACATCAACCTGCAGATAGAACTTTTTGCTAAATATGCTGGCTATATCGAAAGGGAGATGAATGAAGTAAATAGAATGGCGCATGTGGAAAACATGGCCATTCCCGACCATTTCGACTATTCGCAAGTGAAGGGCTTACGTACAGAGGCTCTGCAGAATTTAACAAAAGTTCGTCCCTCGACTGTGGCACAGGCCCAAAGAATTTCCGGTGTTTCACCGGCAGATATTTCTATCTTAATGATCGCTCTGGCAAGGCATACAAATGCATCAAAACCTAAATTCAACGATGACGATGTCCCTCCTTGCTGCTAAAGCAGTCCCCATGCATTTTCTTTTTCTCGAAAATATGCCGGTCTATCGGCAGCTCCAGATGGAAGAAGCGATATTGCGTACAGACGAGCGCAATTGGTGCCTGATCAATACAGGCTCGCCTGCAGCCATCGTGATGGGGATTTCGGCAAAACCGGAGCTATTGATCAATCAAACCCATTTTAACAATCGGCCAGTCCCCGTCATCAGAAGATTTAGCGGCGGGGGGACTGTTTTCGTTGACTTCTCTACCTATTTCGTGACGTGGATCTGCAATGCGGAAGATAGCGGTGCGGCTTGCATCCCGTCGCAACTCTATGAGTGGACAAGTGCTTTTTACAAACAGGCATTTCCCGATTTTGGCATGGAGCTTCTTGAAAATGATTACAGCATTGGCGCCAAGAAGTTTGGCGGCAATGCGCAATACCTGGCAAAACAAAGGTGGCTCCATCATAGCAGTTTGCTCTGGGATTTTGACCTGCACAACATGAACTATCTTTCCATGCCCCCTAAAATGCCTCAATATCGTCAACAAAGGCCGCATGATGAGTTTTTATGCAGGCTAAAAGATCATTTCCCGAGCCGTGCCCATTTCCAACAGGGGTTGATTCAGTATCTTTGCCACTGTTTTGATGTCAGAGAAATGACTTTGGACCAATGTCATGAAATCATGGAAAGGCCTCATCGTAAAGCCACGTGTGTATACACACAATAAATATTGATTTCTTTAACCAAAGCTGGTACGATAGTACCTTATTCATCCAATAAGGAGTGATCATGAGCTTTTCTGTAGCGAATAACTATTCCCCGTTAAATAATTATCATTATGACAAAAAACCTTCCATTATGTCCTGTTTAGATTTTCTATCGACGCCCTGTCGAAGGGTATTAGGGGGGAGAAATGTCAATGTCCTTACCCAAACTGCAGAAAATAAAATGTCGACAGCGCGCAAAGTGATGGTGATATTTGTTTCGGTATTGATTCCGGTGATCCCTCTTATTGCCATTTCCTGCCTGATTCTTAAACTTGCGACAATGCCATGGATTTGGGAAAAGAAGCGGATACAAGTGCAATCGGATAAAGTAAGTAAGCTCATTGAACAGTTCCATGCCGCTGTTAAGACAAATAATCAAGAGGCGGTTAAACTCGTTACAGCGCATCCTTATCTTGCAAGAAAAAATGAGGTCTATCATCAATTTTGGAAATCTCTGACACAAAGGGTAAACGATCATGCGCCATGGGCAGATTTAGGACCGTCTATCTCCATTTTACGTCCTGCAGATGCCATTATTATGATTAACCATGCAATTCGAACGCAAATTTCTTACGAATTGACTCTAAAGTTTCCTGTCACAACACCTCAGCATGTGCTCGATTTTATTAAAAAGACATTAAGGCCGGCAGATGTTCTCCGCTGTTATGAAGGGTTGATTTCCGATAATTTGCACATTGATTCGAAAGATGATTTATTGCTAAATGCCATTAAACTGGACACTGCGGATCAGATCATTAAGGATTATGTCCGGATGAGAAAATCCCTTACGCCTAATCAATTTGGCACTATTGCATGTGATGAAGTTCTCTTAAAGAATAAATTGTTCGAGGGTGGAGATGGTACCTATTACCGTCTTCCTCTTCTTTCGACCGATCCTTCGATCATGCAAAATATTCATGCAACCTTAGATGACATTCGCATGATCAGACAATTAAAGGGGTATTGCCCCGGCAAAGTCGAGGCGCTAATCGCAACTCGCAATGGCACTGTAAAAGAACAATGCACGGCTATTCAGGCTGAATTTGCGCATTTCGAGAAAAATATTAATGAATTGAAAGCAATTCTCAATAAAACAGAAGTTGCTTACCTCCATGCGCTGCAAATCGCTTTTATTGACGAGTTTACATGGCTGAATGCCATGATTGACATGCGTGAGGGAAGTACAGGTATCTCTAAAGAGCAATTCGATCAACTATGTAAAAAAGTACAAGCGGGTGAAGTAGAGATGCAACAAAAGTTGTCAGCATTGAGCAATGATGATGAGGTGACCGGGAAATGCATGCCCGATAAAGAAACTTCTCGAAATTTGCGAATAATGAGGAGAAAAGAATTGCTGGAATGTACAGCTAAAATGAACCAGTTACTCAATGCTTATATGAAGCTTGTAGTTGACAATCTGTCCAATCGTGCTAAAGTTTAAGAACCGGTTATTGACAAATTAATGAAATATATGCCATGAAAACTTTAGTCCTCTTTCTTCACTGATAACGGCCCGGATTCGAGTTGTATTCCTCCAGGAGTTCGCAAAAGAGGCCTATTATAGTTGAGGTGTATATGATGTCATTAGCACCATTTACCTTTATAAGTAACCCTGCCTTTGAAGATATACTTCCTCTTATAGTTAATGATCAGAACAAACTCCCTCAGGAAAAAGAAGTGCTCTTGCAGATTCGCGATAGTGGATTATGGTTTCAGGGCCATATTTGGATCATATGGAAGAGAAGCCAGGTAGTCTTCATTAAACGAAACTGGCAAACTAAAGAAGGAGGTACTCAAATAACAACGTATCCGCTGTCGCAAATCGCTCAAATTTCTGGAGTAAGCTGTCAAAAGGAAAAGATGCTTAAAATACTTTCTGCTGCACTACCCCCGCCTCTCAGCGGGCTAGTGGCAGAATACCATCATTATGATTTTACTTCAGTACAAAGGCCAATTTTGCAAGTTCCTTCGAACAAATCAAACATAGTGGCCAGGATCAATGCCATCTCTCTTGTATTGTCTGGTTGCTGCAGGTGTGGATGCATCAAATAAATAATGAACCCATTACTCAGTACCTGTATCGGGCAGGTGATTGAAAATCTGCCCAAATAGTTTCAGGATAATTAACGAAATTTCCTTTACTTTTCTTACTCTGTCATTTATGATAGGTTTACCTTTATGTTGTAACCCCTGAAGTTTCAGATTTGAATCCTTTCCCTCTGGAATTGGCAAAATAAAGGTAAACTTATTAAAATTTCCGGGGAGGTTTTCTTGTGACTATTAAAATTGCTATTAATGGATTTGGACGTATAGGCCGTCTCGCCTATCGTTTGCTGGCATCTCGTAGCGATGTTCAAGTGGTTGCTATTAATGATCTTGTGCCGGCTGATAATCTCGCTTACCTTTTAAAATATGATTCGACCCATGGCCGATTCGATGGTCAAGTTCAGGCGGGAGAGAACTATATTGAGGCCGGAATGCAAAAAACGCAAGTTTTTTGTGAAAGAGATCCGGAAAAATTGCCCTGGAAAGCTCTCAATGTCGATTATGTCATCGAATCGACAGGATTGTTTTGTTCTATTGAAGAGGCGAGCAAGCATCTGATTGCAGGGGCCGAGCGCGTGATCATTTCGGCGCCGGGCAAAGGAGACGTGCCGACTTTTGTGATGGGCGTCAATCATACAAAATATTGTCCTGAAACGGATAGAGTTGTTTCGAATGCCTCATGCACCACCAATTGTTTAGCCCCGATCACCAAATTGTTGTTAGACAATTTTGGTATTGAAGAGGGGTTGATGACGACGATTCATGCGGCAACAGCTACGCAGCCTACTGTCGATGGTCCTTCAAAAAAGGACTGGCGAGGGGGAAGAGGAGCTTATGAAAATATGATCCCATCGTCTACCGGCGCTGCAAAAGCGGTGGGGTTATGCATCCCTGAAGTCAAGGGTAAATTGACCGGAATGGCCATCCGCATTCCTTTGCCCGATGTCTCCCTGGTGGATCTAACAGTCCGCCTGACAAAAAGTACATCATACAAAGAAATTTGTCAGGTAATGAAGGGGGCGTCTGAGGGGAGTATGAAGGGTATATTGGCTTATTGCGACGAACCTTTGGTATCCTCTGATTTTATCGGGAATACCCATTCCGCAATATTTGATCAGGAGGGGGGAATTGCCCTCAATGATAAATTTTATAAAATAATCGCATGGTATGATAATGAAATGGGGTATGCGTGCCGCATTATCGATTTGCTTCTTTATATGGCATGTCGGGATACTGTGTGTTCCTTTTAAACTTGTAACAATGGATTGAATCACGTGGATTTTACTCGCGAACCTATTATAGAAACGGTGATCACCCCTAAAGATGGGTGTAAACTTGTTGTCCGAAGCAGCAAAGGTACCGGTCAGGAAGAATATTTTGTCGATGCTGTCGAAGTTGTTTCATTTGGACATTCTTTCTTTTTCCGTTCTTTGGAGCGCCCAAAAATGTTTTTTGTTCCGGCGACTGATTATGAGATACTGGAAGTGCGCGAAGCGCGGATGGTATTAAAGAATGTAGGAATTGACCGTCCAATTAAGATTGGAGGAGGGCGCGAAGCGCAATTGCGCTCGCAATCTCAAAAAGAGGCATCTGTAGAGAAGGCAGAGATGGCCCCTGCTGCAGTTGAATCGAAACTCGATGTTGTCGAGCCTGTTGGAGAGAAGCCAGCTGAGGTGCAGGATAAAAAAAGAGACCGCCGCAGGCACTCTCGCAGACGCCGGGAAAAAGAAAGCGCGACAGAGGCGCCCCAGGCACAAACAGAGGACAAAAGCTTGAACCTTGCTGAGAGGGCGCCTCCTCAGCCGATCATGACAACTACTGTCTTGTCATCGTTATTGCCGCCCCCTTCAGCTCTTATTTCAGAGACGATCGGCCGGTATAAAGACAATATTCTTTTTAAAGATGCTTTTTATACCAAGGAAGAGCAAAAAGAGGAAGAACAATCGGCTGTTCCCGCAGAGCTTACCTCTGAATTTTCCTTTGAAACCCAAGAATATGGCGGGATTGAGACTTCTGACGAGGAAGAAGGGTCCTATCGTCTCAGGGAGCCGCAAGACCCTTTGGAGCAAGAGTCTCAAGAACAAGACTCTCAAGAGATAAAGCCGAAGTTGCCGGCTTCTTCAGAAGAAGAGTAGGCCGAATACTTAATGGTTGGCAGGATAGACAAGATATGCTTTTCTATCCTGCTCATAAAAAAAATGGCCAATTGCAAGGCTCTACGGCATATCTTAAATTGATCTTTATCTTTTTTTTCGAAACTTTGCAAAAAGCGTTTGTATAAAATTTCGAAATTCAGTAGTATTGTGTTTTCTTATTCCGGGTTAGCTCAGCGGTAGAGCAGTGGACTGTTAATCCATTGGTCGCGGGTTCGAATCCCACACCCGGAGATTCGCTGGTTGATGTGACATTGCACATAGGGTCAAAAACGGCTCTCGCAATGTCACCAACAGCTTTTTCCCATCCAATTTCAAGTTCGAAAACACCAAATTTAGCAATTGCTGTTTTTCAGACAATTTCGAACTTTCGAAGAGCTCCTTAGCCCGCTTTGCCAGATCTAAAACCGTTTTTGCCGTAATAAGGCAAGTTTCATCTGCATTGACATGTGCCGCCATCTCTGAAGTGATCTCTCGTTGCCGCTTCTTATACTCTTCAAGTTTGAAATGATAGGACTCTGAATCGATTATTCCATCTAAGTGCATATCAATAAGCTTAGACAACCGAGTTTGTATGGAATCAAGCTCCTTTCGCAATGCTTCTTGTGAATGCTTAAAAAATTCTTGTTCATGGGCATACGACTGCTTTAAATACGTCACAATGTCTTCAATCACAGAATCAGGCAATTGAATCTTAGTAAAGTATTCCAATAAGGGCTGCAAAATCTTCTCTTCTCTGATCCAAAGTTTCTGACAGATATGCTTTGAGTTATTACAACTATAGTAAATATATTTCTTTTTCTTGATATCACCAGTCACGCTACAGCCACAATGCTCGCAAGTGATTAATCCTCTGAAAAGAATTGGATGTCCCGCATAATGGACGGGCGCTCTATTGTGCCCTTGCATAATATCCTGTACTTTGTCAAATAAATGCTCTGAGATCAATGGTGGATATTTGTGGGGATAGAATTCCCCTTTCACCCTCATTAAGCCGAAGTAAAAAGGGTTTTTTAACGTAATCTCAACCCTGCTTGCTCCAATAGGATTGCCATTGGCATTTTTCATGCCAAGCTTATCCATCTCATTAGCAATAGTTTGAAAGGAGTGGTTTCCAGCAGCATAAAGCTCAAACATGCGAACAACAAACGGAGCATGATCGTGATCAACCTCAATTTTCTTCTTGCCTGTTGGCAATGTCACATTCTTGTAGCCAAAAGGTGCTTTAGTGATCCATTCGCCATTCTTTAGACTCTGCTCTTTGCTGCGCTTGACGTTATCACTCAGCTGAAGCACATAACTCTCCGCAAATAGAACCCCAATGTTCCATTGTATGATTTGAGAGCTATTCGAATTTTTATCTAGAATCAATCCTTCACGAAGAAAATGCAATTCAAGCTTTCCTTCTTTTCGCAAATCATTAAGAAGAGGTGTTTCTCTGAAACTTCTCTGAAGCCTATCAACCGTATCAATTATTAAAGCAAGAGGTTGCTTTGACTTTCTTACTAAAGAAACGACAGCGTCAAATTGCTTTCGAGTCTCTTTCGTAGAAGATTCGGTGATTTGAAAGGTATTTTCGATCTGAAAATTTTTTCTGACAGCATACTCAGTCAATCTTCTCACTTGAGAAGGAATGGATTGCCCTTCTTCTTGTTCTTTACTGGATACTCGAGCAAAAATAATTGCTTTCATTTTGATACTTCCAAAGCAGGTGCAATTTTATTGAGGAGCTGTTCAAGATCTTCTTTTTTATATAAGCGATAACTATTCTGAGGATTGCGATAAACTTTGATTTTATCCTCCTTTTCCCAGTTGCGCAGAGTATTCGGTGTGACACCAAGAAATTCCGCCGCCTCTTTTATCCGCATATATTCATCAAACCGTTTCACAATGACTCTCCTAAAGGAAAAATTGATTGATTACAGGAACCGCTACATTCCAAAGCGTTTGAACTGAAACTACAGCTCCGGCAAGCTCACCTAACTCTTTCATGGCAGCCTTGATTAATGATGGTTTCCGACTCTCTTTGGCGGAACGAGCCTGTTCTGTTAAAGTACTGAGCCATTCCACAACGGCTTCTTTTTGTGCTTCACTTGCCTCTTTGGCATTTACAATAGCTTCTGATAGATCACAAATGACTTTTAGAAATTCCTTATGTTGAGGTTGTTTGTTCAAAAGGGTTAGGGTGGCATCGATGCTTTGAAGATTCCCTTTTATAGTGCCTGTATTAATTACCCCGACAGCGCTTTCCTTGATTGTGATGTTGTTAAGCACAAGACCTCCTATTTTTGTTAAGTATTTGGGTGAGGGCAGTGCATATCTAGGCATTGTTCCTATTGGAAGACCAGAGCACCACTCCATTTCGGCAGATAGATGATTCATTGCACGAGCATTTTGCTCTTGTATATTGGAAATTTTATCTTGAAACAATGACCAGCACTGTAAACAAACAGGATGAGAACAACCTTGCCAAGTGGCTGCAAAAAAAGCACCGGGACATTGGGAACATTTTTTAGGAATTTTATCATCACTATCTGGAATCACGAAGTCCTCATATTTCATAAATCGATTTTTTAACTAGCCACGGCAACATTACCAAACATTACAAAATTATTCAACTCCAAAACCAGCCATGTCGCAGAAAGACACTCCTTTGAAATATTAACGGCCTGATAGAGCTTTTAGCATGCACAATAAGCAATCTTTTGAGAAAATGGAGACAACTAAACTTTAGAGCTTTTGTATGCCTGAAAATACAGGAAAAATACAGGAGAGTAGCCGATTTAAAAAAGGACAATCGGGAAATCCACAAGGCAAACCAAAGGGTTCTCGAAACAAATCCTCTTTGGCTGCAGAAGCTTTGCTGGAAGGTTCTCTGAAGAAAATATGTCGTAGAATAGAAGAAGAGGCTGTAAATGGCAACATGCATGCCGCAAAAATGATTTTAGAAAGATTCTTGCCTCCTCGTAAAGACCGATTAATCAGAATTGATCTTCCTGAAATTAAAGCTTATGAGGATGTGTTATCCGCTTCAAATTTCATCTTGTCAGCAGTTTGCAAAGGAGAAATTTCCCCTTCCGAAGGAGAATCCCTTTCAAGAGCTATCGCTTTGCATGCACAAATTCTTGAGGCAAATGAACTTGAACAACGATTGCAAACTATCGAATCAAAGATGAAGACTTCACTATGAAATCCTCTCTAAAGAAACGAATAAAAAACCTCGAAAGAACTCTTCCCTGCAATTCGAAAAGAAGTAAATACGCTAGGGTGGTTTATGATGGATCATCAGGGTTTGATCCATCAACACTTAAGGTAAATGCAGACGTCGTACTCTGCCTCCCTTATAATGGAAGAAGAAGCGTTGGAGAGGTTGATTTCACGAAATGCCCATATAAAATATTTTATGGATAATCACTTTCCGATTTTCTCATTTCCTATAAGAATCAGAAATTAAGAAATCAATCAACCAGTCCAGCTTTTCGAGCCTTTTTCATTCTGGTCTCCACCTTTGATTTACTCAAGCCGGTTTTCGCGCGCATCTGTTCGATTGTCAGACCTTCTAGCATAAACTGAGAAATTTCTATGACTTCAGGATCAATATCTAAATCCGTAAAACTCCAGTCCCAGGCTTGATTCTCTGTTTCCGAAAGCTTTGCTTGAAATGGAGATGCCTCCTTACCTGTAAATTCCCGGGCTTTTTCATAATGAACCTCAAAGCAAGCTCCTTCTTCAGGATTATAATTATTAGAATGTCTTAAGCAAATAACGCTATCCAAAATATCTTCTTTTTTGCTGGTTCCTCGCTGTTGCCCTCCCTTACCTGCATGATGAACAAACAGCACCGATTTCTTGTCCTTTCTCAATTTTAAGGCCCATTCTTGAGCTGGAGCCCAGCTAGCTGCATCATTTTCTATACCTGTCCGAAACAAGGTGGAAACATTATCTATGATGACTAAATCTGCATCCACGATGGCATTTTCAATGGCATTCCTATCTTCAGGCAAAGACAAATTGGGCATAGCTCCTTCTTGAAGATCCGGTGTAATCAGTCTTAAAAAGTCTTCTGATGGAGGTGGACATGTCTTTGAATTGACGATTTTTCTAAACCTTTCCTGCATCGTTACGGCCGGCATCTCTCCATCAATATAAACAACCTTCCTTGGAATAGGTGCTGACCATTTCAAAAACGAAGTGCCTGTAGCGACAGCGTAGGCAATTCCCATCGCAACATGCGTTTTACCTACACCTCGTTTGGCATAAAGAAGAGCAAGGCCTTGGGTTGGAAGAAACGGGGAAAGCATCTTCTCTCTGGGAGGAAGCATTAGATTTAAAAAATCATCTAATGAAATTAATCTGATCCCCTTATTTTTTGAAGGCTGTCTATGAGCATGAAAAGGAGCCTCTTCAACCAGCTCCATAAGATTCTCGATGGTATTTCCGCAATCTAGCCAATCTGAGATATCTTTGCCATGTGACTCTGAAAATTCAACGCCAGGCAAATCAATAACTTTTAGACTTCTAACTTTTCCGCTCAGCCTTCTAATTAAAAGATCTCTCCTTTTCAGCCCGGTAGTATCATTGTCGTATAAAAGTACAATATCTGCACCCGTCAGCAATTTTGTGTATTCATCATCCCAAAATAATGCCTCTGAAGATGTTGTCGCAATACATGAATTTTTAATAAGTCGATCGGTATCTTTTTCCCCTTCGACTAAGAAAACCATTTTCCTGTCTAAAAGACTCTGAATTAGTTCCGGCAATCGATATAAAACCTTCTTACACCCTTTAAGACTTTTGATAACTTCGCCGTTTTCAGTTTTTCTTTCCCAGAAGAAACTCTTCAATTTTCCATTAAAGCCTGGCTCCAATCGCACCTTTGCATAAAGCAACTTTCCTGATTCATCGTGGTAGGGATATTCAGTTCGTTTAAACTGAAGCTTGAGTTCATTTTGAAAAAGGTCCTTTACCTCCAATTCTAAAGAGGTACAAATATCCTCCACAGAACAACCGCCAAAGCAATTAAGTAGAATTCTACCATCGTTTCCGCAAGAAATTGATAAACTGGGGTTATGATCGTCGTGAGCAGGACATTTTGATGAATAATTAGAACCTCTTTTTATAGGTTGGAAATCCGTTTTGTTGGCGATCAATTCTAAAAATTTATCTATATACATTTTTACTACTTCCTTCGTGGATAATTTTATAAATATTGATTAGCTTGCTCAAAAATTACGTTTTCAAATTTTTGACTACATTCTTTTGTGATGGGATGAAAAATCGTGAGTTCCTTGTCTCCAATCTTCCTGTTGGGATAGGTCAACCGAAATCCATTGTCATTTAATTTTTTAAATATCCCTATAGAGCCCAGAAAAAGCCCCTCTTCAAAAAATAAATGAGCAAATCCAATCAGACCGTTATGGGGTTTTACAGGCAGAATTTCTACCCTCTCTATCTTCATTTGCCTCTCCTTTTTGTTCTTTTGTTCGTCGGTCAATTTTGTATAACAACGAAAAGAACTCACCTATCGGGTTGCGGCAAGCATCTAGCTTTTTTGCAAGCTGCTTTTTATCGGAATGATGAGTCGATTTTCGTTTCATGCCTTCATCATGGATTTCCTCGTCCAAAAAGGCCCGATCCCAGAAATAAAAAGTAAATTTCCGGAAAAAAGCCGAAATTTCCCGACCCCCCTTACAATGAAGTGCTTTTTAGTGGAAAAAAGAAGGCTAAACTGTTATCCTTTTTGAAGGTTTTGTAAGGTTGTAGCAACATGAATTTGTCATTAATAGAAAAGCCATATTCCGCTCGTTTAGAAAATAGACTTAGTGTCCTTGAGTCATTTTACGAGCAGCTTTTAACGGCAAAAAACGATAAGATATTTTTTAGAATCATTTCAGATAACGTTCTTCCATTAATTCAAAAATCTCCTCAAATTAAGCTCCTTTATGAACAATGGACGAATGAATGTACTGCTTTTGAACAAAGGTTGCAGAATGCAAAAGCAACAGCATTTAGAGTTTTGAAAAAAATATTTAACGACATACACGCACAGCTCAAGAAGGCAGACTACTCTAACAATCCCGAAATTGTAGCCCGAATTAATATCATTGAAAGCTTTATTTCAATGGAGCTTCCCTTTAGGAATTTTCGTTATTTTCAGAATGTCGCGAATCAACTCAAGATATTTTTCCATCAAATTTTGAAATTAGATGAGCAATTTGACTTCAAGTCTTCCGCAAAAGTTGAAAAAATAAAAAAAAATCCGTTTCAAAAGCCAATTGGTTATGCAAAAGACTTTATTATCCTTAGGTATGCGTTCGATTCAGCTATTCAAGAATTGACTGATTTGGAGCAAATGATCAGTTGGAAAGATCCTGTGAAGCCATGGGTGGCATTTAGTAAGTTGCTAAAAGCTGAACGTGCATGGAATAGCCAAAGGAAAGATTTTGAGACTAACGGCCTAGTTGAAGAATATGTCGAATGGAAAGATATGGAAAGCCTCAAGATTGGCCCAACATCAGAAAAGGTTCTATTTTTCGTTCGAGAAAGATATCTGGGTTATATTCAAATCCTGTTTAATGAAATAATGATCCATCACGAATGCTCTTCATCGCCTTTAAGCACTGTTGCACAAAAGGAAGAGAAAACTCCCCCTATCCAAGCAGTTTCACTCAATTACGAGCATGATGAACTGACCATTAGACTTGTGGGACCCAAAAACGATTACATCGAAAAAATTAATATTCACAAATTCAGTGAAATATCTTCGCCCAAGGATATGTTTAAAAACCTATGCAATAAAAGCGTTAGTGAGGTTTATGATTGTGAATCTGGCGGAGGAACTGTTGCTAAGCATCTCGATGATGTTAAGTTTCCCTGCATTTTTCGAGATTTATTTATTCACAGAATTTCTATCCACAAAGTAGCCTTAAAGGTTAACCCCATCGTAGTGAGCGAGATATCCAAAAACGAAGCTAATCTACTTTTTAAAGAAATCGATCGATTACGAAATAAAAATCAAAAAGTATCCAAGAAAAAAAACAAACCAAAAAGGACCTCAAAATGAGCAGCATGGCACAAACGACAATCGCTAATTTCATTTGGGGAATCGCTGATGATGTTCTGAGGGATATTTATGTTAGAGGTAAATATCGCGATGTCATTCTACCTATGACTGTCATCAGACGTTTAGATGCCCTCTTAGAGCCAACAAAAGAAGCTGTTCTCAAAATGAAAGAGCAGCTAGACATTGCCGGCATTGCCAATCAAAGTGCGCCTTTATGCCAAACATCGGGTCAAGCATTCTTTAATACTTCACTTTTTACTCTCCGCGATTTAAAGGCCCGAACAAAATCGCAACAGCTTAAAGCAGACTTTGAAGCATATTTAGATGGCTTTTCCTCCAATGTACAGGAAATTCTGGATAAATTTAAGTTTCGTAATCAGATTCCTCACATGGTGGAAAATGATATTTTGGGAAACATTATTGAAAAGTTTCTAGACGCGACCATAAATTTGAGCTCAAAATCAGTATTAGACATTCATGGGAATGAAAAGCTTCCTGCTCTGGACAATCATGCAATGGGAACTGTTTTTGAAGAGCTCATTCGTCGCTTTAACGAAGAGAATAACGAAGAGGCCGGAGAACACTTCACCCCGCGCGATGTAGTTAAGCTCATGGCCGACCTCATTTTTCTTCCGATTGCCGATCAAATGCAATCCGGGACCTACCTTGTTTATGACGGCGCCTGCGGAACTGGCGGGATGTTGACTGTTGCAGAAGAACGGCTTCAAGAACTAGCAAAGAAGCATGGCAAAGAAGTGTCAACCCACCTGTACGGCCAAGAGTGTCAACCTGAAACCTATGCAATCTGTAAAGCTGATCTTCTCCTAAAAGGCGAAGGAGAAGAGGCTATGAATATTAAATTCGGTTCAACACTATCAGCAGATGCTCTCCCTTCCCAAGAATTTGACTTTATGCTTTCAAATCCACCTTACGGAAAGAGTTGGAAAACCGACCTTGAACGGATGGGAGGAAAAGACAAACTAAAAGATGCCCGTTTCATCATTAAACATGGCGATGATCCTGAATTTTCCATGCTCACTCGTTCAAGCGATGGACAATTAATGTTCTTAGTTAACAAGCTCATGAAGATGAAGAACCATACGCCACTCGGCAGTCGGATCGCTCAAGTACATAATGGATCTTCTCTTTTTACAGGTGATGCAGGCCAAGGAGAGAGTAATATTCGCCGATGGATTATCGAAAACGATTGGCTAGAAGCTATTATTTCCCTTCCGGAAAACATGTTTTATAACACCGGCATCGCTACCTATATTTGGGTGCTGACAAACCGAAAGCCTACTTACAAAAAAGGCAAAGTACAGCTCATCGACGCTAGCAATTGGTCTATTCCGCTTCGAAAAAATCTTGGTAAAAAGAACTGTGAATTTTCGGATGAACACATGAAATTGATCTGCGATCTTTTGATTAATTTCCGCGAAACTGAGCAATCCAAGATCTTCCCAAATGAAGCCTTTGGATATTCAAAAATTACAGTTGAACGTCCGCTTCGGCTAAAGGTTGATCTCACGCCCGAAAAACTTTCTAAATTTTGCAGGGCTTGCGGTGAAAGCAACGAACTTGCAGGGGTTGTATCTAAGTTGGCTAAGAAACAACATTCTTATAGCAGCTACAATACTTTCATTGGACTAGTTGAAGAACAGTATTCTCCTAATAAAAAGCAAAAAGACTTAATCCGAAACGAACTGACTATAGTAGACGAAAATGCCGAACCCGTAATCAAAAAAGTGCATAAAGTAAATAAAATGGCTGCAAATCCATTAGAGGGGCTATTCGAAGAGATCATTGACGGAAAGAAATGTGTTGTAGAATATGAGTCTAATTCTAACTTGCGCGATACAGAGCAAGTACCTCTGATTGAAAATGGCGGCGTAGAAGCATTCTTTAAACGGGAAGTCCTGCCTTTTGCCTCAGACGTATGGATAGATACAACTAAAACTCAAATCGGTTATGAAATTTCATTTATTAAACATTTTTACAAGCCATCATCGCTAAGGACTTTAGAAGAAATTTTAGTGGATATACAGAAATTGGAAAACGAAAGTAAAGATCTGCTAAAAGAGATTATTTCAGAGGCTGAATTATGTCGTTAAAGAAATATCCTTCATACAAAAAATCACGCCTTTCCACTGTGGGTATGATTCCAGATCAATGGATAGAAAAAAGAGCGAAGTATTTATTTTCTGAAGTCGATGAACGATCAGACACAGGCACAGAAGAAATGCTCTCTGTTTCCCATCTCAGAGGTGTTGTACGCCGCAAACTTTTAAATGTAACAATGTTTCAAGCTGAATCTAATAAAGGACTAAAACTTTGTCAAACAGGTGATGTAGTTATAAATACTATGTGGGCTTGGATGGCAGCCTTGGGAACATCAAAAGAATTAGGTTTAGTTAGTCCTTCCTACGGTGTCTATCGTCTTCACCAAAAGAGTGCTTATCATCCAGACTATCTTGATTATTTACTTAGGATAGAAGCTTATCGTGCAGAGTATATTTGTAGGTCTACTGGAATACGTTCATCTAGGCTGAGGCTCTATCCTGATAAATTTTTAGATATCCCCATAATCTGTCCACCTTACAAAGACCAAGAAGCAATTGTTCGATATCTCAAATTTAAGACCACCCAAATAAATAAACTCATACAGAAAAAAAAGTGTTTAATCGAGCTGCTTAAAGAGCAAAAACAGGTCATTATTAATCAAGCTATCACTCGCGGGCTGGACTTCAATGTCCGACTCAAATTCAGTGGCGTAAAATGGATTGGGGATATCCCAGAACATTGGAAAATGATACCGTTGAAACGCCTGGCATCCTTCAAAGGAGGCACTGGCTTTCCGCATGATGCCCAAGGGAAGAGCGGGCTGGAACTACCGTTTTACAAAGTCTCAGATATGACCCTCAGCGGTAATGAAACTTACATGATAAATACTAATAACTCTATTACGCGTAAAACTGCATCGTCGCTCGGGGCCACTATCTTTCCACAAAACGCGATTATTTTTCCGAAAGTTGGTGGAGCAATGCTTACCAACAAACGTCGAATTCTTACCAAGCCGTCATGTATTGATAACAACATGATGGGGTGTATGCTCAAGTCAGATGCAAATTTTAATTTCTTTTTTCTCCGTATTCAAACGCTCGATTTAGGGCTTATACGTAAACCCGGCCCTGTGCCAGCGATTGGTGAAGCAGAAGTCCGAGCGATTCAAATTCCTTATCCACCTGAAAAAGAACAACTTGAGATTATTGAATATGTGAAGACAAAGACAGCAAAGATCAACCAGACAATCAACCAAGCTGAGAGCGAGATCGAACTGATGCGCGAGTACCGCAACCGCCTTACCTCCGATGTAGTGACCGGCCAAATTGACGTTCGCAACATCGAAATTAGCGATATAATTGAGGAGGAACTCATTCAAGAGGTCCTTGAGGAGGAACAAGAAGAGGAGTCTTTAGAGTTCATAGGAGCTGGCGATGACGACTGATACGAGCGAGAAAGGACTTGAAGATCTAATCCTCAACTACTTGATACAGCAAGGGGGTTACGAGGCCGGCAGTAATGAAGATTTCGATCGCGAACACGCTCTCGACTTAATTAAGCTTTCAAATTTCATTCGTACGACACAACCGAAGGTATATGAAGACTTGGGTCTTCTTGAAGAAGGTCCGCGAAAAACGCAATTTTTGAATCGTTTGCAGGGAGAAATTGCCAAGCGTGGGGTCGTTGATGTTTTAAGAAATGGAATCAAACATCAATCTCAGTCTATCGACCTTTATTATGTTACGCCTACTCAAGGCAACGTGAAAGCAAGCGAGCTATATAGCGCAAACATTTTTAGTGTAATTCGTCAGCTTCGTTACAGCCGCGCTGAGACAATGCTCGCCCTTGACCTAGCCATCTTCATCAATGGGTTACCGGTGATGACCTTTGAGCTTAAAAACAAGCTCACCAAGCAGACCGTCAATGATGCCGTGCAGCAATACTGTAAAGATCGCGACCCGCGTGAACTTCTCTTCCAATTTGGTCGATGCGCTGTCCACTTTGCGGTTGATGACACGCAAGTCCAGATGTGTACCCATCTTAAAGGCAAAGCTTCGTGGTTCCTCCCATTCAATAAGGGCTATAGCGCGGGAGCTGGCAATCCTCCGAATCCAAATGGCATCGCAACAGACTACCTTTGGAAAGAAATTTTAGTCAAAACATCGCTCTCTAATATTCTTGAAAATTATGCGCAGATTATCGAAGAAAAAGACGATAAAGGACGCAAGAAACAAAAGCAACTCTTCCCTCGATACCACCAGCTTGATGTGGTAAGAAGGTTGCTAAGCGATGCTCCTCAATCTGGAGTTGGAAAGCGTTATCTTATCCAACATTCTGCCGGAAGCGGAAAGAGTAACTCCATTGCATGGCTGGCGCATCAACTAATCGAATTAACTCAGGGAGGACAAGCCCTATTTGATAGCGTGGTCGTAGTTACCGATAGAAGAGTGCTCGATAAGCAAATTCGCGACACGATCAAGCATTTCGCACAGGTATCTGCAACAGTCGGACATGCGGAACGATCTGGCGACCTTCGACAATTCCTGAAGGGCGGCAAGAAGATCATTATTACGACAGTCCAAAAGTTCCCCTTCATCTTAAAAGAAATCGGTGATGATCACCGAAAATCACATTTTGCAATCATTATCGATGAAGCGCACTCGAGCCAGGGCGGAAGAACGGCTGCTAAAATGAATATGGCTCTATCTAAAACTGATTCTGAGTCCGATGAAGAAGAGAGTGTAGAAGATCAAATCAACAAAATCATGGAGAGCAAGAAGATGCTTTCCAACGCGTGTTATTTTGCCTTTACCGCTACCCCAAAGAATAAAACTCTTGAGATCTTTGGAGAGCCATTTAAAGAGGGTGATGTAACCAAGTTTCGTCCCTTCCATTCCTATACAATGAAACAAGCAATCGAAGAAGGGTTTATTCTCGATGTGCTTAAGAATTACACACCTGTTGAAAGTTACTACCTTCTCGCCAAGAAACTAGAAGGAGACCCTCTCTACGACTCCAAAAGAGCTCAAAAAAAGCTCCGTAAATTTGTAGAATCACACAGCCACGCCATTCGCGAAAAAGCCGAGATCATGATCGATCACTTCCATGAACAGGTTATTGGCCAACGAAAAATGAATGGGCAAGCGCGAGCGATGGTAGCCACTGGGACAATCGAAAGAGCTATTCAGTATTACTTTGCCTTCAAGGACTATTTAAAAGAAATCAAGAGTCCCTATCAACCTATCGTTGCCTTTTCAGGTGAGCATGAATATCCTAAAGGTGGAAAAAAGGTATCTGAGGCGACACTCAATCAGTTTCCCAGCAAAGATATCACCGATAAAATCCAAGAAGATCTCTATCGATTCCTTATCGTTGCAGACAAGTTCCAAACTGGCTATGACGAGCCCCTTCTTCATACAATGTATGTGGATAAAAAATTGTCCGGGATTAAAGCCGTTCAAACACTCTCTCGTCTCAACCGGGCCCATCCATCTAAATACGACACTTTCGTACTCGACTTCAGTAACGATTCAGACACCATTAAAGAATCCTTTGCTGACTTCTACAGAACAACTTTACTTAGCGAAGAGACCGACCCTAATAAACTGCACGATCTTCAAGGGGACTTAGACAGAGCACAAGTATACTCAATCGAGCAAATCGAGGATTTGGTGGCTAAATATATTTCAGGAGCTAATCGCGACAAGCTTGACCCCATCCTCGATCATTGCGTTGCCATTTATCAATCAGAGCTTGATGAAGACAATCAAGTTGATTTCAAGAGCAAGGCTAAAGCATTCGTTCGTACTTATGGCTTCCTCTCTTCGATTTTGCCTTATTCCAATACCTCATGGGAAAAGCTTGCCATCTTTTTAAACTTTTTGCTACCCAAACTCCCTGCGCCAAAAGAAGAAGATCTCTCAAGAGGTATCTTGGATGCAATCGACATGGATAGCTATCGAGTCGAAGTTAAGTCCGCTCTGAAAATTACCTTACCCGATGAAAATGCCGAGATTGAGCCTGTGCCGACCCTCGCCGGAGGACGAAAAGCAGAAGCTGAATTAGATCACTTGAGCAATATCCTTAAAACGTTTAACGATCTATTTGGAAGCATCGAATGGAAAGATGGTGATAAGATTCACAAAATTATCGCAGAAGAGCTTCCTGCCAAAGTCAGTGCCGATCCTGCCTATCAGAATGCAATGAAGAACAACGATAAACAAAACGCTCGCATCGAACATGACAAAGCCCTACAGCGTGTCATGGTAGATCTTTTGTCAGACCACACCGAACTTTTCAAGCAATTCAGCGACAATCCCTCCTTCAAGAAATGGCTCTCCGACACTAACTTTGGAGCGACATATAATGAGAAGGGTTCACGAAATGAAAAGCGCGCTCCCTAAATCACGTACTGATTATTTACCGATTTTAACCCCCACTCATTTCTTTCAATACGAAACCCATCCGTTATGGATCTGGTACGACCTTTTTGGCGATCAGTCACAAAAAGAGGAAATGTCGGAATTTGCTCTTAAACTGATGAGGGTGTCATTCATGAGAAGACCTATATCAACGGGCTGGATTACACTGAAGTCAAGGCAGAAAAAATCGAAGAAGCTTGCTGTGAGACGCTCAATTTAATGAAGCGCGGGGTTCCTCTCATTTACCAAGGCTGCATTCAAATTGAACGAGACGGAGTGCTTTATCGCGGTCGACCCGACCTTCTAGTAAAGCTTGAGGGTGTATCTCATTTTGGTAATTGGCACTATGCCCCCATAGAAATCAAATCATCATCTGAGATCAAGCCCCTGCACAAACATCAGCTTAACTTTTATTCCCTTATTCTTGAAGAGCTTCAAGGCCTTCTTCCACAAGAGATGGGTATCATCAACCGACATCAAACAAGATTGCAGTATCTTGCATCAAATGAGGATTACGAAAAGACGAAGACGCTCAGCGAAGAGATCCTAACGGTAATGCGTGGCAACAAGCCTCCAAGTACCATCACGAGCAAGTCTAAAAATAGCCCGTGGTTTAAGGTCGCACTACAGGAAGCAGAAGACAATCGGGATGTTTCTCTGGTTTATAAGCTCGATAATCGAAGCCTTAAAAACTTGCGCGGTATGGGGATAAAAACGCTCGATGATCTCGTTTGCGCAAAAATAGACCGTCTTCCCAAAATTCCCTACGCCTCAACCGATAGACTTCAAAGAGCCCAACTTCAGGCCAAAGCACTTATCCAAGATACGATTATCCCGCTGGAAACCTCCCCGGAACTTCCGAGCTATCGACTTAAACTTTACTTTGACATTGAAGGAAATCCTCTCATAGATATCGATTATCTCTTTGGGATCTGGGTCAGTGGCGATCCGGATCGGCTATACACTCCTACAAATAATGTTCGATTTTACGAAGCTGAGGAAGGCTATTTTGTTTATTTCCTCGCCGAACACCCCAACGAGGAAGTGTCGATGTGGAAAGCATTTTTGGAGTGGATAGCCGTCCTCCCCGACGAATATTCCGTTTATCATTATGCGAACTATGAAATGGCACATATCAGGAAGCTAAGCGATCAATACGGCGGCTCAGAGGCTCTAGAAATATTCAAAAGCAACTTAATCGATCTTCAAAATGTTGTAGAGCAGTCCGCAATATTTCCTCTCTACTTCTATTCCATCAAAGATCTCGCCAAGTCTCGCTTCATCAATTTCAAGTGGCGTCATCAAAAAGCTAGTGGCGGCCAAAGCGTTTTTTGGTATGATCAATGGTTGGCAACCGGCGATAAATCAATTATGGATGACATCATCAACTACAACGAGGATGATGTCCGCGCAACGGAAGCTCTACTTCAATGGCTAAAAGCAACAGGAAATAAAATTGTCTGATATTATAAAAAAAGAATGGACGCCTATAACATTGAGAGCTTTAAAAGAAACTCATCCAAAAATATTGAATGAGTTTGAAGCGCTTGCAAAGCCTTATTGCACAAGACTTTTTGATCTTGTGGAAGAGTACAAGGGTATTCCTGATTTCATTGGAAGTGGGACTTTTGTACGAATTGAAGGTCGCCCAGGAATTCTTACCAATCATCATGTTGCAATGGTATTTGGAGTAAAAAATCGATGCTGGGTGTATGTTCCGGGGTACAAATCGGAAAAGCTTGAGGGGCTTAGATTAAAATCTATTATTTCACTGCCACATTATCCTGCTGACTGGGAAATCAGAGGCATTGACATTTCATTTATTGAATTAGATTCAGAAGCTGCTGTACAAGATTTAGGGTATCAAATCTGGGATCTTGACAAATCTGCGAAAAATCACTTTTCAAATAAAATAAATTTAAAGAGAAAAGGTGCTGTTAATAATTGGCTCTGGGGATTTGAAGCAACTCCAAGCGAAAAGGTTTCAAAGCAAGGAAATACCCTTTGCTTTGAGCAGGCTGGATTTCATTTTTTGGGACCTGATAAACCTGATTTTTTTGAAGTAATAGCAAGAAATTCAAAAGGTGATTTTCAAAAACGGGCAGATGAATTCTATTGTGAAATTAATCGAGAAGGAATAGACGGACCTATTTTACCTAATTCATGGGGTGGCACAAGCGGTAGTGCAGTGTGGAAAGGAATTGGAGAAATCCCTTCTGAAACTATCTCTAATTTTGATTTGGCAGGAATTCAAGCTGAGGAAATAAGATGGGTGGGTCCTGCTGTCGCAGTAGTATTTAGAGGCACTGTTTCGTTATACGACACTTTTTATAAATTCTGCTCACACTATCTTTTGCATCAAGAAGAAATAGCTGCGCTCAAACATGCTGGCTTCGTTAATAAAGAATTTGGTGTAAAGCCGCTCCCAAGATCAGACGTTGATTAACAATCTTCGCCTTGAAGACATGGAAAATTGATTGGCCACAAGATTTTTTTATATGCTGTGTTTTTTCTCAATTTTCTGATGAAATCCTTTAGCTTTAATTCTATAAACTAACTACCAAACATTCTAAAAAATGTTTTTGATAGTATACGGATTTAAACTCTAATTTCAAAGGGACTTTGAGCTAAAAATTCCTTGATATCTCCTATGACTGGAGGTGGTCCTTTCAGCAGGGTAGTGTAGCTGACTACACCATCCGAGTTGGGCACTAAAGAGTTATTTCTCTGTCCTGTAGGTCCGATAATGAAGCTCAGAACATCAAGTGCGGCACGGGTTGGCGGAACCACTTGATAGATGTAGCCATCTGACCATTTGTGCTGATGAAACTGACCTATTAAATTTCTAGCTCCTTTTAAAAACACGTTGAAAGTGAGAAGAGGAGGATTTTTTGTCTGGGTATGTTCGATTGGGACTTCTACGAGATCTCGATCACAATTATACCAGTACGATTGGATGGATTGAATTCGGTTTGCAGCCCCCTTCAGTAAACTATCAAAGGGTAATGGTATTCTTTTTCTAAAAAATGCTATAGAAGACATCAAATGAATAAAAAAGTAGTGAAGGGCGTGATCAGGCTCTTCAAAGATACAAAGATGGATATACCAAGCGGGAATTTTGAAATCATCCGTAGCCTCAGGCATCATAATTAACCCTCTGGCTCGACTTTCTCCGGGAACTACTGGAATATATCCAATAACTCCTTTATCTAAAACCACCACTAGGTCGATTCTTTGACTTTTAGGAATAGTCTGGTTTATTTCTTTAAGATTTTTGGCTAGGGTCTTGAGTGATGTAGTCGACGTATAGGCAAAAACCACTCCCAAACAAGTTATTGAAATAAAATTCGAAAAATTTACTTGTTGATTATGATTTGATATCGGGCTTCTCTTTAGTCTCTTTATGCTGGCAATTTTTTCGGCTGCATCTTTAAGCTCCTCCTTGTTTAGATTAGATTTTATTTCTATTGCAGCTGCTATACTGTCAGAAGGAAGTATTTGTGCTACAAACCCTTCTCCCGCCCTATAAACAGGGTTGTTTTCCGCATCATAAATTAAAGTATCGAATTGTTGGGAAATATTATCTTCAGAATCAATGGCAATTCCATTTGCGGCGGCAAATCTTCTGGGCAGATGATTATTGAGAAACTTATTTAGTACATTTTCTGTCTCTGTCCCAGCTGTGGCATAATGTGGCATTGTTTCACGAATTTTCGCAAAATCTGCATTAAGCCCCTTACTGGCAGCTTTGAAAAGATTTTCAGCTGTAAATGGTGGAACGGTGTTTTTCTTTGTCGGTTTTGATTTTCTTGCCATTCTAATGTTATCCTAATTCTGTGAGGCTTAATTTCATTACGTCAATCTCAAATTTAACCCCATAGCCACACATAGAGAAACAAGCGTATGCCATTTAGGATTTCCATTACCTGAAAGTGTTTTATAAAGACTTTCACGGCCAACATGAGCTTTTTTTGCCAAAGCACCTACACCACCTTGTGCTTCAGCAACATTTCGAAGGGCGATCAAGAAAAGGCGTTGTGATTCTTCATCCCCTTTTAGGCTTTCTTCTAAAGCAGCGTTTAGATACGCGACAGCTTCATCATGATCTGCTAAATGCTCAAGTAGGAAATCTTGATATTTTTTACTTCTTGCCATGGCTTCTTTTACCTCTAAAAAACAGTTCTAATTAACAGCCTATTCTTGAACGCTTGTTTTTAAAGGGATGCCTTCAATCCCGTTACCAGCCAATTTTTAACTCGTTCGTGTTCTGTTTTTGCAAAAAATGAACCCCATTCATTTAAACGAAAAGAAGCCACCATTGAAATAGCATCCATGATTTTCATAATTTCATCTGCTATTTTTAAAAATTCTTGGAAAGAAAGATAAACCTCAAAACGAATAGGATCATATTTATGAGCTAAAACTTTATTTCTTAATGCAAAAAGCTGCTTTGCATTCTTGGTAATCTTTTTTGAAACACCTTTAAATTTGTTTTTATTCGCCGCTTCATTGCCTTCATCTGGTCTTGTAAAAAGAAAATTGAATGATAGTTTGTATTCGTTGAAACTTTCAGCTGTTAAATTTTCTTCAGCCCACTGACTCATTTTAAATATCGAGTCAAACTTAGCGCTCTCTAATGGGAATTTCCCAGAGAAAACTTCAATAATTTCTGAAAGCTCTATAAGATTATAGCCAATTGCATCATCTAAGAGTTGGTTTTCAAGAGTAACTAACGCAGAAAACTTTGTATCTTTATATTCATTATGTTCATGTAAAGCATCTGCAATCAATTTAATTTTGTAAATTGAACTAGCTATCCTAAAGACAAATTCATTAAAAAAAAGCTCTCTGAAATCAATCCTCTCTTTTGCAAGGGGGTCGGTATTAATTCCTAACTCAAGTTCTATGTATGCTTCACCTTCCAACAAAGAATATTCCCCTGCACATGGCAAAGTTACATTTTTAATCATTATTTTCACCTCTTGAGTGCCTTTTAGTGTTTGATGGCATTTTCAGCATTGTATCTTTTGGGATACGTTATGTTCAAGTGAATTTTAAGCTATTAATTTTGAGAGTGTTGAAAATTCTTGAGAGAGGGCTAGCCAATCAAAAGTTCGAAGTGTACCCAGTAACTGGAGATTCTAAGGTTAAGGCAGTTGCGGCGAGAGTTGTAACTGCCATTTTCATGTCATGGTGCACTAATGGTGCACTAGCCCGCAAAAAATGGCAACAACTCTCGTTGCCACAATAAGTCTCAATTTTAAGGACAAATCGGACAAAGGGACAAAACCCCATATAATGCTTTCTTAACTTTACGTATATCTTCATAGGTCACATAATCTAAGTCGTAAGTCTGGTAGCGGTTCTCAGAGTAAATTGTAACGCAAGCCTTAACCGACAAGAATTGTCTCGATACCTCGCTTTCTGAGACCCTCTGATACATAACCTGCCAATTCTTTTAAGGTGATGTTTTCCCATTCTATCATAGGGGCTTTCCGTGGCGTCTTGGCCGTTTCCTGGCCATCTGTTCATAGTACTTATCGCGGATGTCTTGAGGATATCCATCATAAGCCCTTTCCAAGAACAACTTCAATTCCTTTAGAAATGGATAACGCGGATTGAATTGGTATAGTAAAGTCTTACCTTTCCGATGACTGACGATGACCCCGCCTTTTTCCAATCGTGCCAATCCTCTTTGAAAGCTGAAGAGCGGCATTTGAAACACTTCTTTGAGCTGCGATGGATAGCAGTCCTCATTGATCACAAGATAGAACAATATCTTTTCAATGACGGCATTGCCAAATAGAGACTCTAGCATATCAACCACCTTTTTTGGTCGTAATACCACGAATATTGGTGATTGTCAATAATAGTTTCGTATTTTGTCCCTATTGTCCCATTTGTCCTTTAATCGACATTTTCAGAATTTTATTATTCAGGCATCAAGTCTTTAGAATAAGACAATAATAAAATGAAGCATTGATATACATGGTCGGTGACAAATAGTAGAAGAAGATTCTTACCTTTTTAACCAAAGAGTCTGTTCAGTAAAACCTTCCGTTAAAGCCTGCTGGAACCACTTTCTTGTAAAATGTCGAGGGAGTTGGCGGACGCCTTTTCTTTTTGCTCTCGTCAAATCCAGTACTTCTTCTACAGAAAGTCCTCGATGCCCCAGGCCAAGAATCCCAAGAGCCTTAATAGCCATTCTGTCTGCTGTTACAAACACTACAACAGTGTCAGGGAGAATGGTTTTCGATTTCTTTGTCATTGGTCAAATACAGGCCCCTTTCTTCCAAATATTGATTCACATCCCGGAGTTTAATGTTCAGCATTTGTGCAAGTCGTCCTTTAGACAACTTTCCAGCCTCATGAGCCAGATAAGCTAATCGCAAAAACCTATTGTCAAATTGATCTTCTGCCATAGCTTGTTTGAAAGTAATTTGGTCGAGGTGTTTAAAGTCTTCATCCGCCAAGGTATGCTCAACCGAATCACGTGAAATGATTCGTAAATAACACAGACGCCATAGCATAGCAGCCGTAGAAACTTTGTATTTTCTCGCCAATGCCACCACAAATGAATAGGATAGTTTACGGCCACCAATGTCAATATCTACCATTTGTTGAGGCATAAGCAGTGCCGCTGCAAATGCGTCTGCCAACTTTTCATTTTTTTTAAATAACGATTCGTGAGCACTTATCTGTTCGACTAATTTAACATTCCAGGTGATAAGGTGAAATAGTTCGTGAGCCAAATTAAACATCTGCCTCCAGGGAACTTCTTTTGCATTGAGTACAATGGCAGCACCCCAGTCAGCCCGGCAGCAGGCTGCGGAACCGTTATCCAAAGGCATTTGCATTATGAGGACTCCATAATCCTCTTCTAATCGCTTAGCAAGCAAATAAGCAGGATAATCACCCAGATTAAATTCTCTATAAACTTGCTGCGCCAACATATTAGCCCAAGATGAATCGATAATGCCAGATTCAATATCACACTCCTGAGTAGGCAAAGACTTGAGGGGTAAAGATTCAATGACAAGACGCCTAAGTAAGCGATAATCTTCGCAGTGTTGAATTACAGCGGCCTCTTCACTTTTAGCTATATCGGGGTCGATCGCCTTATTACGCCATAGTATAGGCATTGTTAGTAATGGGGCCTCCTCAGAATATAATGCTTGCGGAGCAACTTTCAATATTGTTGCAAATTTTAGCAATTCCCACGTTTTAACTTCTTGGTTTCCGCTCTCTATGGCAACAATAGAAGAATGGCTTTTCCATCCCATCAAATCCGCAAGCTGTTGCTGAGACATGCCGCATCTTTCACGAGCCTCTTTGATTCTCTTAGCAACGATATCGCGTTTCATTATCAACCTCTTATATTGTCGGGATTTCCAACAACTATCTATCTTTATATTAGTCAATTTAGTTTATTTTTGTCATCTTTTTTGACAATCAAACGGTGAAATTTGGTGCACTGGCGGTGCAGTTGGCGGTAACAAACCACAAAAATTAGCAACAGCCTGCAACAAACGATTCATCTACAACCCAATGATTTTCTTATTGCTATGTATTGCAGGTTGTTGTAAATTGTTGGTTCACGACGGACTGTTAATCCATTGGTCCCTAAGTTCGAATCCCACATTAAGGAGATTCGTTGGTTGATGTGAAATTGCACATAGGGTCAAAAATGGTTCTCGCAATGTCACCAACAGCTTTTTCCCATTCAATTTCAAGTTCGAATAACCTGGCAAAGGGCGCTCATGCAAGCCAACATGGCGCCATTGGAAGTGCTTCATATATAGTGAAAAATGAAGAAGGAGAAGACCAGGAATATATTTTTGCTATTTTTCCAAGTTATGAAGTTGGACGGGCTGCTATGGTTGCTCTTCTTAAAGAAGAGCGATATTTAAAACTTACACTCGAAACTTTACCCAGGAAATATACAGGTGTAAAAGATGGCAAGCCAGACACCAAGGAGGCCGTCGCCTATCGTGATTTTTTGAAAAAAAGTACAAAAATTGATATGAACAGAACGATTCGTTCTCTTTCTGATGATGAATTTAATACTTTGATCAAAAAAATGGAAAATTATGAAGGCTGGCATCCTTGGCCTGAAGGCGAGGAATACACACCTATTCAAAAAATTGGTGGAGTTAAAATGAATAATCATCGCGTTACCAGCTACCTAATTCTAAATTCTCCAGAACAGCGATGGGTAACACGCGAAGAAGCTATTAATTTAGCCGAAAATCATCTCTTGCGAGCTGTTGTTGTACATAATAAAAAATGTACATATCTTCGTCCTTTTCCACACGAAACCCCATATAAAAACCTGGTATGTTAAAAACTTCATTTACGCGATTTTTCTTTTTTATATGCCTCTTTACTGAAATGTCAGGGCACAGCTGGGAAACAGTTTTCTATGAACCTGAAGAGGTGGAAGTCTCCGGCTTTCTATATGAGACTGTCTATCCTGGACCTCCAGAGTACATGAGCGTTGAAATGGGAGATCGTCCCGAAGAGGCTGTTATCCTAACTTTAAAAGAACCGATTAATGTGGAAATTAAGAGTCGGGGGGAAGATGACTTTAATGAGCCAGAAAAGGACGTTCGTGAACTACAAATCTCCTTTTCGGATTCCGGGCCTTTGCCAGCTCAGATGAAAAAAGAAATCGTATTAAAAGGAACTCTTTACCATGCACACACGGCTCATCACCGAAGAAAAGTCCTCATGATGGTAGATAGTTGGAGAGTCAAGTAACGATCTCATCGTTTATTTTCTGCCTAACTTAAGGTTATGCGTTAACCAGCCAAAATCGTCAATATTATAGCTGTCATACAGTTTACGATAATGGGCCCCATCAGGAACATCCTCTGAAATATTGCGGACAACCTTGTTTGCGGCTTTTTTCTTGGGTTTCTTGTTTTCTTTAGGTACGCAACGGCCTCATCGTGATCCGCTAAATGCTCGAGTTAAGAGTAAATACTGAAAAATCACCCTAATTTTTTTCACAATAAATGTCCATTAGTCCATATTCAAAATTTGATGAAATTCAGGAGGTTTCTGTGAATTACAAAAATCACATCAAATTCGTGTTGGTATTTCTTACTATCTTCTCTAAACCTTTATTATTTGCTTCTGAAAAAGCAGACTATATTGTTATTGGCGTTGGCACTGCCGGAGCCACGATTTCCAAGTTGCTTTCAGATGATCAAAATACTTCCGTAATTGCACTTCATACTGGAAAAAATCTGACTCAAAATCCTGAAATTAAATACTCACAAAATGCTATTTTCACTGTATTGTCGACGCTTACGGGAATCGACTTCTCGCAAACAGGATTTACTTCGCCCCAACCAAATGCAGACGATAGAGAACTGGTATGGGCTATTGCTACACCAGAAGGGGGCGCTTCATCAATCAATGCCGGAGCGTGGTCCCGTGGGACGGACCAGTTATATGCTCAATGGGAACCAATTGCAGGCCCAGAGTGGTCGACGACTCAAATCACCGCTATTTACAAAAGTCTGGAAAATTATAATGGCGCCACTACAAATCCGGCCGCAAGGGGTTTCAATGGCCCGGTAGATGTGCGACAAGTTCCTACGCCGACCCCTTTTGATCTTAAATTCACTAAAGCAGAAATAATCGCCACAGGCTTGCCCTTTGTTTTAGATTATAATGATCCCGCCACTCCCATAGGTATTTCGTCTCAAATGCAAAACACACAATCGGGGCCTGACGGAACCATCAGAGTGAGCAGCGCCACTGCTTTTTTGAATGGGAGCATCATGAAACCTGATGGCATGGGTGTAGGAAGCCGAAAGCTGCAAGTTAAGTTTCAAAGTACAGCCCTAAGGACTATGTGGGAAGGCAATAAAGCTATTGGGGTCGAATATTATCATAAAGGCAAAATTAAAAAAGTTTATGCAAAAAAAGGTGTTATCGTATGTGGCGGCCTTTATAGCAGCGCTTTCCTCATGCATTCGGGCGTGGGCCCTAAAGAAGTCCTTCTACCGCTTGGAATAAAAGTAAAATATGACAATCCGAATGTTGGTGCACTTGCTGATCAAACACTTTTGGGAACCATATTTCTTACAAATCCTAATGACACACCAATCACAGGAACCTCTTGTGGAAAGCTGCCAAGCAACATCGCATTTGACAATTTTGATTCTTCCTTTTTATTCAATGTTCCAAAAATTCCCGATTTAAAGATCCAGCGACAGTTGATAGAATTTATTTTATGTAATGGTTCTTTATTTCCCGGAAATAGTATTTTTTCCCAAATCGCTTGGCTGCCAGCTCCTGGAGGAGACCCTACAATAAGGAAAGTTCGAATTTCCACCAGCAATCCAATTCCGGGACTGGCATTTGCGATAGTTGATCTCGTGCAGCCAGAAAGTAGAGGGCGCATTACCCTTAATAGTTTTAATCCATTTGATCCACCAGTCATAAGTTCTGGCATGTTCAGCAATCCAAATGATTTAGCACTATACATCCAGGCTTTTCAAATTTACATAAAAAATATCAACAACGTACTACATTCTATGGATCAACGTTATGAACTTGTTTTCCCACCTCCAGCCATATTAGACGACATTGAACTATTAACTGCTTTCATAAAAGAAGTCGTGGCGCCTTGCCAATGTTGGCAGTGTCATTGCCGCATGGCGCCGTTAAATCAGGGGGGAGTCGTTAACAGTATTGGCCAGGTTTATGGAGTGGAAAATCTTTATGTGGCTGACAACTCAATAAATCCAGTGGCTATGGATGGAACCCCAATGGCAACAGCCTATTTAATTGCTGCCAATATTGCCAGGCTGTTGCTACAACAATAGTGAAGTCATTTTCGTTAAAACCCCTTCTTGACACAAAAAGGCTCAATAGTTCATAATTCGTTTTTTCAATTTATATTTAAGATACATATTCTTTTGAGCTGATTCTGGTCGAAGTGATACTGGCTTTCTTTTTCTGCACCAATGGGATTTTTTTCGCGGGCAAAATGCCTCTCGCCTAACTTAGCGTTGTTTGCACATCGGGCAAACCACAAAAAAACTTGCCAAAAGTGCTATCCCCGAAAGGCCAATCAAGGCATAAACAATATGCGAAGCTATTGATCCTGCACCTAAAATCTGATCAATAAGATTTATATTCGCAAAGCCAATTAATCCCCAATTAAGCGCACCGATAATCGCAATGGCCCCGACAACTTTACAAAACATACATGCTTGCTTTAACATATACACCTCCAATTATGATCTAACGCAAGGAATATTTGTAGTGTAGTAGGTTGTTAAACATAAAATCTTCACAACCTGCCAACCTCAACTACTATTATATACCTAAGGATATATTTATTTAAAATGTCTCTTATTGGAAGTTGTTTGTGTATACCGAACGTGATTCAAAAATTGGTTTTTGACGGCGTCGGCTTTGCATCAAAATTTTTGTCTTCACTCGTGCCTTGGCCATTGGCAATGGTCCCTCGCTCCAGACGAAAAATTTTGAGCAGCCTCCTTGTCAAAATTCCAACTTTTGAACCACCTTCGGTATATAGCATTATCCGCCGACAGCGATTGCAAAATTTAGGTTCTAATTGACAGGGATTGCGAAATAGATAAAATCGAAGCATGCAGAATTTCTTACAATTTATCCTCCTTTTTTTCTATTCTTGTACAAGTCTCTATGCAGCATCGTTTTTCTATCCTGGATCATTAGTTATTTTACCGGAAGATGGACGGCAAGTGTATTTTGAGGCCTTTGCAAAAGCTGTAAAAGAAATTCGGATCGAAATTTGTGTTTTGGAAGATCCTCTTATTTTAGAAAGCCTTCAACAATCCTTGGCTCGTGGTGTATGCGTAAGAGTCATTGTAGATAGAAATAAATACGACACAACACCTGCAGAACAAATAAATCTTAACAACTATCTGACCTCACATGGCGGACAGCTTCACCTTAGCAATCCAATTTTTCCAAGAAGCTTTCCAAAAGTTGTTCTCATTGATGATCGGGATGTGCTAATAGGTTCTGCTTGTTTAGACAACCTTACCTTTGCTCAATATAGAGATTATGTCTATGTCAGTCATGCAAAAAATGATATAGAAGAATTGTCAAAATTATTTGAAAATGACTGGTGTTTTTCTGCAGAGCCAAATCTACCTTTCCCGACTTTTAATCCCACTCCCAAGGCAACTGTCAGCCAGCTTATGATCAGCCCTGTAAATTCAAGCTCTAAGCTCGTCTTATTTTTTCAAAAAGCTGAAATAACTTTAGATGTGACATCAGAGCTTTTGGGAAATCCTACTTTAGAAAGTGAACTTTTTGCAGCTGTTAATAGAGGAGTTCGTGTTCGTTTAATCGCTCCTGAAATCGTCAATGATGCAGACGTAAATGTACAACAATTACAAATATCTTCGTTAAATAAATTAAAAGCTGCAGGAGTCCAGATCCACGTCACGCGGCCTCCGGAAACAATGCAAACACCCTATATGCACGCTCGCACAGCCATAGCAGATAAGAAGTATGGCTATATCGGTTCTATTTCTTTAAGTCCCGATTCTATTACATTTAATCGGGAAGTCGGCATTATTCTTAAAAAGAAACACCTCGTAAACAAACTAAGAAAGCAATTTAATGAAGATTTTCTTTTGAATAGTTTTGAATATTAAATTGCCGGCTCTTTTAGGGTGATATTCTCCCAATCATAGGGGCTTTCCTTGTCGTCTTGGCCGTTTCCTGGTCATTTGTTCATAGTACTTATCGCGTATGTCTTGAGGAAATCCATCGTAGGCCTTTTCCAAGAACAACTTCAGTTCCTTTAGAAAGGGATAACGCGGATTAAATTGGTATAGTAATGTTTTACCTTTCCGATCACTGACGATGACTCCGCCTTTTTCCAACCGCGCCAACCCTCTTTGAAAGCTGAAGAGCGGCGTTTGAAACACTTCTTTAAGCTCCGATGGATAGCATTCCTCGTTGACCACAAGATAGAACAATATTTTCTCAATGACGGCATTGCCAAATAAAGACTCTAGCATATCGACCACCTTTTTTGGTTATAATACCACTAATATTGGTGATTGTCAATATTTGATGATGTCTTCTTATATTGTAATGGTTGACAATAGTATCATGAAATGATATCATGGAGTTATGAGAAAGAAACACACTGAAACGTTAAACGCTATCTTCCATACACCCATTCTCTCTAATGTTAAATGGAATGACATTGAATCTCTTTTTACAAGTTTAGGTGCGCGTGTTACTGAAGGAAGAGGATCGCGAGTAAAAGTTTTTCTTAATGATCGCGTTTCTGTATTTCATCGACCGCATCCACAAAAAGAAACCGATAAGGGTGCGTTGGTTTCAGTACGGAGATTTTTAGAAGAAGCAGGAGTTAAGCCATGAATTATAAAGGATATCACGGACAAGTCAGTTACGATGAAGAAGCAAAGCTTTTCCACGGAGAAGTTGTTGGGTTAAGGGATGTCATCACTTTCCAAGGAACTTCTGTTGATGAATTAGAACAAGCTTTTAAAGATTCTATTGATGAGTATCTGGACTTTTGCAAAGAACTACAAAGAGCACCTGAAAAACCATTTTCGGGTAAATTAATGCTACGTTTACCACCTGAAATTCATGAAAGGGCTGCTTATCAAGCAAAAACGAATGGTTTAAGTCTTAATACTTGGTTAAAGCAGGGGATTGAACAACTTCTCAACATTCCATCAAATAATAAGTCTAACAGAAAAAAACACGCTTAAATAATGGTGCACTTCGTCACAATAAGCCACGATAATTGGCAACTCCCAATAACAACTCCTTTAGTCACAAGCCATTGATTTTCTTATTGCTATGTATTGCAGGGTGTTGTAAATTATTGGTTCACGACGGACTGTTAATCCATTGGTCGCTAAGTTCGAATCCCACACTAAGGAGATTGTTCAGTTATAGGCACTTAAGGAGAAATCCTTTAGTGCCTTTTTCATTCTAAGGGGAATTTTTCCCCAGTTATACCCCACTCGTCCACAATAAATAACAACTCACGACAAACTCTCGTAATAGCTGCAATTTATTATATACCGAACGTGATTCAAAAATTGGTTTTTGACGGCGTCGGCTTTGCATCAAAATTTTTGTCTTCACTCGTGCCTTGCCATAGGCAATGGTCACTCGTTCCAGACGAAAAATTTTGAGCAGCCTCCTTGTCAAAATCCCAATTTTTGAACCACCTTCGGTATAATTAACCTGACAATAATTTAATGTTGTTTAAATTACTGTTTTTATGTATATTGAAATTTTTCAATTAACTTTTTTTTGGAATTAACAATTTTATTTAAGGAAATTTAATAAATGACTTCTCTCTGTACAAAAGCACTTTATCATAATGAAGATACACGCATGAACATGTATGAATTTGATAATCTCGCGCCGGAACAAAGAGCCGGGCGTTATCCTGATCTGGATAAAATAAAAGAGACAGCAGAGGCCGTTGCGTGCTTGATGACGGACTATAGTATAATAGAAACCCAGAATAATTATACTTTGCGCGATAAAACCCTCACCCTTACTGAAACAGTGTTCCACACCCCTATTTCGAGAGCAAACCCAAAAATTAAATTTGAAGCCGACTTAGCTGAGCATGAAAAATTTCGTACCGAATTAGCACCCGGTTTTGGCAGTGGGTTTTTAATATTAAAAGGGAAAAAGAATAACATTTTTTTGACAGCCGGACATTGTGTTTGTACAGACGATTCATTAAAGACAAAAGATGCGTTAAGTAAAATTCGCATAGTATTTAGATATCATAAAACGCAAGCTGATGCCGATAAGAGGGTCTTTGATAAGAAAGACGTTTATAAGATAAAAAGGGTCATTTCATATAGTTACAACAGTCAAGACACAACCGTACGCGATTGGGCGTTGATCAAATTAGATAGGGTAGCGGCTGGAATAAAGCCCATCCAGGTTGATTTCACTGCCACACTAGAACGAAGTGTTTACGCTTTAGGATGTCCAAGCGGTACAGCAGTTAAAGCCGCTGGCATAGGATATTCTATGGTTAAAAAGGTTGAATCCGATTTTGTTTATTGCGATGTGGATACGTTTGCCGGGAATTCTGGCTGTCCAATCATTGATCGCGCTACAAACAAAGCCATTGCTATTCTTATCCGCGGAAATCGGGATTATGAAATCGATGAAGAATATCGAAAGGCAACAGGAAAAAAAAGGGTAATTACTTCCCGTACAAATCCGGCAGTTAGTGGTTATGAAAAGGGGCAAAGAATCGCTCCTGACATAGTCGATTTTCATAAGCTCGTTGCCATGAAGGGGAGAAAGAAAAGAGAGTGGTTGTCCAACCAAAAGTCAGAAAAATTTGTGAATGATCTGGAAGCGAAAAAAAAGGAATGGAAGTTTAATAGGAACTTCTGCGGCGCATTAATGTTTACTGGAATTGGAATACCAGGTGGTCTTTTGGGGGCGATTCTTAATCATTGTGATGTAAAAACTGTCGATAAAGATTTTGCGTTATACAAACAAATGATAGGGCTATATTATAGGGTACATAATATCAAAATTAACAGTTTAGAAGTTGTACATTTAAAAGAAATAGCTGTTTCAAGATGTAAAAATTTTGAACAATTAGAAGAAAGTGTAGAATATCTCAGTAAACATGTAAGGGGTTACGAAGGTTGTGCAGTAGATACTGTTACGGCGTGCGATGATCTTGAATTAGTAAGAAACATGGTCGCATATGACATTGCAATGGATGATGCCAGAACGCTTCGAAAGTTTGAAGTAGAGGTCTTTAAAGATAGATTTTCCCCTGATAAAATTCTGGACTTATTGCTTTATCAATCAACAAAGGACGTTAACTTAACTGTCCAGGCCAGAAAACGAATTTTGAAACAAATGCAAAAAAGAGATCCTGAGAACGAAAGTGTTCATCTCGGAGTTGAAGCAAGGGCACAAGCTGTCGTTGAAGCCAGAATTCGCGCATGCGTTAAATCAACAAAAAATGAACAGGCATATAAAAAGTATCCCAAGGAAGATATTGAGAAGATATCCCGTCATTATGTTGAGCAAAGCCCACGCCTTGACTTTGAGGCAGCCCGCTTAGAATTATCACTACCTGAACCAACTTAAAGAGAGAAAAAATGCCAATCACCACAACATTTATCAACAAACGCTGTTTCTTTAACGGCTTTACCCCAGGTACTGATAAGATCTCTAAAGATGGAATGGCAGGCGTAGATTATTGCCGTTTCAATTTTGTTGGTGCCATACTGGCAATTTTTGGAATCACTTATCGCATTCACTGTGAAAAAAACAACACTCGTTACAACTGCTATGTTTATGCAAAAAGCTTTAAAAACTGGGTGAAAAGCCATGAGGAAATTCTGGATAAGCCATTTAATACATCACAAAAAATAAACAGCTTAGTGGCCGAAAACTACATTAAAACCATTTGTGAAAAAAGTAATCAGGTGGGGCAGCACATGAAAACGCGTATTATAAACCCCGGCAAGCCGCTCAGCGTAGAAAAAGTAATAGAAAAAGTTCAGAAAGACTTTGCTGAGCATCAATATAAAGATGAAATTTTAGAGTCTGTTAAGAGACTAGTGACCCGTCATAAATACAAGGAAGATCTTGAAAAATTACAGACCCCATCTTTTCAGAAAGACGCAGCAGCTTGGAGTTGGCATTTACATGATTTGAACGAGCACCAGAAAGAAATTTACTTAATTGCTTGCGATTTTGTTGATACTCTCCCAGGGGTTGATGTTACTCCATACACTGGTCAGATTGTAAAATGAATTCAACATACCTTTATTTTAGATAATAATGTTCTTTACAATGTCGGCATAACCTATATTGACTTTCATTATATGATAATATATACCGAAGGTGGTTCAAAAGTTGGGATTTTGACAAGGAGGCTGCTCAAAATTTTTCGTCTGGAGCGAGGGACCATTGCCTATGGCCAAGGCACGAGTGAAGACAAAAATTTTGATGCAAAGCCGACGCCGTCAAAAACCAATTTTTGAATCACGTTGTACATGTTCACCAGGTCAATTCACTATAACTCAGGCCTTCAGCCTGAATGATTTACGTTATCACCTAGGGCGATGCCCTAGGCTTTTATATTTCAGGGCGTTGCCCTGAGAGCATGTTTTCAGGCCAACGGCTTGGAATATGGAAGCCTAGGGCATCGCCCTAGGTGATAACGTAAATCATTCAGGCTGAAGGCCTGATATATAACGATGCTACCACGTGAACATTTACTTTGAATCACGTTCGGTATATACCGAACGTGATTCAAAAATTGGTTTTTGACAGCGTCGGCTTTGCATCAAAATTTTTGTCTTCACTCGCGCCTTGCCAGAGGCAATGGTCGCTCGCTCCAGACGAAAAATTTTGAGCAGCCTCCTTGCCAAAATCCCAATTTTTGAACCACCTTCGGTATACATTCGAATAAAAAATAAAAAAGAATTAAATAATGAAAATTGTTCTTATTATATTAGCTATTGTGTCATGCATTTTTATCAATACTGCAGAAGGTGCTCAAGAAAAAAAGCTTACGAACCAGCAACTTATACAGATAAATCATCAAGCTCTTTACGCAAATTGCTGTGAAATAAGCAAAAATGTGTTTACTCGGTTTCATGCCCCAGGATATAAAGGATCTCCCTATAGAAGCTGGCAAACTGTAGCTAAACAAGAAATAACTTATTACCTACGCTCCATAGGAACTGCAGCTGCCCGTCAGTTACTGAAAGAGCTGGAAGCCGGCAACTTCAGGGGAGTTGTTTAAAGGAGCGGAGATTTGAAGTAGGATAAAATACCTCTTCTCATAATAAGGCGATTTTGATAACTATGTAGAAACAAAAAGTAGCGCTTTTCATCGGGTTTGCAGGTATGTTGTTTAGACATTTTTTATATGTTTTTTTAGCTTTTTCCCTGTATGCATCTTGGTCTTGTGCTGACGAGGCGAAGGAGTCTAATGATAGCATCAGTACCAGCACGGCCGTAGCCAGCAGTCCTGCCGAAGTGGACTATAAGACGGGAACGGGCGAACTTGGCAGAAAACTTGGTTTCACAGATAAGTCCGGTGTCTGGATTGGCGCTGCCTGGGCTGGTGATACTGATTATCTTTTTTGTGGAGGCGCCAAACCGTATAAATGGAGCGGCAATAGTCTTTTTCTTTTGGATCTTGAACTTGACTTCAGCATCCTTTTAAAAATTCCGGGAGCTTCCATTGGCGCAGAGTTATTGCAATTCAATGGATCAAGCACGAATATTGAAGCTGGCACTGTACAGGGGTATAACAGCCTTCCCGGGTCTCCCCCTCTTTCCCGCACAGAGCTTTACCAACTATGGTGGCGTCAAGAGCTCTTTGATAAAAAACTAATTTTAAGGATTGGTAAGACTAGTCCCACCTATGATTTTAACAACGTTGTCAGTCCTGTTCCTTATGCCGATCCTACCTTGGCGATAAAAGCAGTCACTTCTGTGATTTATACCACAATCTTTGTGAATGGTTCTATGTTGGGGGTGATCCCAGGATATTACAATTCGGCTGTGGGAATTACCGCAAGTTTTATACCTACTAAGCATAACTTTGTGAATGTGGGGTTCTATGACGGAAGCGGAGCTACCGGACGGCAGACAGGAATTAAAAGCCCACGCTTTAAAGAATATTTCTTTTCGATTGCAGAAATGGGTTTTACCTGGGAATATGGCCATGAAAAAAAGCCGGGAAAATTGGGTATCGGTGTCTGGAACCAGTCAGGTAAACTCCAAATTCCCAACATTGTTACACAAAAGGGCACTAAGGGGATCTACCTTTATGGTGCGCAAAGGCTTTGGTCCAGGCATCCTGGCATAGACAATAGCGGCATTTCAGGTTTTTTCCAATACGGGATCAATAACTCCAAAACGCTCTCTATTCTTGCTTATGCCGGAGCCGGCCTTACCGCCTTTAGCCTTTTTGAAAACAGGAAGAATGACTCATTCGGCATAGGATTAGCCTATTCCAAGCTTAACCGCCGCTTAAACTATCGCACAAGCGAGTTCCTTGTTCAAGGATACTATCAGGCCAATTTATTCAGTGAGGTTTACTTAGAACCTGTTTTGACTTATATTCCCAATCCTGGAGCTAGTAAAAACCTAAAGCCGGCTTGGGCAGCTACAGCCCGACTGATCGCCTTATTCTAGCTATACTTAATACTTTTGCTTTGAAATCAAAAGAGTTATTTCTAACAAACAACTATAAGAGTTGGTTTTTTGCGTCGTTGTCTTTATGCAATTAGACACTAGAACTCAAATAGTTTTGCAGCCCCCTCTATTTATAGATCGATAGCAAAAATTTAAAGTGTCGTCTGGATATTGTCTATCCAATGCTGAAAAAATTCCTTAGACCAGGTCCTCCTAATAGCCTCTTGTTCGCGGGCAAAATGAATGATATCTTCAATGGCAGAGGCAACATCTAGTTGATCAATACGTTCTTTAGCGATCTTTAGGAATTCGGTGCGATTCAAAACCTCTTCTCGTCCACCGAGTTTTGAAAAAAGGGGCAAATTTAGAGGAATTTTTCTTCGAATAAACCACAACATATCATACCAGTCTCTGCCTTTAACCCGACCTTTCCAAGCTCGAAAAAGAGCGGCATGCATTTTACCTGCAAAAAGACATTCTTCATTTACGCATCTGATGGATACCGGAACTGGTTGGGATAAAAACTTCTGTTCATAAGCAAATCCTAAAGTGGGGTTGGTATCAATTTCAACTTTGATACGAATCATGGTATCAGCATGAACGCCTTTTAAAAGATTCGAATGAACGCCAATTTTTAAAAGTTCCTGGACGGTCTGTGTTTTCAAGAAGGCTGATTTTACGGCTGTTTGCGATTTTTTTTCCTTTTCTACAAAAGATACTTCGAATCCAAAAGAAGAAAGTTCATTCTTAATAACCTCGCCAAAAGGATGCCAACTCCAACTCGGATTTGGTGTGAGCAGTGTAAAATCAAGATCTTCAGAGAAACGATCGAGATTATAGAAAATGCGAAGAGCAGTTCCTCCATAAAAGGCAGCATGTTCAAAAAATTTTCCACGCCATAAGCCCACAAGAGCAATTTCCTGCAATATTTCGCGAAGCGCTTGCTCATATTCTTGCAATGAACGACATTCATATCTTTCGAGCATTTGCATGATTGCATTATTCATGATTCCCTGCATTGTATGAGATACTTAATAGCAGTATGAGGCTTAGCCTGATAGAGCATTTTCAACAAGTCAAGATTTAGACTGTAAAAATCTTCCTCTTCTATTCGTAAGTCTTCAAATAAGATTTCTTTAAAATGTTTTTTTGAAGAGAAACATCCTCTACGTATAACCAATAAATCTGAAAGTGCTTTTTCTTTAGTAGCAGTTAAAGCTTGCTGTTTGTCGGAAAAGTTAATTAAGGTAACCCCAATAGGAAATACTTGCATCGGAAGATGGTCATAAGTAAAGAGCCCAAGAGGAGTCTGGAACTTCCTGGAACGTTGAGTAGTTACACTTGTGATGGTTGTTACCTTTTCAGGAATTAAGCGATAATATTGACATGCCCATTCTAAGGAAACATATGAGGGTCCATAAATCATATTTGCCAGTACCTCTGATGAGTAGGGCTGTCTGGCAAAATTTTTTCCAAAAATATAAATGCCCTTTTTGACACGAACTAAAGCCTCAATTCTTAAAAGATGATTCAACTTTATACGTGGATTTTTATAAGCTTTGAGACATTCCATTACAAAGCCATAATCTAATTCTTCACTGGGAGCCTTATCTAACAAAACAGCAAGTCCTGAATCAATCCCTAAAAATCTTTTCATATTTTACCTGTATGTTAATATAACACTAACATAGTGGCAATTTTAAATGAAGAAAAAAGGTAGTGAGTTTTAAGCTATTAATAATGATAAAGTTGAAAGCTTTTGAGAGAAGCCAATCCAATCAAAAGTTCGAAGTGTACCCACATGGCCACCAGCGACCACACCTTGTTTAGACATAGTCAGGAGATGAATCATCTTTGGATACTGC
>Ga0207128_1011_pt1 | contig 63795 bp, 40 predicted proteins | sample Alteio_BWMinHeat_18_FD_153522 | JGI IMG/M metagenome (GOLD analysis project Ga0207128, IMG submission 153522) | Enriched cells from forest soil in Barre Woods Harvard Forest LTER site, Petersham, Massachusetts, United States -... | ecosystem: Environmental > Terrestrial > Soil > Temperate forest >... | reverse complement strand
ATGACGATGCGGCTCGATGAGATTGCGTCATTGATGACGCTTGGGGCGCAATTCACCGATGTCGCCTGGTTTACCTTTCAACAGATCCCGTATATTCTGCCAATCGCCATTCCTGTTTCTGCATTGATTTCAGCAATGCTGCTGGCACAAACCCTCTCTCAAAATGGAGAACTGACGGCGTTGCGGGCTTGCGGGTTTTCATTAAAGACAATTTTTCTTCCCATCGTGATCGCTTCTCTTTTTTTCTCATTGATCAACTTTTATCTGGTTTCCGAGGTGTCCACAGTTTCACACAAAAAAATGCTTGCCCTCAAAAGCGAGCTTAGGTCTGTCAACCCCCTTCTTTTATTAAACAATAAGCATTTGATGCACACCAAAGGGTTTTATTTTGACACGCTCGGAGCCTCCAAAATTGGCGAATACGCTCATGATGTCCTTTTTTTTTCCCACCATAAGGGACAAGAGCGCATGAATCTCCTGGTGGCAAAGAAACTGCAATTTATTTCGGGTGAGTTTATCGCTCACAATATGACGCTGCTCACCGGCCAGGCCATAAAAAAATTGCCTGAGGAAACCGTGGTTGTCGAGAACATGGAGCAATCATCATTGCACGATCAGAATTTTGCTAATGTCCGGGAAAATAAAATAGCCGCCGCCAAATATGAGCATATGCGTTTAAGGGAGCTTATTAACACATTGAATTTACCTGAAAAGGCCCAGGAGGGGATCATTGAGGTGTTAAGAAGGGTATCGGTCAGTATCGCTGCCATTAGCCTTACATTAATGGGATTAGCTTACGGGATGCATATTGGCAGAAATGATTCGTACCGGCGTGTGCTTTATGTCATGATATTGAGCGCCATTTTCCTTTCGGCTTTTTTTATTGGTAAGAATCTTACACACGGAATACCGCTGGCCGTGTTATTATACTTAGGTCCCCATGTGATGATTTTTGGATGTTCTTTGCGAACATCATACCTGGCTTCTTGCGGTATTGAATAAGGTTGCAAATGATTTTAACAACAATTTGGGAGCGTTATTTTTTTCGCGAAATCCTTAAAATATTCCTTCTTTTTTTAATTTGTTTTTATGGTCTGTATGTCCTGGTGGATTACTCTACCCATGTTCAGAGTTTCCAAAATTATCGGTTCACCTTACCAGATATTGCCGCTTTTTATGGATATGAATTTGTCAGGCGTATGGATGTTTTAATCCCCTTCGCTATTTTGATTGCTTCGATAAAGACATTATGCAACTTAAATACCCATCATGAACTCATTGCCTTAATGGCATCGGGAATAAATTTAAAACGCATTCTTAGGCCATTTGTCATTTTTGGATCGCTCTTTACCCTTATCCTCTATCTGAATAGCGAATTCATGCTGCCCAAAACCATGGAGTATCGAAAATCTGTCGAACAGGCACGGTCTATGGCGAAACAAAAGAAATTTAACAATCGATTGATCCAACAGCTTACCCTGTCTGACGGGACCTCTTTGATTTTTCGCTATTTCGATCCAGGTTCGGAGAAATTTTTTGATGCATACTGGATTCGCTCTATCGACGACATGTATCGCATACACACTCTTTCTCTCAGTTCCCCCCCTTCAGGTGCATCTGTTGAACATTTACAAAGAAACGGGGAGGGCAAACTGGTTGTTGTTCATTTTTTTGATCAAACGACATTCCCTGAAATGATTTTTAATAAAAAAATTCTTTTGGATACCGCGAGTTCCCCGGGCGACCGATCGATCTCAGACTTGAACAGACATATTCTGAACCAGACATCAGTTACAAGTGAAAAGGATGCCGAAGTGTTAACCACCTATTACTATAAACTTGGCCTGCCCTGGATCTGTCTTTTAGCGGCGCTGGCCCCAGCCCCTTTCTGTATAAGGTTCAGCAGGAGTATGCCAGTTTTTTTCATCTATGCGTTCAGTTTATTTGGCCTGTTTGCTTTTTACTTAATTCTCGATGCCGGCGCCATCCTTGCAGAGCGGCAGGTGATCTCTCCTGCTCTCGCTATCTGGCTGCCCTTCGGGTGTTTCTTTGGCTTCTTTGGATGGCGGTTTTCAAGAGTAAAATAAAGAAAATAAATGATGGTTTCAGTTTTTGCTTGAGAGGGTGGTTCAAGCTTTAGCTTTAAAGAAGTCAAAAACTCTTTTAAGCACTTCCCTGCCTTTAGGTGAGAGCTTACTAGAAGCAGGTGTCTCCGCCTCAGCTTCAGGAAGAGGTACTAAGGGTGGAGGTCTCGGTCTCAGCCTCAGCTTTACATGGGGGCCCACTACTGGAGGCAGAGGTCTTTGCCTCGTCTTTAGGTGGGGCCTACTAAGAGCAGATGCCTCTGCCACAGTTTTCGCTTTAAAGAAGTCAAAGACTCTTTTAAGCACTTCCCTACCTTTAGTTGAGAGCTTAGGGGCAGATGCCTCTGCCACAGCCCCAGTTGGGGGACTGGAGGGCAGGTGTCCCTTTCTCGTCTTTAGTTTTACAGGAGCATGTGCCTCCGCCTTGCGACTTTCGGGTGGGGACCTGGGAGCAGATGCCTCTGCCCTACTTTCTGGTGGGGGCCTGCTAGGAGCAGGTGTCTCGGTCTTGCGACTTTCGGCGAGCTGATCGAGATCTGCGGGGGGTTCTTCACTTAAGGGTAGGCTTCCAAAATATTTTAGCATAACTCCATGAAAAGCCTCACTGTCAATTATCGATGCTAGAAGCTGCATTTTCTTGCGCAGCTTATCTGGAGGTATGGCATCGTACTCCAGCATTCTTTCTTCCTCAGGGGGCCAGGTACCATCATTATATTCTTGAATGAGTTGTTTAACGGAATTTAGATCAATGTCGTCGGCTGGTTTTCCTTTACCATCTTTGACCTTGTTACCCATTAAGTCTCTGAAAGTATCGCGACCTACTGATTCACGTACATGATTCCTTTTCTCGATGGCGGCTCTTAACTGTGATTTAAAATTCGTTAAAAGCTCTGCTGGCGACAATCCCCTTTTATCTTCAGAAAACTGATCGAGCAAGTCTTCAAATGCACCAGTTGCAAGTCTATGCATGTTTCTATCAGCTGGGAATTTGGGATACAATCCAAAAGCTAGTTCATCATTAAATGCACCAGTAATATCTTCCTGATCAATCTCTTCGAGGTCTTTCGTTTTTTCAAAATTATTTCTAACATCAGACTTCAACTTTGCTTGCCTTTCGCCATAGTCAGCATAACTTAATGATTTATCCATCTCTCGAGTAGATTTTATGGGATTCTTAGGATCAGAAAAGTCTACCAGGGTCCTACTCTTTTGTACTTTGCCATAACTCGACAAGTGATCGTCAATGGCATAACCAACCTGTTGAATTGCCTCTTTAGCGGTCTTATATCCAAATAAAACACCCGCTATCTTTTGAAGTCGTGTCTTAGGTAACGATTCAACCAAAACATGACACCGGGCACGCAAATCGTTAATTTCTTCCCGTGTGGCAGGACCGCTTGATAAAGTTTTCTGAGCAAATTCATTTATCCAACCAGCTACCTCTTTTAAAGAACTGGCATGCCTCTTATCAGACGTTAAACCAATCGTATTAGTCCGAGCATCTATCACTAGATAGAGACGTCCCTGAACGTTTGAAACATTTGGTTGACGAGATTCTGCAAAACGACCAAGAATGGCGTTTACATCCCCTATGTTTTGAGGGATTTCTCCTGGAGATGGAGATCCTAAATTTGTACTCATAATTATTAATTCTCCAAATTATTGGTAAAACATTCAAATTATTCATACAATCCTAATTATAACATAAAAATATATAAATAAGTTTAATTATTAATCATATAACATTTTAATAATATGTAACGTGGAAGCAAAAGTTTTCTTCAATTATAAAATTAATCAACAAAATGTCATTTGACGATTTGGGCCTTGTTGCATAAATGCTTTATTAACCTAAGTTATTTAAGGTCAATTATCTACCACAGAGCAGAGAACACAGAGAGGGGGTAGAATGTTGTTTAAAAAATGGTAAGGAGACATGAAGACATGTCTATTTTTTATCTACGCTCTGTGCTTTCTGTGATCTGTGGTAGATAATTAGTTATCAAAGACTTGTATTTATTTGGAATTATGCAACAAGGCCATTCTGAACAAATTCTTAAGCCACAGTCACTTCATTGCATAAATAGACGTCCTGGATAGCGTGGAAAAGTTCCACCCCTTCTTTCATAGGTCTTTGAAATGTCTTTCTTCCGCTGATTAATCCCATGCCTCCGGCGCGCTTGTTAATTACCGCTGTTTTAACGGCATCCTGAAAATCGTTTTGTCCTGACTCTCCACCGGAATTGATGAGTCCGACCCGGCCATTGTATCCGTTCAATACCTGATAGCGGCATAGGTCAATGGGGTGATCAGTGGACAATTGATCATACATGCGCTTATCGTATTTGCCATATCCCGGCTTTTCCTTGTTCAAGGCCAGGTAGCCTCCATTGAGAATGGGTAATTTTTGTTTGACGATATCGGCTCCAATCGTTGCTCCTAAATGATTTGCCTGGCCTGTCAGATCGGCTGACAGATGGTAATCCTTATCTCCAATCTTGAAGGCCGGATTTCGCAGATAACACCATAAGATTGTGGCCATCCCTAAGTCGTGAGCTGCGGCAAAGGCGCGGCTGACTTCTTCAATTTGGTGCTGGCATTCTGCAGAACCAAAATAAATTGTCGCTCCGACAGCCACTGCGCCCATCTCATACGCTTCCCGTACGCTTGCAAATAAAATTTGATCATGTTTATTTGGATAGGAAAGCAGTTCATTGTGATTAATTTTCATAATGAAGGGGATTTTGTGGGCATATTTACGGGCGACAATCCCAAGGACCCCTCTTGTCGATGCCACCGCATTGCATCCGGCTTCAATAGCGAGTCTAACGATGTTTTCCGGATCAAAATAGATAGGGTTTGGGGCAAAAGAGGCGCCTGCCGAATGTTCTATTCCCTGATCGACAGGGAGGATAGATAAATATCCGGTTCCATGCAGTCTTCCATGACTGAACATCGTTTCCAAACTTCTTAAAACGCGGATATTGCGATCGCTGTTTATCCATATAGTATCGACGCAATTTCTTGCTGGGATATGCAATTGCTCTTTAGGAACGGTGCGGCAAACGTGATCTAATAAGTACTCGCTGGCATCGCCCAGCAATTCTTGAATATGGGTAAACGTTGATTTTGCCATCTCTCCTTCTCCTAACCTAAATAATTAGTCAAAAACAGCTTGTCTATTTGTAATAGGAAAGTCCAATCCCAACAGAATGGTTATCTATGTGACTAAAAGGACCTTTGTGAAACTTATATTCTAAAGAAATATTTAAGTTGCAAAAAATGGGATATTCCAGACCTGCCATGAGCTGCCAGGCAAATCCCTTTTTGTTGTCCCTAAACCCAAAATCTAAATCCTTTGCGTGTATCTGCTGAACGTCTACGCCTATACCGCCCCCGATGTAGGGTCGAAGCTGCCATAAATAGCACCCCCAGTTTTCTAATGGTAGATGCCACAGCACATTGGCCATATAAGAAGAGGATTGAAAATGGCCGTCTATTGAAAATGTCCGTCCGAAAAAATGAATATTTTTTAGAGAATTTCTTCTAAAGGCATATTCCGCTTCCAAACCTAATCCGTACCGCCAGGTATATCCTAAAGATCCTGATACAATGTATCCGGTTTTATACCTGTTCGATACCGCACCGTTGGTTCTGTTTGGAATAAAGTTCGCACCGCCAAAAACTTTTACATAAAATTCATTTTCGTCAGTGAAAGTACAATCATCGTCGCAATTTGCTTGCACAGAAGAGTAAAATAACAGTAAAGCTGCGACAGTAGCGAATATTTTTTTCATAACCTACCTATTATTTTTGATTTAAAATCATCATATTTTTTTTAACATTAAAAGTCTATTCGCTTATTATCAAGAATAAAATCAAGGAGGGCTTTCGTGCATCGCAAAAAAAACATCGCATCTATACTGATATGTATTATTTTCTTTTCGCAGGCAGCCCTATTTGGAAGCGAAAAAGCAGACTATGTCATCGTTGGCGCCGGAACTGCGGGAGCAACTATTGCCAACCTGCTTTCCGATGATCCCTGCACATCGGTCATTGTCCTTCATAATGGAAGGAATCTTACAGAAGATCCGGATATAAAGTATACGAAAAATACGTTATTTACCGTGGTTTCGGCTATGTTCGGGTCGCCATTTTACCAGACGGGCTATTCCATCCCTCAGGTTTATGACAATGACAGGGAATTATTTTGGGCTTTGGCTGTACCAGAAGGGGGAGCATCGTCGATTAACGCCGGTGCATGGGCACGCGGGACAGATCAGGTCTATTCCCAATGGGAAGCCATTGCAGGGCCACAATGGTCGACAGCAACGATTCTTGGTATTTATAAGGGCCTGGAAAAATATAACGGTTCGACGCCAAATCCGGCAGCAAGAGGGTACAATGGCCCATTAGACATCCGTCAAAATCCTGAGCCGACCCAGGTGATGATCAACTTTGCACAAGCAATATCTGCAGCGGTCAATGTACCGGTGATTATCGATTACAACGATCCCCTAACTCCAATGGGTGCAGCGACGCAAATGCAATATACGCAAAATGGGGAAAATGGGCAATTCAGAGTCAGCAGTGCGACAGCCTTTTTGAACCCAAGCGTGATTACCCCTGGTGGAAAGGGGGTAAACGGACGAAAGCTGACGGTCAAATTTAATAGCCCGGCCCTTAGAACGATATGGAAAGGGAATAAAGCTATTGGCGTGGAATATTTTGCCTGTGGAAAAATAAAAAAAGTGTACGCGAAAAAAGGGGTAATTATTTGTGCAGGGCTATATAGCAGTGCATTTCTTATGCGCTCGGGAGTTGGCCCTTCAAAGGACTTGAAAGCTTTGGGAATAGAAGTCAAATATGACAATCCGAATGTGGGGGCAAGCTTGGCTGATCAGGTGCTTTCTGTGGTCGCTTTTTCCTCAAACCCCAAAGACACCCCGGTATGTGCAAAAAACATCTGCCCCGGGAAATTTCCTTTCCCCATTTCCATTGACCAGATAGACAAAATTCCCTTTAACGATCCAAATGATAAAGAACTTTTATTAAATGCCTTTTTTTGCAGCGACTTTGCCTTTCCCGCCAACAGTATTTTTGGACAGATTGCCAATTTACCCGCCCCTGGAGGCGATCCTGCTGTCAGAAGTGTGCGATTAACGACTTTTAATCCCATACCTGGATTAACGCTTGCTTTGTTTGATTTGGTCCAGCCTCAAAGCAGAGGCCGCATTACCTTGAGCAGTACAAATCCCTTTGATCCTCCTGTTATTGACAATGGGATGTTTTCAAATCCAGCCGACCTTACCCTTTATATCCAGGCTTACCAAATCTATCTGAAAAACATTAGCGATGCGCTTCATGCCATAGACGATGCCTATAAGCTCATTTTTCCCCCTTTAGAGATATTGAACGATCAGGAGCTGTTAACGACTTTTATCAAGGAAGCGGCGATGTCGAATCAGTGTTGGCAAAGCCATTGCCGTATGGCCCCTCTCAATCAGGGGGGAGTTGTCGATAGCTATGGAAAGGTGTATGGGGTGGAGAATCTTTTCGTAGCCGATGACTCAATTGTGCCTGTCGGCATGGATGGGACACCAATGGCATCTGCTTACCTCATCGCAGCAAATATTGCGAGGTTACTGCTAGAGTTTAATCACTGAAAAGTGGTTTGTGGTAAAATTGATAAATAGAATATAAAGTTAGTACCGGGATGTAACGCAGCTTGGCTAGCGTGCTTCGTTCGGGACGAAGAAGTCGTGGGTTCGAATCCCTCCATCCCGAATTCTTAAATCAGGGTGCGGAAATCAAAACACTTTTTTAAGTTACAGAGGAAAAAACAGGATAAGCAGGATAGGCAGGATATATTATTAAAAAAATCCTGTTTATTCTGCTTATCCTGTTATTATTTCTTTCCACTTTGTACGCATTGCATACTCTATGTTTCAAAAAGTGTTCTAATTTCCTGCCCTGAGCCTTAAATTCCCCTCTATCGTAAAAAAAGAAAAAAAGATAGAATCTGTCCTCAAAGGACTGAATATGAACGTTTCCCATCTTATCCACCCGATTTTATTTCCTAGCCGGCCGCAAATCAATCAATGGTTTTTAGATGCAATGACATATGATGGTTTGAAGGTTCGCGTGATTGATGGACAATTGGGCCTGCTTTCAGCAGATGAACGCGCGCTTATCTTACAGTTTATCGTCAGGAAAGGGTGGTTGCACTATGCTGTAAAATCAGAGGATAAACAGTTTGTCACGATGCTTGCAAAAGCGGGAATAGATCTTAACACAAGTGATGAGAATGGATCTTCGCCCTTCGCTTATGCCCTTACGCCAGAAATGTTTATCTTTATGTATGAAAAAGGCGCTCAGTTTCATGACAATGATAAGACCATCCTACAATTTTTATTGGATCGGTGCAGCGGCCTATGGAGACAGGATAATTGGAGAAAGTTACTTGGGACAATCATCACAGAATTAACTTTAAAAAATTTTTGCGGACTGGAAGCTGAGCAGCTGATCTGTTTAATGAAATTGGCAAAAAGAAATGCAGCGATTAAAAATGCCCTTTTGCCAATGCTAAAAGGAATGGCGGCAGAAAATCCAAACGAAGCGCTCTCCATTGCCAGAAAGTTGTTTATGAGATACGATTCTCATAAATATAAAATGAGATCGCTCTGGCTGATTGAAAATAAAGCTGTGCAAGATCCCCTTATTGAACAAATTGTCGCTGATCCAGAAATTGCATCTTCAAGCATTGGGGATGACAAATTTTATGCGGCCTTGAAAAAATGTTGGCAACCAACCGGACATTTGAAAGAATTAATCGATGGATGCGGCAATTTTACGTTTGGGATTTATATAAGAGCCATTTTAAACTCAACGACTCTGAATGGAGCAGCTCAGCTCCTCTCTAATCTAACCGATTTTTCTGATTCTGGTGTACAGGTGCATCGTCTGGATAAAGGAGTCAAAGAAGAATTGCGGGAACATATCAGCGCTTTGGAAGAAAAAGAGAGGAACACGATTTGGCTGGAAATGGCTGAATGTCATTGTACAATTGATGCGCTATTCCACATGAAGCGGCTAGGTTTCGACCCGCAAATGACCGATCCCGTCTATGGTCAAACCTTGTTATTTACGAAATTAGCCGGGCTTTTGCGTTCTGAAGCGGATTGCAGGGAATTGGAGTTGGATCTTTCCCATATCGATTTGAAAAGGAATAATGCTCTCGAACATCATTGCAAGAACATAAATACATATTCACTTATATCGATCCAGACTCTTGTAATGTTGAAGGTTAGGCTTAGCGACCGGTTTCCCGATGTCGTGAAATGCCGAAGTGTTTTTTCTGACAACGATTATTTCCAGACTGTCTTAGCGGCATGCCTCTGCCATCCCGCAAAAATTAGGAAGGAGTTCCTAAGAAGTTTCGAGGCGGAAACAAGAGCGAATGATTATGGACCCTTTAAAAATGCTGTGCTTAGCGACATTATGCTAAGAGACGTTATCTATTCCTTCCAGCAACCAGATAAACAACACTGGAAAGATAAATTTAAAGCTGATGACAGGGAAATGCTCGACAAGCATGTTGAGGAGAAACTTGGAAAACCATTCGATTTAAACTTCTTAACTTCCTTTTGGGAAAATGAAGTTCCATCCGAAACATTGACGGTGATCCCGGAGTCGCCGCTGGCATCATTAATCGTTGAAGCCATGCGCAAGCAGCATCAGCAATTAACCGAAAGAAGGATAAAAAAGCCGGCAAGCATTGGCAGATTGCTTTGTCCCTCTTTGGGGCATGATGATATGGTCCATCTCAATCGCTATTTGTTTGCCCATCCTGAAATAATGCATATGCTGGTCCAAGATTATATGAAGGCAAAAGTAGTTTCGATCAGGCCGGGAGAAGGATCGGTCACTGTTTATGGAAAAGTAACCTTATTGTTGATGAAAAGAATGGGTAAATTGAAGCATTTGTCCAGTCATTTACAAAAACTCCCAGGTTGGCACCAAAAATTGTTGGGGGCCTTTGATACACCTGAACCACCTGTTGCGGTACAGACTTTACAAATTCCGGATGATTCCAAAGTTCGCTTATTAGGGCGCACGGTCGTTGTTACCTCCAAGACTGGTACATGCGACGCATTTAAATTTTTAAAACCAGGGGAAAAATACGACTACTTCTCTCAGGAACACTCTGTATGCAAAGCCTTAAAAGCCATAAAAAGTCAGTTTGAAAGCCGTATTATCGAACCGGTTGGCATGTACGCAGTTGAGAAATTGCCTTCCGTGTTTTCCTCATTTGAGCATTCACTGGGAGGCTTGCATCGTCATTTTGTTTTTCACTATAAAACTTGTCCGGAAACGTACGTATATTTGCAGGACGTACCTGCGGAAAAGTATGCCCAATCCCGAAAAGCAACCCTGCATGATGCAGCTAAGTTAATTCGCTTAGGCATTTATCCCGATTTGGCAGCCATGTTCCATAACCACCAGGCATCCCGCCGTTATGTTTTGCTGGTTGATCTCATGGCCCGTCTTATGCGTAATCAATCCGATTATTCCGATTTTGATCCGGCTGGAGGCGCTGGGCGTCTGGAAATTCCGTTTGCCAAAACAAAATATCCCAATGCGAGGCAGACAGGGATGACTGACTGGAGGGATGCTGTCCTATATTATGGCAGGGAAGACTTTGTAAAAAATCATATCAAGGATATGGAACATTTGTGCGATAAAGAGGATGGGACTGTTAAATACTTCTATCAAATGAACGCCCTGTCAAGCGTTCTTCTGATCGATATGCTGATCCTGGCCGAACGATATATCAATAATGAAACGCTAAACTGGCAAGATCAAGTTTTTGTCCGGCAATTTGGAATGGAACTTGCCGAGGGGTTTGCACTTTTATCCGCTGCTTATTCCAATAAGAGTTATGATCAAATGCTCACATTTACTTTAGAGTGCGGAGTTGACTGGGCTTTAGCTGCAAAACAGATTGCCTTTTGGCTGGACCGCACATCGCAGGGGTATCCTGGTTGGATAGCGCAAGGGAGGCTTCCTCCCGGTCTATACGAAGAGGGAATCTATGTTGAAGTCGATGTGGCAAGGGCAAAGAATTTCGATAAATTACATGGATTTCGTACTGACGGTAATCAGGATATTGGGTGCTATAATGGTCCCCTGGCCCTTGATCAATTTGAGAAAGCGGCCCATCTTATATTCAATGCTGTGGCGCTTGCCGAACCCCTGATTTCGTTGCCGGAACCTGTCCGGTACCACCGTCCCGGGGTTTCCGATTTTAAAGAGAGCGATGAAGAGTAGCTTTCAAAAACACCCCTTAGAATCGCCAAAAAGGATGTGATATTATGAATGTTACAAGTGTAGTTCCAAGTTCCTCATATATCAATCGATGGTTTTCGGATGCAATGACATACGAGATATTAAGAGAACGGATGCTTTCAGGGGAATTCAATCGCTTATCTCCGCAGGATAAAGCGTTTATTCTTGCATTCATCAATAAGCAGGAATGGATCGTTCTGGCTTTTAAAAAAGATGATGAACCGTTTATCAAGGTACTAATAGAAGCCGGGGCAGATGTAAATGCAGTAGATGCTGACGGACGCGATATTTGGTCTTATACGACGCCAGATATGTTTCAGTGGTTATATAAAAGAGGGGTTATGGTCGATGGTAACAAAATCTCTTCTTTTATTTTTTTACAAAATTGTGCCACCGTTTCGTCCAGGAGTAACGATTTAATAACAGAATGGACCGAGTTGTTATTGATGGTCTTGCAGGACTTATCTTTAGAGGATTGTGGTGCTCTGGACGGGTGGAATCTTGACTATTTGATCACCATGGCAAAAGAGCAATCAGGTAATATCCCGAAGATGCTCAGTGAAATTGCCCTTAAAATCATCAAAGAGAAACCACTTGAAGCTCTTAAGATTGCCAGAGAGTTATTGGCGAGAAATGAGGATCAGGATTACAAGATGTACCTGATCGGGCTGATAAAAGCGGGGTCTTTGCAAAATCGGCTGATCGAGCAAATTGTGACGGATACCGAGATTTTGTATTGGAATACCAATAATACAATATTCTTTGAAGCCCTTGGCGAATGCTGGCAACCAGAGGGTGATTTGCTTTCATTGTCACAAACTGCAGGCAATCTTACTTTTGGAATATACATAAAGGCTATTTTGAATACAACAACACTGGACGATGCCGCAAGGCTCTATTCGCGTTTACGTCATTTCCCCGATATGGCTGGCTTGGATGAAACAATTAAGAAACGATTATTTCATCATACAGACCATCTGCAAACAATTGAGCGAAGGACGATCTGGCAGGCAGTGGCAATGAGAGATTGTTCTTATGAGGATCTGATGCAAATGAAAAAATTAGGGTTTGATCCCAATTGGCAAGACCCAGTTCACGCTCAAACATTTTTATTTACTCAGTCGGCCGGGCATGTCAGAGATCAACATGGGCAGGCACATATTGGATTCAACCTTGACCATGTCGATGCACATGGAAATAATGCTTTAGAGCATCACTGCAGAAATTTCAATGAGGAATCGTTTCATGCTATTGAAACACTGGCAAGCTTAAGGGTAAGGCTCAGTGCTCAATTTCCCGATGTCCAAACTTGCCGCAGCACATTTCCTGACAACAATTATCTGCAGGCGATGTTAGGGACTTGGCTGCTTCATCCTCTTAGATTCACGGGAGGGATGATGTATAGGACTATGTCCCAGGAGAATGTTTCTTTGCTGCGCAATGCGGTTTGCAAAGATTCCGCGCTGAAAAGTCGGTTGAAAAAATCTTTAAATCTGGAAACAGGCAGGCAAATTGAAAAAGAGAGTCGTCGGGAAGCGGTTGAGGGGGGATGGAAGGAAAGATACCACGAGGCAGATGCCGCCAAACTCGATACATATCTTAAGGACAACCATTCAAAGGAGTCCAGTTTATCTTTCCTGGCTACATTCTGGAAAGGAATTGTTCCTAGTAATATTGTAAGCATAACCCTTGAGTCGCCGCTTGCTTCTTTAGTTCTTAGGGCAATGCAGGAGCAGCATCGACAATTGAATGCGGGAACTCTCGAAAAACCGTGCAAATTTAGTGAGTTGTTCTGTTCTTCCCTGCAGCATAATGACATGGTGTATCTTAATCGCTATCTCTTCGATAATCCTGCATTGATGCGCATCTTAGTCCATGATTATTTGCACGCAAATGTCATCTCTATCCTGCCAGGCGGCGGCTCTAAAACCAATTATGGCGAAACAGTGCATGCTCTGATCAGCCGGATGGACAAACTGCTCCAATTGCCCACTTTTCTATCTGACTTGCCAAAATGGCACCAAACATTAATGCAAAGTTTTGATAATCGTCTCCCTGCAGTGCCGGCAGAAACTTTGCATATTGCGGCCGGAGCCGGCATCCGGGTGTTGGGACGTACCGTTGTTGTGACCTCTAATGGCAGTTGCGATGCATTTAAACTTTTAAAACCGGGTGAAAAGTATGACTATTTTTCCCAGGAGCATAGCGTATGCAAAGCCTTGAATGAAATTGCATGGCAGTTTGAAAGCCGGATCATCCAACCTGCCGGCATATATGCTGTCCGGCAATTGCCGGAGGCTTTTGCGCCTTATCAGGACCAATGGGGAGGGGGACTTGCAAATAAATTTGTTTTCCACTACAAAGCTCACCCGGACACATATGTCTATTTACAGGACGTACCTGCCGATAAATATGAGAAAGCCAGGAGAAAAACGCTGCATGATGCAGCCAGGCTCATCCGTTTAGGGATTTATCCCGATTTGGCAGCGATGTTCCATAACCACCAGCAATCGCGAAGGTACGTTTTGCTTGTCGATGTGATGGCCCGCCTGATGGTCGACAACAAAACAGCCTCATCTAATTCCGCTGGCGGAGGAGGACGTTTAGAAACCCCTTTTGTGAAAACACAATATCCAAACGCCCGATTGTCGGGAATCACCGACTGGAGAGATGCCAGTTTATATTATTGCCAGGAAAATCCTTTTCATAAAATCAGGGACATGCGCTTGCGAAAAAAAGAAAAAGGTCCTGTTAAGTATTTTTACCAAATGAATGCCCTGTCAGCTGTATTATTGATCGACATGCTGATCGTTGCAGAGAGGTATATGAAGTGTAACGAATTGCAATGGCAAAATCAAGGATTGAACGAGCGGTTTGGGAGAAAGCTAATGGAAGGGTTTGCCTGTTTGTTTGCCTCTTATTCAAAGCAGCCTTATCCGAAAACTTTACAATTTGCCGGGGAATGCGGCATTGACTGGACTTTAGCCGCTAAACAGATTGCATTTTGGTTAGATACAGGGGCAAATGGATATCCTCAATGGGCGGCTCAAGGAAAAATTCCTCCCGGATTATATAAAGAAGGTGTCGAATGCGAAGTGAATATGGAAGGTGCAGTGAATTTCAACAGGGAGCATGGGTTTTGCACCAATGACCATCCCGATATTGGAGTCTATAATGGGCCTTTGGCCCTCGACGAATTTGAGAAAGCGGCCCATCTTTTATTCAATGCTGTGGCATTGGCCGAACCCTTGATTTCTTTATCAGAACCAGTCAGATCTCATGGACAAGATGTTACCGATGAAAAAACGATGTAGAGAGGTATATTTATGAATGTTACAGTAAGTTTAGTTCCATGTTCTCCATTCATCAATCAATGGTTTTCCCTTGCAATGACATACGAGACATTAAGGGAACGGATGCTTTCAGGGGAATTTAACCGACTATCTCCGCAGGACAAAGCGTTTATTCTTGCATACGTCAATAAGCAAGGATGGATCGTTCAGGCATTAAAGCAACAAGATAATTCGTTCTTCATGGCATTGATAGAAAATGGGGTTACTTTTAGTGAAAATGATGCCGCTGGAGGTTCTGTTTGGAATCTCATGACTCCGGAAGTATTTCAATGGCTCTTTATGAAGGGCGCTTTGCCTCCTCACGAGGAATGTGTGCCTCAATTTTTAGTGCGGCAGAGCTTCCATTGTGTTTTTGGGCATTCAATGGAGAAATGGAAGCAGGTTCTTTTGACTTTAATACCGATAATACCTTTGGAGGATTATTGTATCGTAGAAAGAAAATATTTAGCAGATCTGATCAATATGGGGAAAAATGACGCTAATGCACAAAAAGTGTGCAGGGAAGCAGCTATCAATTTCATGCTGAAAAGACCGCAAGACGTTCTTGCAATCGCCAGAAAGCTGTTATCGACATATGATCATCAGGAATTCAGAGAGGACTTTTTAGAACTGATTAAAGCCGGATTTGTAAAAGATCCATTGATCGAACAAATTGTAACGGACCCGGAGATTTTGTTCTGGAATACAAACAATAAAATTTTCTTTGAGGCCCTTGGCAGATGTTGGCAGCCGCAGGGAGATTTGCTCTCATTGTCGCAAACGGTAAGAGACCTTCGATTTGGGATTTACATAAATGCTGTTTTGAATACGGAAAGTCTGGATAAAGCCGCGAGGCTTTACTCTCATTTACGGGAGTTTCCCGATATGGATAGTGTGGATGAAGCGGTTAAAAAACGGTTGTTTGATCATATCCAGGATTTGCAAGCGAAAGAGAAAAGTACGATTTGGGAGTCGATTGGCAATGAACAATGTTATTATAAAGATCTCCTGCAGATGAGGAAATTAGGATTTGATCCGAACTGGGTCAACGTCCATCGGCGCACGTTTTTATTTACAAGGCAAGCCCGGCAGTTGAGTGGTCAGATGAATATCGGGTTCAATCCCGGTCATGTCGATGCGAATGGCGACAATGCTTTAGAATATCATTGCCGAAGTAGTAGTGTGGAGTCCTTTTATGTTATTGAAGCACTGACAAGTCTGGGAATAAAGCTTAGCGACGGGTTCCCCAATGTTAAAGAATGCCGAATGACATTTCGTCATAATCCATATTTGCAGGCGGTTTTAGGATTTTGTCTTCTTCATTCCAATAAATCAACAAGGGATGTAATGCGGCTTAGCAGTATGTCAAAACAAGATAAGATTTTGCTGCGTGAAGCTGCGTGCAAAGATCCTGAGTTAGCAAGTCGTTTGCAAAAATGTCTGGGATTGGAAATGCCTGGCGGACCTGGTCACAAAAGATCTTCCGATGTGTTGGACAGGGAGAATTGGAAAAATAGATATCATCCTGCAGATGCCTGTACACTCGATAGCTACATTGAAGAACAGTATACGAAGGAGCTTGACTTAAAGTTTCTCGCGACATTTTGGGAAGGGATTGTCCCTTCTGAAGTAGTAGGCATGATCCCTGAGTCTCCCATTGCTTCCTTAGTTCTGGGAGCGATGCAAGTGCAGCACCAACAATTTATTGTCGGGAAAATTAAAAAACCGGTCGGGCTCGATACGTTGCTGCGCTTAACTCTTGGTCATGACGATATGGTGCATCTCAATCGCCATCTCTTTGAAAATCCTGGAACAATGCGCATCTTCGTCGAGAACTATTTGCGTGCAAAGCTCATTTCCGTCCAGCCCGGCGGCGGCTCTAAAACAAATTATGGAAAAACGGTTTATTGCATGATATCTACGATGGGCGAGCTTTTGCAATTGCCTAGCTGGCAAATGGACCTGCCAGAATGGCACAACAGATTATTAAATGCTTTTCATGCACGAGTTCCTGCTGAGCCCATAGAAACTCTGCATGTTGCAAAAGATGCCTGCATAAAGCTGGTGGGACGTACCGTTGTTGTAACCTCTCAAGAAGAGTGCAATGCATTCAAATTTTTAAAACCGGGTGAAAAATACGATTATTTTTCTCAGGAACATAGCGTATGCAAAGCCTTAAATTCAATTGCTGGACAGTTTCAAAGCCGGATTATCGAACCGGTTGGCGTATTCGCCGTCAGACAACTGCCGGACACATTTTTCCCTTTTCAGGAACGATTGGGAGAACTTGCGAACAGGTTTGTTTTCCATTACAAAGCCCGTCCCGAAACCTATATGTATCTGCAGGAGGTCTCCCCTGAAAATTATAGGGAGGCAAGAAATAAAACTCTTCACGATGCGGCAAGGCTGATTCGCTTAGGGGTTTATCCCGATTTGGCTGCCATGTTCCATAATCATGAACAATCGCGCAGATATGTTCTATTGGTCGATCTCATGGTTCGTTTAGAGCGCGATGATACATTCTTGAATATAGTCTCCCCTTTCGGAGGGGGCGGACGTCTGGAAACCCCTTTTGTAAAAACAAAATATCCAAATAGCAGGTTAACGGGAATGACCGACTGGAGGGATGCTGTATTATATTATGGCTGGAGCAATACAATTGGCGACAGCATTAAAGATATTCATGTAAGGCTAGATAAAATGAAGCCTTCTGTTAAATGTTTTTATCAGATGAATGCTTTATCAAATGTTTTTTTGATCGACATGGTAATCCTGGCAGAGAGGTATATGGAAAAAAGAGAGCTCCAATGGCAAAACCCGGAATTGAACGAGCAGTTTGGAAGAGAGCTGAGGGAAGGATTTGCCTATCTATTTGCCTCTTATTCCGGGCAACCGTATCCTCAATCTTTACGATTTGCTGAGCATTGCGGTATTGATTGGACTCTTGCCGCAAAGCAGATTGCGTTTTGGTTGGATACAGGGCCAAACGGATATCCTGGTTTTGTTGCCCGAGGAGAAATTCCTGAAGGGTTATATGAGGAGGGGATTAAATTAGAAGTGAATATGGAAGGTGCTCATAATTTCGATCGCGAACATGGATTTCGCACAAATGGCGCTCAGGATATCGGAGTGTATAACGGCCCTCTTGCTCTTGACCAATTCGAGAAGGCGGCATATCTGTTCTTCAATGCCATTGCGCTTGCAGAACCCCTAAACCCTAAGAAAGAAGAAGTTGTCCGGTTTCATGGCGATGATCACTGGGATTCTATGGGAGATTAATGATGAACGTTACTTCAGTTTTTGTTCCCGCTTCCGGGTATGTACACAAATGGTTTCAGTTAGCGGAGGATTATCGAATATTTAGACAGAGCCTATTGACAGAAGCAGAAGGATTAGCTTCCCTTCATGAAACAGATAAGGAATTGATTCTTGAATTTGTCGCAAGGCAAGGATGGCTTTATCAGGCCGTAAGGATGTGTGACAAACCATTTGTCGAGGCCCTCCTTAATGCCGGGGCAGATGTGAACAGGGCAGATGATGAGGTGCATTCTCTTTTGAGCCATGCCACATCCCCTGAGATGTTTCAGTGGCTGCATGCTCGTCAGGCGAGGTTCAAGAAAGACGAAATATCAACTTTGCAATTCTTGCTGGAGCAGGCCTTCAATCCATCTGCAAAAGAATCGGTTAACGCTGGCTGGCAGAAGTTAATAGAGCAGACGATCCCGGTCGTGGCTTTGCAAGAGTACTATACTCTTCCAAGCGATCATCTGGTAAATCTTGCAAAGATGGCTAAGTATAGCGAAAATGTCCGGAAATTGTTATTGAACGTGGCTGACAGGATCGTGAAAGAAAATCCTGACGAAGCCCTTGGAATGGCCAAAAGGTTGTTTACAGCTTGTGGTCAGGACATAGTATTGATGATCGTTTTGATCAAAATGGGATTGTTAACTGACCCATTGATCGGGCAGATAGTGACCGACCCCGGAATCATGTATTGGAATGGTAAAAACACAGCTTTTTTTGAAGCTCTTGAAGAATGCTGGAAACCTGTCGGGGATTTACAGATATTGATAGAAGCTGCAGGGAATTTCCGGTTAGGGATTTTCATACAAGCGATTTTGAATACAAAAGAAATCAAAGAAGCAGCTCAACTTTACTTAACAATAGGAAATTATTCAAATACAGATAGGTGGGACGAGACACTTACTTCCCGTTTGCTAAATCACATGATCGCCTTGCAAAACCAGAAAAAGGACACGATCTGGAACGTTATGGAAAATTATCGCGAATGTAATTCAGCAGAATTTTTGCAAATGAGAGAATTGGGATTTGAATTTTTGTGGGTTCATCCGGTCACACGCCAAACTTATTTTTTTACACAACTGGTCAGACATCTCGATGAAAAAAGAGATGCACCTGTCGAATGTGCTTTAAATCATATCGATCTATACGGCAATAATGCATTAGAACATCATTGCAAGAATTTTACTGAGCATTCCTACTCTTGCATTAAAGTCCTGGTCCGGTTAGGAGCTAAGCTAAGCGACCGGTTTCCCAATATTCAAAAATGCCGCAAATCGTTTCCCGATAACCATTATCTGCAGGCTTTTTTAGGTTTTATCCTGATAAATCCACATGAAATAAAGGTCAGATTACGCCATGTTGTCAGGCAAGATTTCAATATTAGAATGAATTTTGAACGACACTGGCATGAATTTATGATTTTTGAGGAAACGGAGGAGAAAAGACCTGAGTTATGCGAACATGTAGACTGGAAAGACAAATATGCTCCGGCAGATGCCAAAAGACTCAATGAATGTCTTGTAAATAGACGTACAAAGGAATCGGATTTGATTTTATTGGCAAGCTTGTGGCCCAAAGGTGTCCCGTCAGAAATTTTTACTCTCATCCCTAAGTCCCCGCTTGCTTCTTTGGTTGTTGCCTCAATGCAGGTGCAGCACCAACAATTGCTTGAAGAAACGAAGAGACCACCGCTCCAGTTTCATGAGCTCATTTGTCCTTGCCTGCAACATGATGATATGGTCCATTTGAACCGATACCTTTTTGCAAACCCTAAATTGGTCAATATCCTGGTTAAGGATTATATGAAGGCAAATATGATATTGATTCAACCAGGAGGTGGATCAACAGCTGACTACGGAAAAATAGTCTTTTTGCTGATGAAGAATATGGGAGAGATAAATCACCTGCAAGGGTTTTATCATAAACTCCCCAAATGGCATAAAAAATTAATAAAAGCTTTTCATAAACTTGTACCCCCTATTCCCGTAGAAACCCTGAACATTCCGGAACATGCAAATATCTTTTCGGTAGGGCGTACGGTTGTTGTAAAGTCCGGTACTGCCTGCGATGCATTCAAATTTTTAAAGCCCGGCGAAAAGTATGAGTATTTTGCTCAGGAGCATAGTGTATGTGAAGCGTTGCAGGCTATAGCGGAGCAGTTCAAAAGCATAGTGATTCAACCACACGGCGTATATGCTGTCAAGCAATTGCCCCCTGCATTTCATGCCCATCAGCATCAGTTAGGTGGGGGAATGAAAAATAAGTTTGTTTTCCATTACAAAGCGCATCCGCAAACCTATGAGTATTTACAAACCCTCCCTGCTGAAAAATATCGAGATGCCAGAATCACAATGCTTCATGACGCCGTCAGGCTCATTCGTTTAGGAATTTACCCCGATCTGGCTGCTTTATTCCATAACCATCGGCAATCGCGCAGGTATATTTTACTGGTTGATTTAATGGTGTGTATCATGCGAGAGCAAACTGGAGCGAATATGTTCAATCCAGCCGGAGGGGCCGGCCGTTTGGAGACCCCTTTTGATAAAATAGAATACCCTAATGCAAGGTTAACCGGAATGACGGACTGGCGCGATGCCGCATTATACTATGGCTATGAAGATGTCGCAGACCGTCTGACGGATATGAAGGGGCTGGGAGGCCGGGACAAAGGGATAGTGAAATATTTTTATCAGATGAATGCTTTATCGGGTGTTTTTTTAATCGACACGTTAATTTTAGCTACCCGGGCGATTAAAGAAGATGAGCTCCAATGGCAAAGTCCGACCCTGAATCAGAAGTTCGGACGTGAATTAGCCGAAGGATTTGCTTTTTTGTCCGCATTTTATTCTGGCCAGCCCCATGAGCAATCGATGCAGTTTGCGTTACATTGCGGCATCGATTGGACCTTAGCGGCTAAGCAGATTGCCTTTTGGTTAGATACAGGCTCGCACGGATATCCTTCCTGGGTCGTTCAAGGCAAAGTGCCTCCCGATTTGTACGATAAAAGTATTCATGTTCAGGTAAATGTGACTCAAGGCAAAAATTTCGACAAAGAGCATGGATTTCGGACAAACGGCAAACAAGATATTGGCTCCTATAATGGCCCGTTGGCCCTTGACGAATTGGAAAAGGCGGCTCATTTATTGTTCATTGGGGTTGCGCTTGCAGAACCTTTGTCAAATGAGCATGATGAGCATACCTAAAGGAAGGTCAATTACCTGGCAGCTATTCTTCTCCACGCATTTGCTTCATCCCTATTTTTCCCTTGCCCTAACAGCCCGAGATCATAAATTTCACCTAGAAACCCGGCCGCTTCCTTATTGTTAAAGGGTTTGTCAGCCAGCTCCTTAAAAAATTGGACACCCTCTTCTTGCATTTTTGGGTTTATGTGTGCCTCTTTTCTACCCTGATTGTCCTTGCCGCCATATATTTGCATTAAGGATTTAATAGCTCCCTTTGCAACAGAAATATCATTAGTCTGTTTTGCTGCTTCCTGATATAGTGAGATCGCTTTTTGATAATCTTTGTCTGTTTGTTCAGGTGGTAAAACGGTTCGTTCATAGAAGAAACTGCTTGCGAAAGGTCGGTATTCCTCTGAATGTTTGGCTGCATTTGATCGATTTCTATAATAATTGGCGAGAAGATAATTTGCTTCGGGATTGCCACGGCTCGAAGACCTTTCAAGCCCTTTTACAACATCAAATTCAAGAGCATCATTCCGTGGGTAATACTCCCCCTCTTCCAAACTCCATCCTTTATTGTGGTACCATGAAAATGCCTTTTGGAATGATTCATTTGCGGGACGCATGCAATCTTCTGCAGCCACATTTTCAGGTGCATTTTTTTCATCCGGACTGAGCCAGGATAAGTGATCAAAAGCTCTGGAAAACTCAAGATGGTTTCTGTTTTGTTTTAAAAGATCTATACCTTCGTCATGTTCCCTGGACTTAAGTTCATTAACAGCTTCCTTTAATGCTGATTTAGCACCCTCTAATGCTGATAATGCTTGTTTTGCTTGTTCATTACCTTCCTTTGCCATAACTTGCAACATAGAGGCGGGAAGTTTTTTCATATTCTCCGTGGTCATCGTTTTGCCAAATAATTCTTCCATTATCTTTGCGGCATGTTGCGCTTCATTACCTTTAACTATATGAGACAATATCCGGGTAGCCAGATTGCGTTCACTTAAGCTTGCTTTACCCTGTTCATGAAGAGTCCAAAGAGCAGAAGCCAGTACCGCCTTGTCTTGACTGAGTCGATTTTTTTGTGCTGTTAAAGTGATCACCTCATCTAAACTGATAGAATCAGTTGATTTTTTACCTTTAGGCGAAGAGGATGGTTCCTTAAGAAAATAGCGTCTTCCTCCATACCAGGTGGTTTTAATAGCAAATTCGGGTTCCTTCTTATTTTCCTTGTCGTCTACCCCTAAGAGTTTATTAAATTCCAGAGGGGTTTTACCCTTCAGTGAATTAAAAAGTTCATCGCCCATAAAGCCTCCAAAGACAAATATTTCTCAAAATAAAATAGCAAACAACTGCTTAAAAAATGATAATAAAAAAGTAGTTAACAAAAACAATTAATTATATTTTTATTATAAACAAAAAAATAATTAAAATAAAGGGTGAGGTAACAAGGTCGCGCTTTGACGGGGCCCCAAGATCTGCACTTAGGGCGTTGCCCCAATGTCGTTAAGTTAAAATAATTTGTTATAAATAAATACGACGTATTAGCTCCTATCGCCGCATCCGCGGCTGTTCCTTTTGGCATCCATACCCCAGGCTCACGCCTGGGGCTACATGCCTTGGCCGTTTCACGGCCATTCTCGTGGTTTTAGCTTTAAGCCGCGAAGCGGCAACAGCATGTAGCCCCAGGCGTCAGCCTGGGGTATGGATGCCAAAAGGAACAGCCGCGGATGCGGCGACAGGAGCTAGCACATCGTATTTATAATAAATTAATTTAACTTAATGACATTGGGGCGTTGCCCTAGGCTTTTATATTTCAGGGCGTTGCCCTGAGAGCATGTTTCAGGCCAACGGCCTGGTATATGAAAGCCTAGGGCAACGCCCTAGGTAGGTAACATAAATCATTCAGGCTGAAGGCATGATATATAATGATGCTATCACCCAAACATTTTTGTGCCTTCTCTGTGGTTAAATAAAATGTTTTAATGATCAGTCGCCTACGGTTCAATCCTGTTCCTTGCCAGAAAAAATCGAAGTATAGTAAAATCGAGAATCAGGAACTAAAGCCAAATTCAGTTATCATATTTTTAAGTAGAAACGGGTTTTATAAACCGGATTTTCTTTTTCTCTTGTGTACTTTGCAATTTGGGTGGTTCAATAATTTTCGCTAAACTATATAGAGGGAGAGCAATGGCAAAAAATAATCAGGAAATCTCATGTTCATTTTGCGGGCGCACTGAAGAATCTGTAGAAAAGCTTATCTCCGGCCCGAACGCCTATATTTGCGATAAATGTGTCGCCTTATGCAATGGGATTTTGGAAAAAAAGAAAGCAACCCCTTCGGTGAATTATGAATTCAAGGTATTAAAACCAAAAGAACTAAAGCAAAGGCTCGATGAATATATCATTGGACAGGAAAAAGCAAAACGGGCCATTTCAGTAGCTGTATATAATCATTACAGGCGGATCCAGCTGCAAGGGAATGCTGGCGCTGTCGAGCTGAGCAAATCCAATGTTCTCTTATTTGGTCCTACGGGATCGGGAAAGACATTAGTAGCAAAGACATTGGCACGCATCTTAGATGTTCCCTTTTCTATTGCCGATGCCACCACGCTCACTGAGGCCGGATATGTTGGCGAGGATGTCGAAAATATTCTTGTCCGGCTGTTGCAGGCAGCTGATGGCGATGTAGCCAAGGCGGAGCTCGGTATTGTCTATATCGACGAGATCGATAAGATCAACCGTACCACATCCAATGTTTCTATCACCCGCGATGTATCGGGTGAAGGGGTGCAGCAGGCTTTGTTAAAAATTGTCGAGGGGACAATGGCAAATATTCCACCAAAGGGCGGCCGCAAGCACCCGAATCAGGAATATATTAAAATGAATACGGACAATATTTTATTTATTGTCGGAGGCGCCTTTGTCAATTTAGATAAAATTATTGCTAAACGCCTCGGCAGCAGTACAATCGGATTTAATGTCGACAGCAAGCAGTCCGTTAATCAGCAGCAAAAAAGCTACCTGCTTTCGCAGGCAGAGCCGGAAGATTTTATCCACTTTGGAATGATCCCGGAATTTATCGGGCGGTTTAATAACATTGCCAACTTTAATGAGCTGACCGTTGATGACTTGACAACGATCCTGACCCAGCCAAAAAATGCGATCGTTAAGCAATATATGGCAATGTTTGAAATGGAGGGGGTAGAGCTCAAGATTGAGCAGGACGCTTTGCAAGCCATTGCGAAAAAAGCGATCGATGCGGGGACAGGGGCCCGGGCCTTGCGCATGATCATGGAGAATATAATGCGTGACCACATGTTTGAAGTCCCATCCAATCCCGAAATTTCTGCAATCATCATCGAAAAAGAGTGTGTGACGGAAAATATTCCTCCAAAGATTGTCTATAACAAGACGAAAATTGCATAACATGTATGAGATCACAAGGCTGCCTTGTAATCCGCATGCGAAAGACCTTCTTCCGGATTATCAGTTGCTTGTGCCGGAAAGCCTGCATGAGGCATTGTCGGGTTTAAGTCCCGATCATAATAGCCGCTCCATTGTCATTGCAATAGGAGCGCTCTTTATGGGTACACCTGTTGGCGTGGTCCTTGCCTCATATTCCAAATATCCCTGTTTAGAAGTTTGTTTCCATCATATTTTTGTTCAGCCGGAGCATCGCAACAAAAAAATTGGAAGCCGGTTATTCCAGGCCTGTCAGCAGGAAGCCTATAAGGAAGGGGGAAGGCTTTTTCTTTGTTTATATCCCAAGGAAGAGCCCTATTCTTTCATTCTGGAAAAAATTTTCAGTAAATGCGGCTGGGAGTCGCCCCGCCCATTTTTACTTCGCTGTCATGGCAATATTCACACAATGAACATTCCTTTGATCACCGACAGTACAAATTCGTGGAATTTTCCTGCTGAAATGAAAGAATTTTTATGGAAAGACCTGACTGCCGAGATGCGCCGGCAGTTACTGTTTCAAGAGAAAAATCATGCCTTCAGCCAGTTTGTATCCCCTTTCAATAATGAAAAAAAAATTGAGTTTTCCAATAGCATTGGTCTTTTGTATCGGGGTTCTGTTGCAGGTTGGATGATCACACACCGGATAAAACCAGACACAATCCGTTATTCAGCTCTGCATGTTGATCCGGCATTGCGTCATCGCAAGCTCCTCGGATTGAAGCTGATCACTGACGCCGTCGATTTGCAAAAGAAGGGTCCATTTGAATGGGCTGAATTAGAAGTTCCCATTGTCAATGTTCCTAAAGCATGGGTAAATTTTGTCAAACAACGGATTGTCCCCTATGTCGAAAAGGTTACAACCCTCTATCAGGCATGGAAGGGGATGTAGAGTAAGGGACACCAAGGCTGGATTTTCGTGCCCTTGCCCTTGCCCATACCCTTGCAAGCTATTACCCAAAGTCTAATAGGCAATTCAACACAAAGGCACAAAGATTCAAAGACACTAAGAGGAAAAATTCACTTTGCGCCATTGCGTCTTTGCCTCTTTGCGTTAAATTTTTTTTAAGCTACTTTATAAGCTGTTCTTTTTATCTTCCAGCTCTTGCCACCTTGTAAAACAGCGATTTAACTCTTGCGTAGCCTCTTCTAACCCTTGGCAAAGGGCGTGCAGCTCTGCAGAAGTACACGACTTGATCTTAGATTCGAGGATGGCGATTTTCTTTTCGGTTTCCGTGATCTTTCCTTCCATTTCATCCAGCTCTTTCTTTTCGAGATAGGAGAGCTTTTTCGCTTTTGGTTCTGTTCGATTAACGGGAGAGGGGGATGGTATACTTTTTTTAACAGTAGAATTTTGGGTTTCCTGATAATTTTTAAGGAAATCATTCCACTGGACATAGTCGGCTAATAATGGAGTTTGCTCCGGGATTCCAAGTCCGATCACCTGATTTGTCAAACGATCTAACAAAGCCCTGTCATGCGTGATCAACACAATGGCCCCGGGAAACTCTTGTAAACTTTCCTCGAGAGTTTCCAAAGTAGGGATATCTAGGTCATTGGTCGGCTCGTCCAATAACAACAGGTCGGCCGGTTGCAGCATGAGCCTCGCAATTCCAATGCGCGCTCTTTCTCCTCCGGATAGTTGTCCGACAGGAAGATCGAGACGATCGGGAGAGAATAAAAACCGTTTTGCCCATGAATGCACATGGATATTTTTCCCCTGAAAAGTCACCGTGTCATTATTTTGGGATAAGGCTTGCCTCAATGTGTCTTGCAAGTTTATATTTTGACGATGCTGATCGAAGTGGACAACCTTTAAATCGGCAGCATATTTGATCGTGCCGGAGTCGGGAACTATTTCACCTGCAATGAGTTTGAGCAAGGTGGTTTTTCCACATCCATTTGGGCCGACAATTCCTAAGCGAGTTCCTGGAGCAATGGTTACATTCACATGAGAAAATAGCAGGCGGCCTTGCGATTTGGAAACGTTTTTTAAGACAGCTAACTTTTGTGTTTGCCGATCGCTGGCATCAAAGGCGATGGTTGCCTTAGGTTGCCGGTTGCGGTTTTTGACATCCGTTAACTGATCGATCAATTCCCCGGCCTGATTGACTCTTGCAGTCGATTTTGTCGTACGAGCTTTGGGCGATTGCCTTAACCATTCGACTTCACTTCTTACTTTATTTGACAGTGCCCGCTCAGATTGAAGTTGATAGCGGACAAATTCGAGACGTTTTTCAACGAATTCCTCATAGGTGCCCTGAACGCAAAAGATATTATTGGGATATTGGGGGCTTAACTCCATGATTTGGGTCGCCACATTTTGCAAAAAGTAACGATCATGGCTAGTGACAACAAATGTCAAGGGTTCAATTTTAAGAAATTTTTCCAGCCAGACAATTCCTTCGATATCGAGATGGTTTGTCGGCTCATCGAGAAGGATCAGGTCAGGGCTGTTAATGAGTACCCTCGCGATATCCAGACGTTTTTTCCAGCCTCCCGATAGGCTTGAGGCTATTTGAGAGGGCTCTTTGAAACCAAGCTTTGAAAGAATAATGCGGACGGCTGTTTCTTTTTCATGAAGGGAGAGTGACGCACCCTCATGAAAATCATCGAGAACGATGGTTTCGATTTTTACGTCCGGATACTCTGAGGATTGGGGCACATAACCGATTTTAAGCGACTTGCGGCAGGTGACTTCTCCGGTATCTAAATGATCTATCCGGGCAAGAATTTTTAACAGGGTTGACTTCCCGGCGCCATTAGGGCCGATCAAACCAATCTTATTTCCCTGAAAGATTCCGAATGACAGATGGTTGAACAAGGACTGCGACCCATAGCCCTTTGACCCATCTTGGCAACTAAGTAGTAATGTCATGTAAAGTACAAAATAAGTGATCCGGTAAAAACAATAAGTACCGGGATTTTAACCGGCTTGAAATCAAAAAGTTTATAGAAAATATTTAAGAGACTCAGCATGATTAAAGCGGGATAACAAATTGTTAAAATGGGCAAAAGGAATGCGGAAATTCCATTAAAATTTAACATCGACATGGCAAATGTCAGGACTAATGTGATCGAGAGGGACGTCCCATAATTGATCTTGTTACGGGCTACATCGAGGTGAAGAAATTCTGCAAAGACAACGGATAATGCAATTGCCGTTGTCAAGCAGGCTAAAGCCACAGTAATACAGGCTAAAATAGCTGCATGGCTTCCTAAGATGTGGACGGCAAGTTTGCCGATCAGTTCGTCAGATGAGACTCCTGTCAGTTCCGAGCTGTAAAAAGAGGCGACGTAGCTAAAACCAATATATGTGAGGGCCAGGAGGGGGGCTCCAATGGCGATGGATTTCAATGTGGTGACCATGAGATTTTTATAGCCGGTACTGCCTGATTGCGTTCCGCTTTTTAAACAGTCGATGATAACGGAAGAAAAGAAGAAAGCTCCCAAAAGGTCCATGGTTTTATAGCCGTCTACCAATCCTATGAGAAAAATTGCGAGGGTGTTGGGTTCGGTTTGTGCAGCAGGAGTACCGCTAAAGAGGCCCTTGACAATGAGCAGGCCTAAGGAGCCAAGAAGAAGCGGGGTTAACACATACCCTAAGGTATCGAGAATGGAATTTTTTTTGATGGTGAAAAGCCAAATAATGATACAGGAGATCGCGCTAAAAACCGGCAAAGAAAGGTCAGGAAGCAGCATCTTGACTGTGGAATAAGAAAGGACAACGCACCGGGGAATTGCGCCAAAGGGACCAATTAACCCCATGATCAATAGAACAACGAGAAAGCCTGGAAGGCGGCCGATCCGGTCAAAGAATTGCGTATAATCACCATTGAACAGGGTCATTGCGATCAACCCTATGAAGGGAACCCCAACTGCTGTGATCAGCATGCCTAAAATGGCATAAAAATTTTGGTCCTGGGCAATTTGCCCTAAAGCCAAAGGAAACACAACATTGCCGGCTCCGAAAAACATCGAAAACATTGCAAGCCCGGTGGCAACGATTGCAGACTTTTTTACTATATTCATAGGGTCAATGATATCATAATAGGGAATTTTTATGCAAAGTATTTATACCGAACGTGATTCAAAAACCAATTTTTGAATCACGTTCGGTATAATGCATTTATATGCACATCGCTGAGATGAGTTTAAGTTTTTAGTTTATTATTTTAGTGTTTTTTTATCTTCAAACTTAAAATAAATTGTTTTTATAAACGAAATAAAATTTGTAACTTTTATTATTAATAATTGTTTTGATTTATTTAAATATTAATTTAGATATTTTAAATTGTTTATTTATATTTAACCAATAATTTATTTAAATTGTTTGTTTTTTGTTGATATTTATTTTTGTGATTGTTATAATCGTGATTTATTTTAAACAATAAACTTAAATGTTTTACTAAAACAGAGGATTAAAAAATGCTTCCTACTAACGGAATTAAACTTAATTTTGATTTATTCGAGGACGAGAGTCCGGCAAAAGACGAGAGTCCAGCAAAAAAAGTGAAAACATCTTCGAATGCCTGGTCTGACGATGAAGCCGTTGGCTCCGATGACAAAGAGAACAGACCCTCCCCCCTTTCGGGAAATTTGCAACTGCTCCCATTCTCACCTTGCGCGACTCCAGCCAGTCGTTCATTTAGTTTTGATCCTCTACCGGCCTCTTATGAGATTCCAGGGTTTTCTACTTTTTCTACACCAAAAAAGAAATCCCCTGTTGAAAATGCAGAGAGGGTAGCAGGGTTTGTTTCACCGCTAACCTTTGCAGACTTGAGTCCGGAAAGAAATGAAGTTTGTCTATCGCGTGTTAAATTTGCGGGCTCAAACTCCTTCGACGATTCGGTCTCATATACACCACCGCGAAATACTGGCAGCCAGGATTCTACCGGACCTGCAGCTTTCAGTTCCCCCGTCCAAACTGAAAACCTGCAAATGAATTTTGGCACACCTACAAAATCAGCCGTTTCTGCAGGAACTGTTGTTGTTCACACCTCACCGCAATCAAATCATGTAAGAGCAAGGGCTGGGGCCATGACAGTACGGTCAAATTATCGCGTGCGTGAAACACCGCGAGAAAAAGTGTGTGAAGTTCCATTCAATGGACAGAGCTTCCATTTATCATATGTTGCCGGAGGCAATTTTCATTCTGTCTTTACTAGCGGAGAAGCGCCTTTTGTTGTGAAAAAACCTTATGTAAATTGGGAAAGAGAGGCGCGTATACTTAGAGACTTGACAGTCCAGGCCAAGTCAGCTGCTAAGCACCATCCGGAATTAAATCAGGAAGAAGAACTGGAAAAACTCAAGCAAAAAAAATATAGCACTATTGTATGTACCGACCTTGAAGAAGTTGCGTATGCAAGGCGAATCAAAGAACACTGCGAGGAATTAGAGATCCATTTCCCCCATATCTTTTCTTTGCCTAATCCCGATCGTGGGGAAAATGCAATGATGGTTGTCGAAAAAATTGAACATAGTGTGCCAAATAAAAATTGGGAAGGAAACAAGAGTTTTGATTCATTGGACCCAACCTCTAAAAAAATATTGGCCATAGTGAGAAATTACTATATCCAGCATAACCCTGCCAAAGAATCGTTATTAAAAGATTTTCATCCACGAAATGTACGGATCGCTTCAGGGCCGTTTAAATTTTACGTGGTCGATTTTCAAAAAGGGGGGGTAACTAAAGAACGCAGCTGTCCCAAATGGATCAGAGAAATTTTTAACTGGTCGAATGGGAATCCATCTGTTTTCAATTATTTAACTCAAGGTTTGTCTGTCGAGAAACGATATAAGGATATATGGACAGCAAAAATTCGCGAATATCATGATGATCATGGACCCGCTTCCTTTCCGCCTGCAGAAGAGACGGAGAATTTTAAAGATTAGTTTTAGTCTTTATATTATGTACTCTTGATATTACATGCCCGTGCCCGTGCCCGTGCCCGTGCCCGTGCCCGTGCCCGTGCCCGCATATGTTCTTCTTTTCCGATTTTTTTCTTTATCCTTCCATTATTACGAGGAAGATAATGAAATCGGAAAAGATAAATAAATTCGGGCACGGGCACGGGCAGGGGCACGGGCACGAAATCCTTAATTTTGCAATTACCTTTGTTTCGCCTTAAGCAATTGGAGGCTCTTGAAAAAAATCGGGCATCAATGCATACTGGCTTTATGATAAAAACACCCACCCTGATCGAAAATTTTACCCCAAAAAATTTACGGAATTTCTTAAGCCGCTTTTCTTCTTTTACCTATCTCAATACGACGCAATTTTTGGGTGCCCTCAATGACAATATATATAAATTATTAGTCATTTATTTCTTCATTCAGTTAGACGGCATTGAAAACAGCCATCGAATTTTGGCCACGACAGGGGCTATTTTCGTACTGCCCTTCATTCTTTTTTCCGTTTCTTCGGGTACATTGGCAGATCGTTTTAGCAAGCGCAATATCATCGCATGGACCAAAACATTGGAATTTTTGGTTATGGTGCTTGGGGTTTTGGCATTTTATTTTGAAAGTAAAATAGGGGCCTACTCTGTTCTCTTTCTGATGGCGACACTAAGCGCCGTCTTTGGACCATCAAAATATAGCATTTTGCCGGAGCTTGTGCCTACCGATAAAATATCCAAAGCAAACGGGCTCATGACCTCATTTACCTTTTTAGCCATTATACTGGGAACCTTTACTGCCTCTTTTCTTTTAGAGATCACGAATCGTCATTTCATCGTAGCTGCATTGTTTACGACATTGATGGGGTTTATTGCCATGATCTCAAGTTTTTGTATTGAATATACTCCGCCGGCTGATAAGACCAAGCGTCTAAATGTATTTTTTCTTTCCGAAATTGCCCTGACACTAAAAAGCGCTGCCAATTACCCTTCGCTGCTTACTGCCATGTTTGGCTCGGCATTTTTTATGTTTTTGGGGGCGTTTGTCCAGCTGAATATGATCCCTTTCGCAGTGCAATCTCTACATTTGTCCGATGTGCAGGGCGGATATCTTTTTTTGCTCACCGCAATAGGAATTGGCTCCGGATCGATGTTGGCGGGGAAAATTTCCGGGAAGACTGTAGAGCTTGGTTTAGTACCACTCGCAGGAATTGGTATTGTGATCAGCTGCTATCTGATCGATCTTTTTTCCGGTCATCTTGCAGCCGTGGTCCCTCTTGTACTCTTTGTAGGGCTTTTTGGAGGAATTTATGAGATCCCATTGGACTCATACGTTCAGGTGGCAAGTCCGAGTAATCAACGCGGCCAGATGGTGGCGGCTACAAATTTTTTCAGTTTCTTTGGAGTCCTTTGCTCTTCCGTTCTTCTTTACCTGATCACAGAAGTTTTCGGTTTGAATGCGGACAAAGGGTTTACGATTATTGGATCGATGACATTGCTCTGGACAGCGATTTTAACATTTCAGTATTTTGATTATTTGACCAGATTTATTGCGATGATCTTATCCAAACTTCATTTTCAGACCCGGATCATAGGCGCAGAAAGTATCCCCAATGATATGCCGGCAATATATATTTGCACCCATACAGCCTGGAACGATACACTATTACTTCTTGGAGCTCAACGCAGGCGCATGCGATTTTTTATCGAGGAGGAGCAGGAGCATAGGTTCAGGTGGGTCTATCGCCTTTATCGTTTATTGCGTGTCATGCTGATTCCATCGATTGAGCCGCTGGAAAACAACCCCATATGTTTAACTGCGATTAAAAATGCCCTTAAAAAGGGAATTTCCGTCTGCATTTTTGTATCCAATGAAAACCTCAAAACAGAAATCGATACATTAAATCGTTCCTATTCTTTTCAGGATATACAGGATGAAACTGGTTGCTCAATCATTCCTGTTTATATTGAAAAGGGAGAAAAACATCAAATTTCTCCTTTATTGACGAGATTATTAAAAAAATTCAGGGTCCCTGCAGCCATTTCTTTTGGTTAAACCCAATTTTTGAGATACGTTGGGTATAAATTAGAGGTGATAAATCTATGACAGCTCCAACAAGTGAATTAATGAAGACAAAACAATATACATTAAAACTAATTTGCTGGGTTTTCTATGACTGGGCCAATAGCGCTTTTCCCGCAATCATCCAAACATTCATTTTTGCCTCTTTTTTTGTTAACCACGTGGCGGTCAATGAGACGGTGGGTGCTGCAGCGTGGGGGACAGTAACCGGGCTGTCTGCTTTCGTCGTTGCGCTTGTCAGTCCATTTTTAGGGGCGATTGCCGACCAATGTGGAGCTCGCCGGTTGTGGTTGATCTCCGCAACACTATTATGCGTGATTCCAACGGCTCTGCTGTGGTTTATTTTGCCATCGCCCGAATATACCTGGCCGGCATTGTGGGGTGTCGGGATTGGGGCGGTCGGCGCTGAAGGGGCCTATATTTTTTACAATGCCATGTTGCCGGAGCTTGCAGCTCCAAAGCAATTGGGCCGTTGGTCCGGATGGGGATGGGGCATGGGATATGCCGGCGGCATGGCAGCTTTGCTTGTTGCCCTGTTTGCATTTGTCAATGACCATCCATGGTTTCCCCTGGCAGGAGGGCAAGCTGAGGCGGTCCGGGCTACCTTTGTTTTGACTGCAGTCTGGTATCTATTTTTTGCGCTGCCCCTATTTTTGACGGCGCCGCCATCGATTCCCAGCGGCAAATCAATGGGCGTAGCCGTTAAAGACGGGCTCAATCAACTGTGGACGACATGTAAGGAATTGAAACATTATCGCCATATTATCCGTTTTCTGATTGCCAAAATGTTTTATATCGATGGTCTGGCTACGCTGTTTACGTTTGGAGGGATCTATGCGGCTTCCGTTTTTGGCATGACGCAGGAAGAAGTTTTGCTGTTTGGAATCAGCATGAACGTTACAGCTGGTCTTGGGGCAGCTTCGCTGGCCTTTTTGGATGATTGGATCGGCAGTAAAAAGGTCATTCTATACAGCTTAATTGGTCTCATTATTCCAGGCTCGTTTGCATTGTTCGTAACAGAAAAGTGGCAGTTTTGGCTTCTTGGGCTCTTAATGTGTGTTTTTGTAGGTCCGGTGCAATCATCGAGCCGTGCCCTTATGTCCCGTATGGCTCCCGCACATATGCGAAGACAAATGTTTGGTTTTTATATGTTATCGGGAAAAGCCACAGCCTTTGTGGGCCCCCTTTTGTATGGGTGGGTGGCCTATTTGACAAATAGCTTACGCTTCGGCATGAGCACGATTATTTTATTATTCATCATTGGCGGACTCATTCTTAATCGAATGAAAGCCGATGAATAGGCTCGATCTGGCCGCCGCCATTTTAATCGATCCTTACAGAAAACAGCCGGAAATTCCAAGATCTGCCTCATGCGCCATTAGTCTCATTGTCGGCATAATATTTGTTGGCAGCGCCCATGCGGTTGCGGCTACATATCGGGAGTGTTGTTCAGCAAAAACAGTCCCTCCCAATGAAACACTGCAGAAAATTTCCGGTTTATTCTGCAAGAAAAGGGCAAACCTTTTGACCATTCAGGCAATTTCCGGGGGCCTTACCCATGCGTCTACTTTAGAAAAAGTCGTAAAAGATCACCAGGACTTAGAATCCGAAGAGCCTGTTGTTCTGCCGATTACTGTAGACAGGCCGATAAAAGAGGATGTTGCTCAGAAAAAGATATTAGTGTCCTCTTTTTTGCCTCCCGGAGGAAGTGCAAGACGGAAAAATGGTGTGCAATTTAACCCCGAAATATTTGCGCAATTTATAGATGTCGATCCGTCAGAGAGGAAAGTAGCGGACGAAAACCAAATGCAAGCAGAGACACTGCAAAACGCACAAGTCAGGTGTTGTTCTGTCGGGGAAGATCAGATGCAGGCAGCTCCCCCTGATGCAATGAAATGGCCAGATTCGCAAGAGACCAGAGTGTTATTTGCCAACGCAATTTATTTATATCGCGATCGCCTTTGTTTAAAGAATAGCGACTTTAAAAATCTTGTGGATTATTGCAGTCAGAATGGAGTATCTTTTAAGAGTCTTTTATCTGATCCGGAGGCTCTTGAAATCTTATTTTCAAGCAGCAGAATCAGACATATATTATTATATCATTCACATGTGCAAACATTCGCAGAGGGTGTAAGTTCAGAAGATTTTACCTTTTATAGCGAATTAAAAAGAAAAGTCCTCGATTATTCTGTTCAAAGGGCTATCAGAGACTTGATAAGACGTCTAGTACATGAACCTAAGCCAGATGAAGAACAGGTAAAAGCCATTATTATGTCACATGTTTCGTTATTACAAGATTTTCTTGATCATGATCTGGTAAAGCAGTGGTTTCATAGGAGCTTAGGGGTGAAGATTAAAGATATTTTGTGCCCCGACACTTCCCTCAGAACCGATTATCTGGTTGAAATGTAACATCATGTTGAGCTTCTTTCGTTCATAGCGAGATAAAATGATATGATGTTATTATGCTCGAAACTAACAAATGTCGATTTTGAGCATAATAGATTGACATAAACATCATGCTCATCTAATATAAACTATATGAAGCCATTTGTTGGAAGAGATAACGAGTTACTGAGACTGGAAGACCTGTCAAAATCAGGTCGAGCCTGTCTTGTCGTCATTAAAGGGCGTCGTCGAATCGGGAAAAGTCGTCTTGCTGAAGAATTCGGAAAAGATAAGGTTTTTTTGCCTTTTAGCGGACTTGCTCCTGTTAAAGGGGTAACGGCGCAGAATCAGCGCGATGCCTTTGCTCGCCAACTTGCGACTTTGTTTAATCTTCCCCCTTTTACTTTCACCGATTGGAGTGATGCTTTTGCGCATCTATCAAGACATCTCACAGCCAAACCCACTGTCATTCTCCTCGATGAGATTTCGTGGATGGGTTCAAAAGATCCGACATTTATCTCTAAGTTAAAAGTTTGGTGGGATCTTGTCCTGCAAAACCATCCATCGGTTACCCTTATTTTATGTGGTTCTATTTCGACCTGGATCGATAAAAACATCATCAATAGCACAGCTTTTTTTGGTCGAGTTTCTCTCTATCTGGAACTTGCAGAATTATCGATTCCACAATGCAGAGAATTGCTGGATCTTCAAGGCTTTAAAGGGTCAGATCTCGATTTTTTTAAGATTTTGAGTTTGACAGGGGGAGTGCCTTGGTATCTCGAACAGATTCAGACTCATCAAAGCGCTGATGAAAATATTAAACGGCTTTGTTTTGAAAAAAATGGCCTTCTAGTGCATGAGTTTGACCGGATTTTTAATGATCTTTTCAGTTCCAGGGGCGAGATCTATAAAAAGATTATTACAATACTAAGCCAAGGCATGAAAGACCGGGCTACTCTGCAAAAGACAATGGCTTATTCGCCGAGCGGTACACTGAGCCTTCATCTTAAAGCTCTTGAAATCTGTGGATTTGTCAGCAAACATCCAGACTGGGCTTTAAAAACAGGTAAGCCAGGGAAACAGATCCTATATCGGCTTTCCGACAATTATCTTCGCTTTTACATCCATTATATCGAACCCAATCTTACGAAAATTGAACAAGGGTTGTTTTTAGAAGTCCCTCTTTCCAGTCTACCTGGATGGGAACCTATGCTCGGTTTTCAACTCGAAAACCTTTTGCTGAAAAATAGACCTCTTCTTTACCAGGCGCTTGGAATTCACGCTCAGGATGTCGTTATTGATAATCCCTATTTTCAAAAAGCCACAGGTCGCAAAAAAGGATGCCAAATTGATTATCTGATTCAAATGCATTCCAATACCCTTTTTGTCTGTGAAGTCAAAATGCGCCGTCGTGAATTGGGGCTTGAAGTGATCGATGCAATGAAAACCAAAATAGCTTCTCTTAACATTCCAAAAGGTTTTGGGATTTCGCCTGTTCTGCTTCATTTAGGTCCAGTTTCGGATGCTCTATTAAGCAGTCGCTATTTTTACCGTATCATCGATATTGCTGATTTGTGAGCAGTTTTGAAAGAGGTCTAATTTACAGAAAGATCTTCGGGGATCGTCGAAATAAGGGCATACTTGCCACCCATTTCTTTTAATATTTTCGCCCAGATCTTTTCCGGATCGGTATAAAAGATCTCATTGACAGTAGCAGGATGGATATACCAATGGCCGTCGAGAAATTCCCTTTCTAATTGCCCTGACTCCCATCCAGCATATCCAAAACATAAATTAATGGGTGGGCCGGTTTCATCTGTGATCGCCTCCTGCAGGAATTGGAGATCGCCTCCCAGGAAGACCCCCTCGCAAATTTCCAGTGTCTGTTGCGTGGGGACTTTTGCCGTATGAAGAAGCATCATCTGGTTTGGTTGGATTGGGCCTCCTGCACGCATGCTGACGTGGGGATTTGCCAAATTGTGAATATTGATGACCTCTTCAGGAAGCTCTAAGTCCAGGCTTTTATTGATGACAAGTCCAAAAGATCCATTGGCCGTATGTTCGCAGATCAAAATTACACTTCTGTAAAATATCCCAAATTCAATATCCGGAGAGGCAACTAAAAATGTGCCTTTTTGAATCTGTGAGTAGGGTGTATCTTCCATAAACAGACCTCCATATTCTAGTATTGCCGTGCCCGTGCCCATGCCCGTGCCCGTGCCCGTGTAAGTTCATCTTATCCGATTCATTATCGTCCTTGTCATAATGGAAGGACAAAGAAATTCGGAAAAGATAAATATATTCGGGCACGGGCACGGGCACGGGCACGGGCAAGGGCAAGGGCAAGGGCACGTAAGCGAACTCAGTTGATTTCAGTCTGATGCGATTCAGCCTCTGCTACTTCAGCATTATACATCTTAATTTCTTCATCGAGCATGCTGACGCGCCTCATCAGTTCGGAAAAAACCTTAGTATACTCAGGATTGTCGAGTAAACATCCGCAATAAGGATTTTCCCCAAACTCATTCAATACCATATAAACACGAGAAAGGGAAGTAGAAATTTGATCCACTTCATCGTTAAAATAATTGCGGAATTCTTGAGGGGACTGCAGTTTCTGCAGGAGATTTAACCGGCGGGCCCGCAGACGCTGCCATCCCTTATCGGAATGGAACAGCAACCCATAATGATTGATATCATCCATCGTTGTTTCTGCCTTATTCAAAATCGATGTGATACGCAAATACAGATCATCCCTCACAAGGATTTTCCCTAAACTGCCCTCGCCCTTTGCAACATGCCCCATGACCTTATTTGCATTGGCTAATATGGAATCGACGGTATTAAGCGATTTATTCGCATGAGCAGCCGTTGTTCCGATGTGTTGGACTGTTTTATCGAAATCGCGAATGGATTGATCAACGCTTGGCCACGTTCGATGGATGTCTGCTGCAATCAGATCGTAATGGTCGACTGTTGTAGTGATTTTTTCGACGAGTTTTTCATCCCGGATGCGATGGATTGTGTCGGTAATTGCCTGCAGGGTCCCTTGAAATTTTTCGGAAATATTGCTCACTTCTGTCAATGCATCTTCGATCGACTCTGTTTCCACTGCAAAGATCACTTTGTCATCGACGATCGTTAATTTTTCTTCAGGTTTTGGGGCATATGGGGTAATTTCTATATTTTTTTCCCCAAGCAAGCCGGAAGTACGCGCGGCAATTTTGTCTGTATTATAGATATTAATGCCCGAATCAATTTCCAGTGTCAGATCATAGAGATAAATGCGGCCATGGGAATCGGTTGGACCGCCCCGTCCATGTTCAATGTCTTGTATATCGATGACTTTTCCCACGGGACGACCGGCTAATGTGACCCTGGTTCCCGGTGTGACCTTATCGACATCGGTAAAATGCACGTGGACGATCTTGTTATTATCGCCGATATTGGGATTTAGGAACATTAAGGAGAAAATAATGACAACAATGGCAGCAAAGACAAAAAGTCCAATCATTATGTTCTTAAAAGCATCTGTCATGACGGCTCCTGTTTTTTTGCTTCCCGTATATTTATATTTAAAACGGCATTATTAAAAAATGATTGAAGCTGTGGATCATCAATTGCAAAAAAATCCTTAGGTTTTGCTATATGTGTTATTATTCCATTATCATGAAAAGCTAATTTATCGCCAACTTCGACAGCCGAACGAATATCATGGGTCACAACAATGCTCGTGGCTTTCAATCCGGCCTTTGTTTTATTGATCAATTCATTGATCTGCATAGCTGTAATCGGATCTAGTCCCGTTGTGGGCTCATCATAAAGAACGATCTGCGGACGATAGATGACAAGGCGGGCGAGGGCTGCGCGCTTACGCATACCGCCAGAAAGTTCAGAGGGCATCTTTTTTTGGATCCCTTCCAGACCGACCATTTCCAGCGCTTCTTTAACGCGATTAGAAACGACCTCTTCCTTAAGCTTATTTTCATGCTGACGCAAATAAAAGGCGATATTTTCGCCGATGTTCATCGAATCAAATAATGCAGAGCCCTGGAATAGCATTCCAATGCTTTTCCTTGCCTCCATTTTCTCTTTTCGAGACATATTGGTAATTGGTTGACCACTGATCGATATCGATCCCTTATCGGGAGATTCTATTCCAATGATTTGACGAAGCAAGACACTTTTACCGACACCGGAGCGTCCGAGAATAACAACTGTTTCCCCCTCAAATACCTCAAGATTAAGCCCTTTTAGGACCTGGTGTTTACCATAAGCCTTCCATAGGTCTTTGACAGAGATCATCGGTTGTTTGTTTTGATCGTTTTCTGTCATAACCACCTGTTTATGAATTCATTGATGTAGTCGTATGAGCTGTTAAGCGATAATGTGAGGAAGAAATTAACGATCAGGATGGTGGAATAGCAAATCACGACGCTGTTTGTTGTCGAGCGACCGACCCCTGCAGCTCCGCCTGTTGTTGTCATACCCCGAAAGCACGAGATGGTGACGATGATAATGCCAAAAACAAAGCCCTTTGCCGATCCGCTGAACACATCAAATGTCGTAATGTGAATCGGCAATGGATCTAAAAAAACGTTAGAGGCCATGCCATAGTAGTCGACAGCGATGACATACCCTCCCACAATCCCCATAAGAGAACTAAAGATCGACAGAATGGGCAGCATTAAGGTGCCTGCTATAAAGCGGGGGGCAATCAAATAAGCTTTAGGATCAACAGCCATTGATTTCAAAGCATCGATTTGTTCAGTGACGCGCATCGTACCAAGTTCAGCACACATGGCAGCCCCTACGCGGCCTGTGACCATAAAGGCCGTCAATACCGGGCCAAGCTCAACGATCATGGCTTTAGCTACCATGAGTCCGGTTGCACTGGCAAGCCCTTTATCGGATAACTGGAAAAATGCTTGAGCGGCAAGCACCATGCCTGTAGAAAAACCGGTGATCGCAACCACAGGCAACGACATGACCCCAACTTCGTACATCTGATCGCGCACCAATGATAAATGAGGGGGGTGCCTTATCGTGATCCAAACCACGCTCAAGACAAGTCGAATATAGGCTCCAAGAGATTCAAAAAAATAAAGAACGTTCACGTCGGTGTGATCTCCCGAAAACTTTGCCACTGCTGTTGTCTGCAAGCTTCATAAGTGACAATCCCGACAGTTGTGGCAAGATTTAGGCAGCGGGCTTTAGGTTTCATTGGGACAGTTGCAAAGCGCTCTTGCCACTTTTGATGAAAATGAGCCGGCAAACCGGACGTTTCCGATCCAAAAATCAGGATATCATCCGCATTATAACGCAGATCGCTATATTTAGTTGAAGCTTTGCTTGAAAAAAAATAAAATTGATCTGTTGTTTTCTGTAAAAATTCATCGAGATCATCGATAAAGGAAACATCAACTCCCTCCCAATAGTCCAATCCTGCCCGTTTTAGCCACCGGTCGGTGACGCTAAAGCCAAGCGGTCTGACTAATACAAGAGAAGATCCTGTGACAGCGCAGGTACGTACAATATTTCCGGTATTTTGTGGAATTTGCGGTTGAAACAGGATAATTTTCATAAAATTAATCTGTACATAACTCGGGGTGCGAATTTCTCCAAAAAAAATCAACACAGAGGCACAGAGGCACAGAGAAAAGCACTTATTTTTTTCGCATCATGAAAAAAAAAGTTTCTTAAACAATATAAGTTCATAGATTTTCTCTGTGTCTTTTGTGCCTCTGTGTTTTAAAATTCGCCCATCGCTTCAATTCTTCATTTCACGATGTATACCGAACGTGATTCATAAATTGGTTTTTGAGGCGCTTTTGCTTTGCATCAAAATTTTTGTCTTCACTCGTGCCTTGGCCATTGGCAATGGTCACTTAAGTTCCAGACGAAAAATTTTGAGCAGCCTCCTTGTCAAAATCCCAACTTTTGAACCACCTTCGGTATATAAAAAACAAATTATTTAGTTGCTTTGTTTGGCTCTTCCTTTTTCGGCTCCTCTTTCTTTGGCTCTTCTATCTCGATTGCATCGATTTCTTCATCCAGATCATCATTTTCATCATCCCCGTTTTCATGTTCGGGAACAGCGGGACTTTTTTCCGCAGCGGTTGCTTTTACGACTTCAATGTCAAAGATCAGCAAGGAATTGGGGGGCAATTGTCCCTGACGTCCATAACCTACTGTAGGATGGACAAACAGACGCCGTTTTTCCCCTTCTTTCATTCCGGCAATTCCTTTGCTAAAGCCAGGAATCGTTTGATCAAGGGGGACGGAAATGGGCCCGCCGGCATTTTCTGAACTGCCAAACACTGTTCCATTGATATATTTGCCTGTATAATTGATTGTCGGAGTGCCATGTTCCGGGACAGCTGCCCCTGAACCTTCCTGCAGGATCGTGTATTGAAGTTGGCCGGGGATTAAGACAACCACACCTTTAGCATGAGCATTTTCTTCCATGAATTTATCAGCAGCGTTTAAGTTGCTTTCAGCAAGTGAATTATGGGCGCTTTGCTGCAATTCTGCCATCGCTTTTTCGTAGTCGGCATCGCTCATAGGAGCTGGTTTGCCGGCGGCTCCTTCGCGCATTCCTTTGATGATGTTTTCCAGATCAAATTGAATGCCGGATGTATTGAGATTTCGACCAATGAAGTGGCCAAGAGCTTCGGAAACTTTATTGAGGTCGACTCCTTCCTGGTGTGCAGCCTCTTTCTCCTGAGGTTTACTTGCATCGCTTGTTAAATGGTTTGGCTTTTGTTCCATTTGATTGCGTTGTTCTGTTTTTTCTTGAGATTTGTTTTTTTCCGCATCATCCGATGGTGATGTTCCGCATGCCATCAGCGTTGAGATCGCGATGAGAGGCAGTATTTTCATTTTAATGTACATGGAGTTCTCCCTATATGTTTTGGTGTAAATAACCTAAGAAGACAGGTTCTTAAGCAGATGCTAAAGATTTCTTCTATTTATATCCAGAAAATTTTGCAAATGCTTAACAAGATCATTGAACGGGATTTGTGCTGTTGTTCCGGTTTCCATTGTCTTTAATGAGACGATGCCCGAATTCAGTTCATCATCGCCGATGACGGCCACATATTTTGCCTGTATTTGATTGGCATATTGCATAAGTTTATTTAATTTTCTATTCTCAAAATCCATCAAAGCGGCAATTCCGTTTTGGCGCAATTGGTGAAGAAAAATAAAGGCGGCATCTTTGGCCTTTTGTCCCATTGCGATCAAAAATAGATCCGGTGCATAAGGTTTGGGCAGAGCGATTTCCTGATTGATCAAGGTCTGAATAATCCTTTCTATTCCGGTTCCAAATCCAATAGCGGGAAGTTCCGGGCCTCCCAGTGTTTTTAGCAGCCCGTCATACCTGCCTCCTCCGGATAGACTATTTTGCGCGCCAAGATTTCCCGAAACGATCTCAAAGACTGTTTTATTATAGTAATCGAGCCCTCTTACGAGAGAAGGATTGATGGTAAAGGGGATCTTTAAATGTTGTAATTGGTATTGAACTTGTTGAAAATGGTGAGAGCATTCTTCGTTCAGAAAATCGAGAATGGAGGGCGCTCCTTTGTTAATTTCCTTGTCTTTAGGGTCTTTGGAGTCGAGGATGCGCAAGGGGTTAAGTTCAAGGCGAACTTTACTGTCTTCGGAAAGATCGCCCAGATAGCTTCTAAAATATTCTTGCAATGCTGTTCTATATTTTAACCGGGATTCTGTATCGCCGATCGAATTGAGATTGACTGTCACAGACTTTAGCCCAAGTCTGTTGTAAAGGGTATAAAGCAGGTCGATGACTTCGGCATCTTGTTCCGGAGCTCCGCTTCCTATGACCTCTGCGCCGAATTGATGGTGCTGCCGGTATCTTCCTGCCTGAGAGCGTTCATAACGGAACATAGGTCCCATATAGAACAGTTTGTGAATGGGAGCTGATTGATCGAGATGATTTTCAATGAATGACCGCATGACAGCAGCTGTCCCTTCCGGCCGAAGAGAGATGGAACGCTGTCCTTTATCCAAAAATGTGTACATTTCCTTTGAAACAATATCGGAAGTTTCCCCGACGCTTCGCTGAAAAAGTTCAGTCCGTTCAAAAATTGGAGTTCGAATTTCCTGAAAACCGTATTCCGCTGCAATTTGCCGAATATGGTTTTCGACAAAGGTCCAGAGGTGGGAGGCCCGCCACGGCTCTTTTGTTTCTTTTGGGATGATATCAAAAACGCCTGGGGGGATGGGAAATTTCATGATTGATCCGTTAACTTATTGTAAATGAATTAGTTACCACAGAGATCACAGAGTACGCAGAGAAGGGTATTTTTCAGTCTGCATAATGGATAATAAAGACCTTAAGAGTAATTGCAAAAGTCTTAGATTATTCAGGGTCAGTAAAAAAAATTCAACGCAAAGGCGCAAAGGCGCAAAGAAACTTCCTTAAAAGTAAGAGTCGCCTTGTCTAATTTTGCGTCTTTGCGCCTTTGCGTTGAACATTATTGCCTGGCTCTAATGATCTAGAGACTTCTGCAACTCCTCTCATTATCCATTTAAGCAGACTTTAAAGACTCCTCTTTCTTGCATTCTGCAATCTCTGAGAAAAATAATAATGCCTTATGTTTATTTGGTAATTATGCAATAAGGCTGTTTTTAACTCAGATTCTATCGAATTGCAAAATATTTGCGAAGACAAAACGCTCGCATATGTATAAAAGATGGCGTATTCTATCGTTTCTGTTTGATCCACAGTTGGGACATGAAGTATTTGACTATAATACTATATTTTGGTACCATGAGGGTGCCTTAGTTTCTGTGCGGCGTTTCTTAGAAAATGCAGGAGTAAGACCATGATGAAGTATAAAGGTTATACCGGTCACGTCGAATATGATGATGAAGCTAAGATTTTTCACGGGGAAGTGCTTGGAATCAAAGATGTCGTTACTTTCCAGGGCACGACAGTAGATGAAATCGAGCAGGCTTTTAAGGATTCAGTCGATGATTACTTGGCATTCTGTGCGGAAAGAGGAGAAGAACCAGATCGGCCTTTTTCTGGAAAATTCAATTTGCGCATTCCTCCCGAATTACATGCAAAGCTATCTATTGAGGCGCAATTTCATGGAGAAAGCCTTAATAATTACATCACGAAAATGCTTCAAAAATTTGTTGCTTAAGTTGAGCTTCGCACAAACAAATGAATCATAAGTCCACTTTCCTTACTCCGAACAAAACAAAAACTTGCTGTCGTCAATGAGTTCATCTGTTGCCCCTTTCATCTTGAGATTAAAAGGGGTATAAGGATCCATATCATGTTTCTGAATCCGTGAAAAAAACTCGCCCGCAAGCGCTGCGGCCTTTAAAGCTGTGTTTGCTCCCATCCCTTTGAAAAAACTTGCTGTGGCTGCTGCATCTCCGACGACAATGGCCCTTTTTTTTTCGTCCGAAAAGGTCATTGCCTGTTGAAGCGTAATAGTAATGTCGGATAAAACATTTGCTTTCTTTTCTTCATAACTTTGACACTCTTTGTCCAGATTACACGCTTTGAGTAACTCTTGAAATTCTTTTTCCGAAATGGGCTCGTTTGCACGCGAGTCAAGAACCCTTTGAGCAAAAATGATGCTTCCTGTCGCAAACCCTATTTTTCTGAGAAAAAAGCCATTAATTTTTATTGGGTCGCCAATGCCAATATTGCTTTGCGATTCAGCAAGAGGAATAAATGCGCTGTGGCCTTTCACCTCACCAAACAAAGTACACTGGATGCCGAGTGCATCTCTGACTTTACTATGTGCGCCATCTGCAGCAACAATAATGTCGTAAGGGAGGAGTACTTCTTCGCCATCATGAGAAATTTTTATTTTGCCATCATGGAAATGGAGAAATTCTCCATGGAGGATTTGAATCCCTAATTCCTGCGCCCGTTTCTCCATTCCTTCTTCTAAATTGTGAATAGGTACAACACCTATTTGTCGATCTTGAATAGTAACTACGCTCAATTGGCTAGGGCATACCTGCCATTTTTTGAGCAAATTCAATGAGGATTCCCGAAGAAAAAGGGTTTGTTGTCTTGTAGCGCCTTTTCTCTTCTCAACGATGCAAACTTCAGCTCCCTGCGATTTTGCTTCAATTGCAGTGGCAAGCCCGGCAGGCCCTTTTCCAATAATAACAACAGAAAGAGGTTCTGTGAGATTTTCAGCTCTTACTGTGAGTGAGCAAATACAAGTAAAAAATAAGAGGTAAAAATATACCGAACGTGATTCAAAAATTGGTTTTTGACAGCGTCGGCTTTGCATCAAAATTTTTGTCTTCACTCGTGCCTTGCCATAGGCAATGGTCACTCGCTCCAGACGAAAAATTTTGAGCAGCCTCCTTGTCAAAATCCCAATTTTTGAACTACCTTCGATATATGTTTTCATAAAAGACCTAATCTATTTCAGTTTCAGGATATTATACTGATAAGTGGCAATTGATTGAAAGATAAATTCCCATCGGAGAGAATTAAAAAAATAGATTGGATTTTTTTTTGCGCTAGATTTTATTTAAATTACGTGCTATCGTAATGGAGAAGTTTTTTTTGTAAATCCTTAAAAAGTTATGGCCTTGAGCCATTTTATAATGTATTAAAATGAAATATTTAGCCTTAAGTCTTTGCCTTATCGTTGTTTTTATTTTAACCCTGATTGCACTCATCCCGACAATACTGTCTACCAGTTGGGGAAAAAATGCTCTTGTTGGGTATCTCAATAAAGGTAGTCCCTACGAGCTATCGGTCGAAGATCTCGATGTTGCCTGGTCAGGACCGCAAAAATTGAGAGGGGTTTCTGTAAACAGAAACGCTCCTGAAATGCACATCACCATCGAAAGTGTTGAGGTCCAATCCTCCTTATTCTCCCTTATTCAAAAGCCGTCATCTGTCCGTTCCGTTATTATACAGTCGCTGAATGGGGAAATTCGTCCAGCCACTCAAGGCACTGCATCAGGTCCCTTGATTTCCTTAAAAAATGTTCAGGCAACAATCGATGAACAAACGCTTCATATTTCCGGAGAGACGGCCCAAGGCAACCTCGTAGGGCAATTTGTTGCAAATGCAGTGTTGAAAGGGGTATCCTTGCAGGATGTGCTGCAGGATAAAGGGGATAAAGAGCGTATTCTTGCCCGCTTTCCGGATGCTGAAGTACAAGTACAGGCAGATATCGCCAATTTTCCGATCGTCATTTTCGATCAATTTTTGTCCTATCGATATCCTGAATTAGCAGGGATATTTCAGGAAGCTTTAGGGGATGTTTTGAATCTGAAGATCGAACAAGTTGGGGTTGCAAAAAATTTGATCGTCCATGCAGATCTCACAACGAAAACCTTATCGGCAGGAGGAGAGGTGATGATCACGGATGATCTGACCATTTCTCGTCCCTTTATTGCAATAATGAATGTCCAGCGGTCTGTTGTGGAAAAACTGATCCATTTTTTTTCCATCGATGCAGAGATAGTCCCATCGGATGTTCAATGTACACTTTCAATAGATCAATTAAAAATCCCGCTAAAAACGTTCACAGAACCTATAAAAACAGCAGATCTATCACCAGTTTTTATTGAAGCGAATGTGAGCCTGAACAATTCCGGTCGTAATTTCCTGGAAACGTCAGACAAAATTGCTTTGAAGCAGTTACAGGTGAACATAGCAAAAAACATAAACCAGCGCCTGAATGTCAGAATAGTGAGCGATCTGGCTTACCAAAACCATTCTTTTCCGCTGGAGCTGCTTCTTGGAGCGGAAAAGTACGATAGTTACATCCTTGGCACATTGAAGATGAATTCGGACAGCTTTTCTTCATCGGAGTTCATTTTTCAAATCGATAGCATAATTGAACTGCAAAAACCTGCAACAATAGAGGTTCGTTTGCCTCAAGCCTTCCAACATCTGTTGTCGAAATGGCATATAGAGGAAATTAGCGATGCAAATGTGGCTATACACAAACTGGAGCTCCCAAACGCTTTATTTTCAAAGGCATCATTCAACTCTATTTTAAGGCAAAGCTCCATAAAAGCCTCGATATCTGTTCCATCGCTTAAAACAGATCAATATCGCTTACATTTGAATCAGGTTGTTTTTTCTATTGAAACTAAAGCTCATTCGATCGGACAAGCAACCCTTACTGCCACACTCGTACAAGAAGATCAAAGCAAGGCTCTGATCAATCGTTTTTTTAATGAGAAATCATCGATCCTGGCAAAAACAAATTTTTACCTTTATGAGTGGCAATCCCTAAAATTTAACGGGACACTTGAGGTCGAAGGGTTTGGGAACGATCGCGAAATTGACGGTGCAAGCTATCCAAAAATGCATCGGCTTGTTGCCGATTGGGCTTTAAGTGAGAGAACCCGTTCCCTGTCGTTTAATTTTTCCGGAGACATGCTTATACCAGCCCAGGCATCCGGGAAGGTCAGTGGTACCCTGGTACTCAATCATTGGTTTGACGGAAAAAATGTTAATTTTAGCCAGGCTACGGCAAAAATGCATCTGACCTCGAACCATTTTCCTGTAGAAATGATCACAGGTCTTGTCGCTCCCTATGATATTCTCCCCATTATTGGACCTACGATGAATGCGACAATCGATACAGAAATGTCTTTACATCCAACCTTGCACGGCAAAATCGAAATGTCTGTAGATACGCCTCAATTACAGGGAAAAACAGCTTTGCATCTCGATGAAAATGGGCATTTGCGCAATCTCGATAAAGAGACTTCGTTACAACTGCAGTTATCTCCGAATGGCTATTTAGCTATTCAGCGATGGGTAAACCCGGCTATTAATGCAGATTTTCATTTGGTCAACAATGCAAATCTTAGGGTCATGATCGATGATTTAGATCTCCCGGTCACATCCACGATGCCTTGGGGACATCTTGGCATTGGCGGTAATTTATATATCGATCATCTTACCGGCGCCGGCCTCGTCTCCAAACAGACTATCGTTTTTGATTCGATTTCCTGCCACATTTCAACGAAAGAATTATCGAAATTAGTTAACTTTCGCATGAATGCCGTTGGAAAAAATCCAAACCACTACTCTTCTTCGTGGGATATTGATGGATCTTTGGCAAATAGTTTAACATCGAATGGGCATTTCAATGAAGCCGGTCTTTCTTTAAATCTCGATGGAACGATGACAAATCTTTCCGTACCCATGTTAAGCCATCTTTTATTTAATCCGAAATTGGGAAGGCAACTGCAAGCTGTGCTTGGATCAAATGTAAATGCGAAGTTCAATGCCGCTCTTCAATCGATGAACGGGCCAATTGCACTGAGCTTGAATGGAGATAACGGACAGTTTCAATTGGATGCACAGATCAATAATGGTATTTTGACCCTAAGAAGGGATTTGGAAGCACAATTAAAAATTACGCCCGAGCTTGGATTATATGTTTTGCAGGATCTGATTCCAACGCTTAAAGGGATTTTGCGCTCCGATCAGCATCTGATGTTGAACATAAAAAAACAAGGGTTTGCCGTCCCTGTAAAAAATCCCAATCTCACGAATATATCACTTGCGCAAGGGTCATTATCTCTTGGTAAAGTCTATTTTACCCCGCAATCGCAAATGGCCAAAGTGCTGAGTTTATTAACGCCCGGCTATCTCGATGAGGTCCTAGTCTGGTCGACTCCGGCCTTTTTCTCCATCAATGATGGCATCGTGAAATTAGAAAGGGTAGATCTGTTGATCAATGATCATTATCATACAGCTGCCTGGGGATATGTAGATGTAGGAAAGGACCGTGTTCATATGACCATTGGATTGTCCGGCGAGGCGATCAGTAAAGCATTCAATATTGCCCCGATCGAAAGCGGGTTCATGCTTCAGTTGCCGCTGCGGGGAACATTGGACAATGCGACAATTGATAAAACAAAGGCCGCGGCCCGTTTAAGCGCAATTATTGCTCAAAACCAGGGCGGGCCCGAAGGGATGGTCCTTGGTACCGTCCTGCATATTGCAAGCGGGGGGATGAACGAACCGAAAATCCCTCCTCCCACAACCTATCCATTTCCCTGGCCGGAAGAGAAGATGGAAAAAAATGAAAAGGGAAATCAATCGCCTGAGACACACCCTATCAAACAATTACAGAAAGGGGCCAGTTCAATTATTAAAAAGATATTTAAATAATTTGTTTTATAGTTTTCACTGCCATTGCTATAAATAATTTATTGTGTTATTATTAGGTAAGTAATAAATAACATTAATTATTTTAATGGGCGGTTTATCTTAATGTCCGAGCTTCCTTTTTTTACACCAGTTTCAAATCAAACGAATATTCGCGAAAAATATTCCCGGTTGCGTTTTTGTGAAAAATTTTTTGATTTTGGTCGGCGCCGCAGCGTGCATGTTGTAGATATCAAAGACAATGAAGTAGAAACGGCTTACGATGGTCCCCAAAAAAAGAATCCCTCCATTTATGCAGGATATGTTCTCAAGATTATTTTAATTGCCACCGTTATTGTGCCGTCTATCGTCTTAATTGGAAAGTGCATCTATAGAAAAGCGAATCATTTTTCTATAAAACCTTCAGATGCAGATCCGGTGACAACTGGCGTTGCACAAACTCAGCTGAAGTTGTCAAATTCACCTTCCCAAACACCATCCGATCCTCAAATTCCTTTCCCGAAACAAACAGCAAATTTACAGCATGGTTCTTCCACAATTGAATCGCCGCAATTACAAGACATCACTGTTAATCTACAGAAATTTTTGTCTCCAGATGATCGAGTGGCTTTATCAAAGACATCAAAGACAATGAATCAAATTTTCTATAAATACCAGAATATTCATGGAGAAGCAGAATTTAGCGATATGACGGATGAGGAATTGGAGACACTTGTTGCCAAAGTGCCCAACATGCGAAGTTTACATCTTACCTCGGGTCATTTTTCTACGGATGATAGTCGTCTTACAGATAAAGGCTTTAAATGTCTTGCCTCTTTAAAAAACTTAAAAATATTGAAAATTACTCTTAACAACGCGCTGACCGATGCTCACCTGACATACCTTACTTCCCTCACTTCCCTGCAAACCCTGGATTTAACCCAATGCTCTCAGCTGACAAGCAAGGGGTTAACGATCCTTAACATTCTTACTCAACTAAAAAGTTTAAACTTAAGCGGTAAAAGTTATATAAACTCCCGAGGTAAAGAGTGGAAAGGGGAAGATTTAAAGCAGCTTTCCAATCTTGTTAACTTGCAAACATTGCAATTAGATTCCTGGAATTTTAAAGAATCGGACCTGGAATATTTATCCCCATTTGTTGATTTGCAAGTTTTAATAATGCGTGTTTTGGGTAGAAAAAATACTCATGTCCCCGATTTTACCTCTCTTAGTAAATTAGAAAATTTGAGAGGTTTAAGTCTTGCTTCGTCTAAGCTAAGAGATGACGAGCTGCAGGCTTTAACTCACCTAAAAAACTTAAGATATTTATTTTTAGGAGGTTGCTTTGGTTTGACTCATAATGGCTTAAAAATTATATCCTCTTTGACTCAACTGGAACAGTTAGATTTGACGAGTCTTGATATAACTGATGATATATTAAAACAGTTTACCGCCCTTACAAAACTTGAATACTTAGATCTAGAAAACGATGGAAAGCTTACGGATGCTGGCGTATTTCATTTGTCTCATCTGACTCAATTAAAAACATTATCTTTGGGATGGTGTGAGTTAATAACAAATGAGTCCCTAAAAGCCGTTGGTTTATGTACGCGCCTGCAGAGTTTAGACTTATCTGTCTGCAAGTTGCTTACTGATGAGGGCCTACAGTATTTATCATCCCTGACGCAACTCAAAAAATTGGATTTGGGCTTATGTTCGATCAACGGGTCTGGCTTTACATCCCTCTCTACTCTTACACAATTGCAAGAATTGAATTTGAGTCAATGTGCTTCTTTAGCAGATGAAAACATAAAGCACTTATCTCCCCTAAAAGAGCTGCGCACTTTATACTTAGACAGTTGCCCATCTTTAACAGGGAGTACCTTAAACCATTTAATCCATTTGCGAACTTTACATTTATCGAATTGCGACAGCTTAACAGATCATTCCTTGAATAACCTTGCACTGCTCTCTAATCTACAAAATTTGTATATAGACAATTGTAAGCAGCTAACCAAAGATGGGCTAAAGTCCCTTAGCCGGCTCACTTCATTAGAAAAACTTAGCATAAAGGGCTATAAATTTACCGATGTAGATGAACTTGTTTCCCTTCTTACTCCTCTTTTACACTTAAAAAAGTTGTGGATTGATTATGATTTAATGCCTTCAACTGGATTAGATCGCTTGCGTTCCACTTTCAAAAACATCGAATTTTTGAACGGATAATACTGAAAAACCCATGCTTAAACTTCCCTTTTTCACACCAGTTTCAAATCAAACGAATATTCGCGAAAAATATTACCAATTAAACTTTTGTGAAAAATTTTTTGATCTTGGTCGGCGCCGCAGCGTACATGTTGTAGATATCAAAGACAATGAAGTGGAAACGGCTTATGACAGTCCCCAAAAAAAGAACCTCTCCACTTATGCAGGATATGTTTTCAAAATTATTTTAATTGCAACCATCATCTTGCCTGCATTGGCAATTATTGGAAAGTGCATCTACAGGAAAGCAAACCGGTTTTCTATAAAATCTTCTGGTGGAGATTCAGCCACGACTGGGGTTGCAAGAAAGACATTGAAACTTCCTCAAAAGGGATTGCCGCTGCCCGATGCTGTCGTTGTGAATGGAGTTATGCCTTTTCTGGAACCTAAAGAGCAAGTGGCTTTATCTTTAAGTTCAAAAAATAATAGCAAGATTTTTAATGCCTGCCAGGAAATTAGAAAGGAAGCAACATATCACAATATTACGGATGAGTACTTGGAAAAGCTTTGTTCAAAAGCTCCGAACCTCGAAACACTTCATCTTATCGATTGTAAAAAACTAACAGATAAAGGGTTAAAATATCTTTCGTCCCTAAAAAAACTAAAAAATTTAAGTGTAAAACATGCAAAGCACAAACAGCTGACAAATACAGGCTTAAAGCATTTGGGTTCTCTTCCTTTGCAAACTTTAGATTTAAGTGACTGTAAATGGCTGGATGAGGAAGGCTTAAAGCATCTTACTTCCCTTCCGTTGCATACTTTGGACTTAAGTGATTGTGACAAGCTGAAAAGTGATAGCTTGAAGTACATTGCCTCTCTTCCATTGCACACTTTAAAATTAAGTTACTGTGATGGGCTAACAGATGAAAGCTTAAAGTACTTGAGTTCTCTTCCTCTAAAGACTTTGGACTTGAGTTCCTGTGATTGGCTGATAGGCACCGGTCTTCGGTATCTAAGCTCTCTTCCATTACACACTTTGAACTTACGGGGTTGTGAGGAGCTGACAGATGAAGGATTAAAGCATCTAGGTTCTCTTCCTTTGCAAACTTTGGATGTAAGTTGTTGCAATAAGCTGACAGATGAAGGCTTAAAGCACTTGAATCCTCTTTCATTGCAAACTTTGCATTGTTGTAACGGGGCGACAAGTGCCGGCTTACAACATTTTTCCTCTTCCCCTTTGAAAATATTGACTTTAAGCGGTAGTACAGATTTAGATTTACAAAATCTTGCTTGTCTTAAAAAATTGACATCATTGACTCTGTCTTGTGGGAAAATAACAGATGCAGGCTTACAGCATTTTGCTTATCTTGAAAATTTGAAATCTTTGAGGTTAGTGTGTTGCTCTAATTTGAGCGGTGCCGGATTTCACCATCTGGCGTCTCTTCCTTTGCAAGATTTGAGTTTGGCTTTTAGTGAATTACTGACAGATGCAGGACTTATGAACCTTGTTGTTCTGACCCGTCTGCAATCTTTAAACCTAAGCGGCTGTAAATTATTGACCGGTACCGGATTACAGCACCTCGCTCCTCTTCCATTGGAAACTTTGATCGTAACGGGGTGTTATCAAATCACATATGACAACTTAAAGAATAATCTTGCATTTCTTAAGCAATTGCATACTGTTAACATTGGCACTTTGCGTAACTTTAAAGGTCCAAGGAAAGTGACTTCTCTTTCTCTACATAAGAACCAGAATATCAGGATTAACTGGTTTTAATAGCGTACTTCCGTTCGATCCAGTAGTTTTTTTAATGTGGTTGGGTCTAATTGATTTTTATTTTGGACGAGTATTTCAACTTGTGTTTTATTAAGCGCATTCCAGTGAGCATCGCCAAAATAGAGAGCGAGATGAATAAGGCTTTTTCCATCCTTAATGGCGTCGAGAAGTTTCATTTGAGATTCATCCATGACAGATAGTGATCCAAAGAGGGCTTTAAATTTCTCTCTTCCTATTTCTTTATTTGCGTCAATTACCTTTGTAAAGTCTATAGAGGATATTTCGTTATCAGACAGGAGTTTAAAATGACTGACTGTAAAGAATGGTGCAAAAAGTTGTTTGACTTTAAGCTTTTTAAAACGATCTATATCGTCTTGGAACATTGCTGCGTGGCCAAAGAAGGATGTGAAGACTTCTTCACTTTTCTCTGGAGTTCCTTTTTCTATTGCCTTTGCAAAGTCGATGTCGGATATTTGCTCTGGATCAAGAGCTGAAGCGTGATTATGTTTAAAAAATTCCACAAAAACATCGAGGTTTTCACCGCGCAAGGCTTTAATAAATTTTTTTATTATGTCGCTCCCTGGCAAACTAAAGAAAATTTCAAACAATTCTTTGATAAATTGCGGTGTTTTCCCTGCAATTGCTTCTTTAAAGTTTATTTGAGATATTTGTTCTGGATCCAGGGCTAAAGCATGTCCTCGTTTAAAATATTCCAGAAGAAAATTAAGATTTTCCTTATTCAGGCTCTTGATGCGCTTAATGTGCTCTTTATCTTCTGGCGATGTTTTGTTAAAATTTAAATTGCTTCCGAAAATCAATTTGAATTTATAGTAGTCCATATTCTCAATGCTTTTAAAATCAATATGATCAATATTTTGATCCGTTAAAGCCTCCTCTTTTTTTAAAAGGTCATTCAGCTCCTTATTTGACATCGGTTTGCTTAAAGCCGGGAGTGTAGGCTGCATTGATTGCGCAGAAGAAGTTATCGAACTACTTGAGGGGAGTGTTGGTTCAGGTGAAGATATCAGTGGGGACGGCAGTTGAGAAAGGGAAGGTGTGGGTTCGGAAATGTCAGGCGGGAGTGAAACAGATGCACTGACTATATTTTGAGTGAAACCAGAAGGATCTGCTTTAACCAAAGCGGGCCTTGCAGGCTGGTCTACAGGAGCCGGGTTCTTGATGATGCCTGTTTGATCATAAGAGGGACTCTCATTATCCTTTTTTGGCTCATCGGATTTCCCCAGACCGCCAATAAGACTGGTTAAAAGTTGGTCTCGTTCTTTTTTCGCAAAATAATGCTTGATCTTTGCGAGGAGCATGACAAAGAAATTACTCTTAGATTCAGATTTTCCATATCCTTTTTCAGTCAATTTGGTAAAAACTCCTGACCATTCTCTTAATTCCCTTTTATCCTGTCCTGGTTTTAAGGCCTCCTTGAGAACAGCATCAATGACTCCATTTAAGCTAAAAGTCTTGCCGTCTGCTTTAAATTTCCTGCCGTGAAGAAAAGAAAAAGAAACTTCAGCTCGTTCCAATTCACCGGGATTTAAATTCACTGCTTGATTTTTGATGAATAATCGCATGCTCTACCTATGTTCTATACCGAAGGTGCTTCCACGCCCCGGCTTTGCTAAAATTCCAACTTTTGAAACACGTTTGGTATAGAATACCAAATTCTATGTTTTCGTCAAATTTTAAAGTTTTCAATTACCAGGAAAAAGGCACTATTTTAAAAAAATAATAATGTGTTATATTAGGATTAAGTAAGTATCCAATTATAATTTTCGAGGTATATATGAATCTTTATACTTTGGCGTTATTTGGCGAAGCAGAGAGAGGGGAATTTTGTAAACCCTATTTATGCGATTCGGTTGCGCAATTATTGGATGTTTTTGGCCAGCCTCCAAAATCTAGTCAAGGAATTTACTACGCAATTCAGTCAATTCTTTATCATCAACATTTAATTTTTTGCAGAGTGCAAGAGGAAGGATTTAGCCGGGAGGATTACTTTATCGGATTAGATTTCTTGCGTCAAAGAAAGGATATGGGCCACCTGTCCGCCATTTGTCTTCCGGGTGTCGGCGATGCCGCCATTTTGGATGCCATTGTCCCTATATGTCACCTCTATCGTAGTCTTTTGATTACGAATGAAGCAGACTTCTATGATTATTTAACTGAATCTCAAGGGAAATAGACGACAACTGTTCTGTTGAAAACCCGATCCATATCCTCACGCATGGGTTAGGCTAGGCCGAGAACATCCGCGCCTACCTTTTCGTTTTCTGTGTGTTTTCATTAACGATTATGGCATACAGCATGGATTGTAAAAAATTGCGTTTGCAAAGTATAGGGCTATGTGTTATACTTTGATTAAAAGCGGAGGAAGTTTTGCGGATTTTCAAAACGAAAGTATTTTCCAAGTTTGCGAAGAAGGAAGGGATAAGTGATACCGCATTACTTGAAGCTGTTGAAAGAGCAGAGGAGGGGCTAATCGATGCGGATCTGGGAGGTTGCATTATAAAGCAGAGGATCAGAAGGGAGGGACAGGGACGATCGGGTGGGTATCGAGTATTAATTGCTGTTCGATTAAAAAAGAGATATGTATTCATAACTGGTTTTGCGAAAAACGAAAAAGATAACCTTAGCGATGATGAGTTAGAAACAGCGAAAGATATCGCCTCTGGTTGGCTTAATGCAGATGTGAATCAAATTACATTTGCGCTTTTAGAGGGTGAGTTAAAGGAGATAAGACATGAAAAAAAATCCTAATAGAATAACAAAAGAACTTTTAGAAACGGCCAAAGGCATGCACAAAGTTGGTATTCTTGACGATAAGACCTATGAAAAAATTACCAAGCGTCATCTGGGCAAAGAAAAACTTCTTCTCGAGATGGAGCCAATCACCAGCGCTGAAATCCGTTCCATAAGAGAACGGGAAAATATAAGTCAGGCGGTTTTTGCAAATTATCTGAATTTAACAGTTGGTTATATTTCACAATTAGAAAGAGGAATGAGACGGCCATCTGGAGCAGTTCTTGCTCTGTTGAATATAGTTCGTCATAAAGGGTTGAATGCAATTTTATATTAGATGTTTGTAAAAGCACGTTAAGGATTTTGCTACCGGAAAAGGGAAACGTTCATGGCTACCGGGTGTCCGGACATTAAAACGATTTATTTAAAAACTTGCCCATCGCGTTTTTTTAATGATTTACTACTATCTCTCGCGCTTCCTCGGCGTACTCTTAAGGCTCTGCGGTAAATTTGGCTGAGACCATTCAATAAATCGTTTTAATGATTATTCACTTGTGGTTACCTTTTTCTCTTGCTGGCAATCGGTATTTCTATTACGCTTATTAGTTTCGAAAGACCTCTTTAATTGAATCTTGCAGTAAAACATCGGGCAAAAATGAATCAAAAATGGCTGGAAAAACTACTAAAAAGTCCAAAAATCTTCGAGTTGCATCAGGAATTGCAAAAAGGGGCCTCTGTATTGACAGAGGAATTATGGAATAGTCCTAAAGCTTTAGTAGCAGCTCTTGCGCAACAAGCTACGGCCAAGCATGTATTGATCCTGACAGGAGCTAGTCAAGAAGAGGTGCGTCTTTTTCACGATTTTCCATTTTTTACCGAAAATCCGGTGATAGATTTCCCGGCCTGGGAAACCCTTCCCTCGGAAAATGTGGCTCCCAGCCCCGATATTGTGGGGGAGCGTTATGCCGCATTACATAAACTCTCTACTTTAAAGCAACCCCATATTATCCTCAGCGGACTGCAAGCTGTATTACAAAAAATCCTCCCCCCTTTTGATTTTGAATGTCTCTATTTGCAGTTAAAAACAGGAGGGGTATTTCCTTTTTCCCGTCTGATCGACCAGTTAGTCAATATGGGTTATCAAAGGCAGCCGGTTGCAGGCGACAAGGGGCAATTTGCTGTCCGGGGCGGGATTATCGATATTTTTCCCGTTTCATCCCCCGATCCTTACCGGTTAGAATTTTGGGGCGATGAGATTGCTTCCATGCGCGTTTATGATCCAATTGGTCAAAAATCTATCAGGCAGGTCAATGAAATCGATGTGACTCCCGCGCAAGAGATGGAATTAATTGAAAAACACCGGGAGGAACTATGCACGATTGTGGATTATTTGGGTCCCGATACGATTGTGATTTTCGATGATCTGTTGAGTCTTGAAGATCGCTATGCATCGTTAGTGAATATGTTGGCAGGAACATCGAAATTTTTTTGCGGGATCGAAGAATTTTTTTCAAAAATAGCGGGTTTGCAAAAAATATTTTGGAGCCAGGAGCCTATTGAAAGTTTAAGCGAAGTGCATCTATCTAAAAATACAAAAACCGGCTTTTATTCGGAAATTGGACCGATGCAGGAGATTCATTTTGAAGTGTTCGGTCGTCCGTTTGTCTCTAAACGTTGGATGGCTCCTTTCTCCACGGTCAATGAAGTGCTGTGCCCCCAATTGAATTTGGAGGAAACAGATAACATATCTTCAGAGGATTTGATCAACGCCTTAGGGCATTTGCACGCAAGGCAATTTGAAAAGGAGATCGAGCTGAATATCATTTGTTCTACTGAGCTGGAGCAAACAAATTTCCATAAACGTCTCCTGGATGAAAAGCTCATCCTTCCACCGCAAACAGTATATGAAATGGGATATCTTTCCAATGGGCTGATGATCGACGATATGGCAATGTTGATCTTCCCTCTGACGGAAATTTCTAAACGGTTTAAAATCAGGAGGCAAAAACAACGCAGTACCTATCATACTGCACCAAGCGACACCTACAATTTGGTTCCTGGTGATATGGTCGTCCATTACGGAAATGGGATCGGGCGTTATTTGGGGTTGGAAAAGAGAGCAGACCATAACGGCATCATGCAAGAATACATGATGGTCGAATACGCCGAAGATGCAAAATTATATGTCCCTTTGAATCAGGCCCATCTTGTCAACCGGTATATTGGAGCCAACGAAGAGCTGCCAAAAATGCATTCCCTTGGAAATAACCGATGGCAAATGACAAGGGCAAGGGCAGAAAAAGCAATCGAAGAATATGCAAAAGATCTGCTTGAATTATATGCGGAGCGCGAAATGAAGGGCGGATTTACTTATGGCGAAGACGGCCCGCAAATGATCGCTTTTGAAGAGGATTTTCCCTTTACAGAAACGGAAGATCAGCTTCGGGCCATTGCCGATATTAAGCGCGACATGATGTCAGATAAGGCCATGGACCGTCTGATCTGCGGCGATGTCGGTTACGGAAAAACGGAAGTGGCAATGAGAGCTGCTTGTAAAGCAGTCCTGGATGGCGGCAAACAAGTAGCAGTACTTGTTCCTACGACTGTATTGGCAATGCAGCATTATGAAAATTTCGTCGAACGTTTCAGTAATTTCCCTGTTCGCATTGGGGTCTTGTCCCGTTTTCGCAAACCAAAGCAGATCAAAGAAACCCTGGAAGGGGCAGCTGATGGTTCTGTCGATATCGTCATCGGAACACACCGTGTCGTTAGCGATGATGTAAAATTTAAAGACCTTGGTTTAATTATTATCGATGAGGAACAACGTTTTGGTGTCATTGCGAAAGAACACTTAAAAAAAATTAAAGTAAATGCAGACTGCCTGACCCTTTCAGCCACCCCAATTCCCCGCACCTTATATATGTCTTTGGTCGGCGCAAGGGACATGTCGATTATCAATACCCCTCCGCAAGACCGCCTTCCGATCACAACGATCATAGCACAAACAAATAATCAGGTAATCAAAAACGCTCTTCTTCGCGAACTTGCCCGTAATGGCCAGGCATTTATTATTCATAATCGCGTCGAAACCATATATGAATATGCATCGCATATAGGCTCTCTTCTTCCGCAGGCCCGCATTGTTGTTGGACACGGTCAAATGTCTTCAGATGAGGTTGACAATGTCTTCCATTTGTTTAAAAGCGGCCAGGCAGACATTCTCATTTCGACGACGATTGTCGAAAATGGGATCGACATTCCCAATGCAAATACGATCCTGATCGATCGCTCTGACCGCTTTGGCATGGCCGACCTGTATCAGCTTCGCGGACGGGTCGGCAGATGGAATAGACGTGCCTATGCCTATCTTTTTGTTCCGAGCCAAAGGGTGTTGCCTGAGGTTGTCCAAAAACGGCTCAATGCTTTAGCACTGTCGAGCGGGTATGGAGGGGGGATGAAGGTGGCTATGCACGATCTGGAGATTAGGGGGGCCGGGAATATGCTGGGCACTGAGCAGTCAGGCCAGGTCGCCTCGATAGGATTTCATCTGTATTGCAAGCTATTAAAGCGCACGATGATGACCCTGCAGGGAAAAATACTGCCTGCGGTGACCGATACAAAGATCGAATTTTTGGTCGATGCACGAATCCCGGAAGAATATATCGCGGAAGCCAGTTTGCGGATGGATATCTATCAGCGTCTGGGAGAAGCCAATTCCTGGGAGGAGATCGATGAGATCTGGAACGAGGTCAACGACCGCTTTGGACCTCCTCCGCAGCAAGCTGTGTGGTTGTACCATCTTACACGTGTGCGCTCCTTCGCCTCTCAACGGGGGATTACTTCGATCAAGCAGGACAAGTTCATGCTGACGATCGAGCGTAAAGTTGACAAACAGCAGACCATCAGGAAAGTGGCTGTCCCCAAATCAAGCACCCCTGCGGAAATGGAGAAAAATATGCTATTGCTGCTTGCTTAAAGTCAATTATCTACCACAGAGATCACAGATAACACAGAGAGGGGGTAGAAAATTAGAATGTGGTTTAAACAATAGTAAGGAACATGTCTATATTTTATCTACTCCCTGTGTTCTCTGTGTTCTCTGTGGTAGTTAATTAGTTATCAAAGACTTGTATTTATTTGGAATTATGCAACAAGAATGCTAAAAAAGAATTAGGGCGTGTCATCAATTGCTAATGCAGCTTTGTCAGCACATTGATCATTTTTGGGGTGATCAATGTAATCTCAAACGGGGCGATATAGATGGCGTCCCCTACTTTCGGGCGATGATCAAGAGCGTTTGTCATTAAATCGATCAGTGTCGCATCGAGATCCTGATTGGGATCAAATAACATCCCATATTGCGCTTTAAATTCTTTTTGCGTCATTGCCAGGGGAAATGATTTGTCTATGAGAATCAATTTGTTTTGGTGACGGGCGGGGACTGTAATCGGATGGGCTGTTTTGCCAAAAATTTCTTCGAGAATATCATCGAGGGTGATGAATCCTATTGCCGATCCGGTTTTATTGAGAATGATGGCCACACTTTCATGGTTTGTGCGGAACTGCTTGAGCACCTGCATGATCGTGATTGTTTCCGGTACGAACCATGGGGCTTTTGAATATTCCCTCACCCTATGATGTCCGCTTGCGCGGATAACATCTCTAGGATAGGCAATAGCGACAATTTTAGTGATCGTATGATCATAGAGCAAGATATAATCTGCTCCCGTCAGGGAGCAGGCCGTTCTCATTTGATTGACAGTGGCGTTGGATGGCAAAGTGACAGCTCCGCCCGTGGGATTCATGACTTGGGAGATCGTTTTTCTTTTTAGATTGAAAACGTTTGTCGATATAGTGCTAAATTCATTTTCCCTGTAAGAATCTTCTGTCTGCTCTTCCAGGAGTTTTTGCAACTCTTCCTGGGTCAGGTAAATATTGAGTTCCGATTGTTGCTGCAACCCAATCAATTTATTGAGATAAGAGGTGATGCAATTGACCAACCAAAGCAGAGGTTGCATGAGCTTTGCTGAGGCATAAATCACTGGAATGCCAAGCATTGCCATATGCTCTGCATACTTCCTGGCGGCAAACATAGGGGCTAATTCCCCGAAAATAACGACCAGAATGACCTGTACAAGAGGGGCAAAATCGGGATCCCATCCGATCGATGTATAGAACTGTCTTGAACATTCAGCGCCGATGACTAAAGCAATATTTACGCCAATCAGCGTCGTGCCAAAAAATCTTGCCGGAGTATGCAGTAAATCATTTAATTGGCAGGCACGTTTGTTCCCATTGGCAACATAATATTGTAAACGGACTTTATTAAAGGAAACGCAGGCCATTTCCATCATCGAGTAGAAGCCAAGGATAGCTATGGAAACAATATTGAAAATAGCCCAAATGATTGCGTCTGTATTCACGAACTTCTCTTTGATGATCTATTTTTTTTTATGATTTTCTGAATATACAATCGTCGGATACGATTAGAGTCGGCTGCCAAAATGTGAAAAAGAAAATCGTCAAGCTCAATTTTAAGTCCGCTTTTTGGAATATCCTGAAGTTTCTCTAACAGCCATCCGCTGATCGTCAGCATCCCTGCTTTGCTTTCCAAGTGACAGTGAAAAAATTCATTAAAATCTTCGATCGGAAGCCTTCCGCTTGCGATAATGGCATTTGGACCGGCAATTGTGAATAATTTTTTTGCATCCCGCAAGTCTGAAATTTCGCCAATGACCTCTTCGACGAGATCTTCCTGACTGATAAGACCGGAGAGGGAGCCATATTCATCGACAGCGAGGGCAATAACCTGATTGTGTTCTTCCAGCTGTTTTCCCAAAATCATTGCTGGGCTGGTCTCAGGGATATAAAGAGGCCTGGAAAGGAAGGGGATCAATGATTGGCTGTTGGTGATCTCCTGGGCGTGCAGAAAAAAATCTTTGGCGGAAATAAGCCCTAGGATATCATCCAGCGTTTTATCGCAGACAGGAATGCGGGAACATTCCTGATCGACAAAGAGATGAATGAGTTTGGATAAAGGTTCTTCGATATTGTAAAACAGGATATCTTCTCTTGGCTGCATGAGCTGCTCGACGGTAGCTTCTTGCAGATGCATATATCCCCAAAGGATGTCGGCCTCATCCAGATCCAATACCCCCCGTTCCTTAGAGGTATTGAGCACATGCTTAATTTCATCCTTAGAGATATTTTTTTCCTTTTTGAGAAAGAAAAACAAATATCGCGAAATGGGCAGTGTGATCCCGATAATGAACTTTCTTATCGGTTTAATGGCATTCTGCATGAAATTGATGCTTCCGATGACTTTGTCGGCAACGATGACATTGTTCTGCAATCCTATATATTTGGGAATAATTTCTCCCAAAAAGAACATGAGCAAAAAAGGAATGCCGACTTTTAAAATCCATTTTCCCTCGTGGCCCAAAAGATCTGAGGTTGTGTTTTGAATGAGGATATTGACCAAAGTGTTCAGCATAAATACGGTCACAAGGAGATCGCGAGGCTCTAATACCAGTTTTGCAATAAGGCGCCTCTTTGGATTGCTTCCTGTCAGGTAAGCCTTAATTTTTGTCGATGAAAGGGAAAATAACGCGGTTTCGGAGGCTGAAAAAAAACCGGAGCTAAGGATAAGAAATATAAGCAAAGGGGAAAAAAAGAATATGTCCATATTATGCGCGAGGTCTATTCATTCAGATTTATCGGCAAAAAATACTTTAACCTGATCTTCCGGAACAACTCCAAGCTTCTTGATTAATGTCAGCTCTATCCAATCCGGATCGCTTTGACTGTTAATTTGCACCTTCAAGTTTTTCTGAAGAGCTAAAGCGGTATTTTTTTCTTTTTGCAGGTCGATATATTGTTCACGAAGCTTAGCGAAATCGCGATCTATTGTCTGCAGTCCGTATTCATAGCTCATACCGCATAATAATATAAAAAGAATTACCCACCAAGAACTCAAAAAAAAATTTTGAATCTTCTTCCAGAAAGAGGGTTGTTTTAGGTGTTTTTTTGCTATCATTTTCATATTGATTATCTGGAATTAATCGGCAATCCAAGACGCGATAACATAAAACGGATCACTTGAATGGGGTGCTTGCACAAATAAATGGCAAGCTTGAGATAGGTCACTTGAGTTAATGGCTTACGGATCAGGGTTTCCGATTTATTTTCGGCATCGGCGATCCAATCGCGATGGAGGAAGAAAAAGGGTTTTGGTAACTGGTGAACAGGGAAAAAGCCAAGTTCCTCTGTTTCATCTCCGGTGGTTAATTTCCCGGCCATGGTCTGACACTCAAATAGATATGTCTGGTTAGTTAAACGGTTGACCGGAGTATAAAGGGCCACAGGGCGATGAATAGAACATTTTAGCCCCGTTTCTTCGAACACTTCGCGCAGAGTGGCAGCTTCCGGAGTTTCGTTTAATTCTACACCTCCTCCGGGAAGTGTCCAAATAGGGACATCGCGTCTTTTAATGACTAAAATTTGAGAGCGGTCTTCATTAAAAATGATCGCAGCTACGCTATTGTGTGCCATATTGCATGATTTATCGTAAAGTCAACCTTTTAAAGCTAATGGAAAATGCCCAGAATAGGACTCGAACCTACACACCTTGCGGCACCGGAACCTAAATCCGGCGTGTCTACCAATTTCACCATCTGGGCCCATGTTGAGTTGAGCCCAAAGTTTATGGTTTTTTTGCATTTAAGTCAAATCACAAGTTCATTTTTACCAGCTGACTAATCATTAAAATGATTTATTGAAAAGCTAAGTTTACCGCAGAGCCGCAAAGTACGCCGAGGGAGCGCAGGGGAATAAAAAAATCTAATAA
>Ga0207128_1010_pt1 | contig 66688 bp, 48 predicted proteins | sample Alteio_BWMinHeat_18_FD_153522 | JGI IMG/M metagenome (GOLD analysis project Ga0207128, IMG submission 153522) | Enriched cells from forest soil in Barre Woods Harvard Forest LTER site, Petersham, Massachusetts, United States -... | ecosystem: Environmental > Terrestrial > Soil > Temperate forest >... | reverse complement strand
ACCGGTTGCTTTATTTTGCCCAACCGTTTTGTCGTTAAATACTGCTGTAACATTCCCAGCAGCATCGATGATAACCAATAAATGTTCAGACCGGAAGGAAAATTATAAAACATTACCATAAACACAACCGACATGATATTTCCCATAAACCGCTGTTGGCGCTGTTGATCCGTCCATTGAGAAGCATCTGCAGGCAATGTTGATGACATTCTCTGCTGCAGGAACATGACAACCCCAAGCAAAATAGGAAGAAGATGGAACTCATTTCCTATTAATAGTATGGGCATATTCCAACTGAAAACGACATCCGGAGCTGTAAGATCGTCGATCCACCCGGGAATAAAGCTTGCACCCCTTAATTCAAAGGTCGACTTCAACAAATCAAACATTCCGATCAAAAATGGCATCTGAATCAATAATGGCAAGCAGCCGGAAAGTGGATTAACCCCTTTTTCACGATAAAGATTCACGATCTCCATCTGTGCTTTTTTCGGATCTTTTTTATACTTTTCCTGAATTGCTGTGACTTGCGGCGCAATCTGTTGCATTAAAACCATCGATTTGGTCGACCATGCATTTAAGGGATACAGCATGACGCGCAGAGCCACTGTCAGCAAAACAATCGAAAAGGCCCACGAACCAGTCACCGAATAAAAGAATTTCATGAGTACGAATAAAAATTTCGCGAATGGCTCAGAAATAAAGGCAAACCAGCCGTGAAAACTTTGGCTGGCAATATAATCGGGATTATAACCTGTTGTTTCGTTTGAATAAACCTTGTCCACCTGTTTTAAAACGCTATCGGCAAATGGACCTGCAAACACGCGAAAATGCATGACCCCGCCATTACTATAGTTACTATACAATGGCAGCAATAACATATAACCCGGCATATTCTCTGCCTGGTACAGATGGTATTCCTGGTCTATCTCTACCAGGCGCGAGGGAACTAAGGTGCCAGAAACATACTGAGCACGATATCCGGCATCAGCGGGGCCAAGAGGATCTAATATCACCCCTAAAAACCCATTAGAATTGCACAACCAGTCAATAGCTGTCGAAGTTACTGTTAACGTATCTTTTGGTAAATCGATCGTATTGATTTCAGCTTTGTTGTTTCGCAGCACCCGATACTTTAATACCGGCGCCGGCCCTCCGGAAATCCACTCGACTTCAGGTACACCTGTCGTTAACCATAAATTTCTTGCATCCCCTTCAATATTGATTGTCAAATCAATACAGTAAGGCGCCTCAGCTTCGCTTGCTACGGAAAATGTTTTGGTGATACGCCTATGGCCTTGAACAGCTTCAAAAACAATCGATTCTTTGTCAAATTTTTTTACGGTATAGTTCTGTTCGGCCATTTCAGGATATTCTGAAACTATGTTCAAGGCGTAAAATTGAGGTTTAACGCGAAGAGGCGGGGTGTTGAAACTTTTCACCAGGTCCCTTCGCAATAAAGGATAGTATCCCCCTAATTTTCCTTGGGACTGCAAAATGGGTTTGCTGTCTTGCTTTTCGCCCGGAATATAATAAGGATGAACGGGAAACATTGCGTTATACGGATGATTTTTTACCATTTCGCGGTCAAATTCAATTTCCCTGACAACGCTTTGCTCATCATCCGGTTCCCTGAACGGGAGATTGATTTCTACTAACGCCCCACCCCTTGTCGAAAAGACCAACTGTTGGTACGGTGTCTCCAGGACATAAAACTCTTCGCTTTTCTTCTGATCGCTTACCGAATCAGAGTCAGCTGTAAACTTCTGTTGAGGCACCCCTAAACCTTGCGTTTGTGACTGTTGCTCTTTACTTGGCCGTTCTGTATTTTCTACCTTTACAGCTTTTGAGCCATATTGCTCGAACAGAATGTTTACAAAGAACATTGCGAGTGACAGGCTGATGATAAAAAAAAGTGTGCGTTTATCCATAATTTCCAAACTTAAGTTATTAGTACATAGTATATTACTGTTTCTGGGCAGTTCCCAATTCCTTGACTTCGATAATTTCTACAGGAGTGACAGGAACGTCCCTGTGACCGGCCGCGCTTCCTGTTTTGACAGCTCTGATTTTATCGACAACATCCATTCCTGCAATGACCTTGCCAAAGACACAGTAACCATACCCTTGAGGGCTTGAGTTTTTATAATCCAAACTGTCGTTGTCCACTGTATTAATAAAGAACTGCGCTGTCGCACTATTGACTACCCCTGTGCGGGCCATAGCTATCGTTCCGCGTTTATTAGACAAGCCATTCATCGCTTCATTTAGAATAGGCGCCTTCACGCTTTTTTGTTCCATATCTTTGGTAAATCCTCCGCCCTGAATCATAAAATCTTTGATCACGCGGTGGAAGATCGTATGATTATAATGACCGCTCTTTACATACTGAAGAAAATTAGCCACAGTAACGGGTGCTTTATCCGGAAATAACTCTATAGTGATATCCCCTAGCGATGTTTTCATCAGAACAGTCGGGTTTTGTACAATTGTGGGTTCTTTGGACATGATTTCAGGCTCCTTTGTAATTAACGAAAAACATAAACTTGAAAATATCATCAAGCTTGGTATCCATAAATGAATAGACTTCATGGGACCTCTCTTTTTTATTTTGTTACGCATTCTCGCGCGGTTCGACAATAGTTGATCATACACATAAGAATCATTTTACAGCAATGAAAAATTCACTTCCAAGGGTCAGGACCTTACCTTTGCTCATCCCCGTTTTCGTTTTATGGACAGTGGACGGCATGAGACAATTGCAAAAGTCCAGTTCAAACGCTTTTTAGCAAGCAGGATTAAGATCATGATCAAGATCGAGATTAGGAATGTTCTTAATCTCGATCTTGATCATGATCTTAATCTTGCTTGCAGGAGACGGTCTTGTTAAATTATTTTCTTGTCAATTTTGCAATTGTCTCATTTCGTCCATGTGTATGTGTGCAAAAAAAAGATAACGCTTTTAATCGACTATATGATATGATTGGTAGACTATAGAAACAAATATAAAAAAAAAGAAGAAATAATGAAAAAATTTCAAGACTTAAAGTTAAATGCGAATATTTTAAAAGCTATCGAAGAACTAAAATACCTCACGCCAACTCCCATTCAAGAACAGGCAATCCCGGTCATCCTTCAGGATCATGACATTCGAGGATCTGCACAAACAGGCACGGGCAAAACTGCAGCCTATATCTTACCCACCTTGCAAAAGTTATTAACTCCTCCCTTGCAAAGAGCAGTCGGCCCAAGGGCGCTGATCCTTGTCCCTACACGAGAACTTGCAATCCAGGTTGCGGCAGAAGCTGCAAAATACTGTAAATATCTATCAAAAATGAACACCGTGTGCATCTATGGCGGCGTTCCTTATCCTGTGCAAAACAGACAACTGTCAAGGCCTTATGATATTTTAGTAGCAACGCCCGGACGCCTGATCGATCACTTGGAAAGGCAGCGCATTAACCTTTCACAAGTTGAAGTACTGATTTTAGATGAGGCTGACCGCATGTTGGACATGGGATTCATCGAACCGGTCGAACACATAGCCGCAGCAACGCCAAATACGCGCCAAACACTGCTTTTTTCTGCAACAATGAAAGGCAATGTGATCAAGCTTTCCAAAAAACTGCTTAAAAATCCTATTGAAATCAGCGTAGCCCATGAACACGAGAAGCATGAACATATCGAACAGCGCCTTTATTATGTCGACGACCTTCACCACAAACAGCGGATGTTAAGTCATATTCTCGACGATCCATCTATTAATCAGGCTATTGTATTTACATCGACAAAACGATATGCCGATACTCTGGTCGATGATCTGGCCGATGCAGGATATGATGTTGCGGCTCTGCACGGCGATATGGACCAGAGGCAAAGAACGAGGACAATCAAGCGCCTGAAAGACGGCCACATCCGTTTTCTTGTGGCCACAGATGTCGCTGCCAGAGGAATTGACATTCAGACAATCACGCATGTCGTCAATTTCGATCTTCCCCCAAGCGCCGAAGACTATGTTCATCGCATAGGAAGAACGGGAAGAGCCGGTGCAAACGGTATTGCCTTGTCGTTTGCCGCCCATCATGACCGCCATCTTGTCGTACGCATCGAACAGTTTACCGGCCAAAAATTCGTCCCTCATACAATTGTTGGAATGGAACCAAAAAATAAACCTCGCCCGGCATCACCCTCGCGAAAGATGGCACATAAACGCAAAGGCGAGGCCAATGGAGCGAAAAGACGGGGATATTACTCGCGGGCCAGGTAATCTATTGATCATAGCGCTTGGAAGGCGGTTGACGAGGCACATGTTTTATTAATGCGTCGATTAAATTTTCCCATTTTTCGCTTTGCATAATGGGTAAAATAATTGCAGAGGGCACTGAAACAGTGTTTGCGAATTCTTCGGCAAACGGCATGATATTGCCCAATGCCGACTCTTCCTTTAAACTATTCGTCAACCCTTTAAGGAATTCTTTCCAAACCCAAGAACGCCCCTGGATATTCACCATTGCCACTTTTAATCGTTCGTTCGTAAAAATGAACATCAGAAATTGCAGGGGATGAATAGGGTTTATACGATTTCCTGCTCTTTTTAAGGATGATTCCGATCCTTTGATTTTTATAAGGGAAGAATCTGCCAACGTGGTGAGAATAAATATCATATCGGCCTGATGTTGCTCGGTAGGAAGAAGGGAATAATCGCGCCCTCCCTTTTCATCCTTATTCAATTTAACCGACATAGGTCCACTGGCTAATTTTTTGATGAGAATGCCATTTGCATCTTCTGCTCCGGTCTCCACAAGCTGCACACAATCTGAAATGTGCTGAATCACATTACGAAAACTATCTTCACAATCTACATCTACAGCATAATTTGCGCCAGCTTCGCTCTCAATCAGAACCGGATCGGCAATTAGTTTCATTGCGGTCAATAAGCAGCAAACAAACAATTTCTTTACGTCGCGCATCATAGAACTCCCTTTGTGAAGACAGGTTCTTAATCCCATACTCATACGGGTTTTGATTGAAATGTTCAATGATTTTTTTTCTGAAATTCAAAACAGGAATCTTTGCTTGCGGGATGGAAATAAAATTAATATAGGATTAAACTGAAGAAATGAAGGATTCGGGCAGGGGCACGGGCAGGGGCACGCATCCTATCACCCATAAGTATAGATTTAATTCAACACAAAGGCACGAAGACACCAAGACACTAAGAGAGAAGGGTCTCCAGGTCAAAATTTCTTTGTTTCTTTGGGACTTCGTGCCTTTGTGTTGAATTTATTATAGATAACGCTTAAAAAGGTTTTTGTTTACTTGTGGGTAAAACTATGGGGGCAGGGGCACGAAAACCAAAAGGACTGATCAAGGAGCACATATGGAACAAAACTTTACAGATAGTGTTGCAAGTGCACTTCAGGATGCCTTTTCTGAAGCGCAGCAAAGCAAAAATTCAGAAACGACCGAAAATCATTTGCTTGCAGCATTATTAAAAAAACCACAAGATTACTTTTGTTCGCTATTAAAGACTCTGGGAACAGATACAAATTCCCTCGCTCAAAAAGTACAAAAGCAACTCCAATCCCTTCCCACCTTAAGCACCCCGACACAAATGCCTCAGGCTTCAAAAAATCTTCAGACCCTCATTCTTGAAGCGCAAAATTTGGCTAAAAATTGGAACGATACCTATACCGGAGGCGATCATCTTTTGCTTGGCCTTTGGAAAAATGGAAGCGAACCCTTTGCAAGCTGGAAAAAAGATACAGGAGTATCTTATAAGCAATTAGAAGAGATGATAAAAAAAATTCGCGGGAGCCGCCATATGGATTCACCAAGTGCAGAATCGAGTCTACAAACGCTCGAAAAATATTGCAAAAACCTTACAAGCTTAGCCAGGGAGGGAAAACTAGATCCCGTCATCGGGCGCGATGAGGAAATTCGAAGAACGATGCAGGTCTTAAGCCGCCGGACAAAAAATAATCCCATGCTAATTGGAGAGCCGGGAGTTGGGAAAACGGCTATTGCCGAGGGGTTAGCCCAGCGGATTGTCCAGGGGGATATTCCCGAATCTCTACGCGATAAGGAGCTGATGGCTTTAGACATGGGAACCCTGATCGCCGGAACAAAATACCGGGGGGAATTCGAAGAGCGTTTGAAAGGCATTTTAAAAGACATTGAAAACAGCGAGGGCAAAGTCATTCTATTCATCGATGAGGTCCACACGCTTATCGGGGCCGGAGCTACCGAAGGGGCAATGGATGCCGCAAACTTACTTAAACCGGCCCTTGCGAGAGGCTCTCTGCACTGTATTGGCGCCACTACGCTGAAGGAATATCAAAAACATATCGAAAAAGATGCCGCACTGGAGAGGCGTTTCCAGCCGATCATGGTGGAAGAACCCTCTTTGGAAGATGCCATTGCCATTTTGCGAGGCTTAAGAGAGCGTTACGAAATTTTCCATGGGGTTCATATCACTGAATCGGCCATCCATGCGGCAGTTTTTCTCTCTTATCGCTATATCAGCGACAGGCAGCTTCCCGATAAAGCCATCGACCTGATCGATGAGGCGGCAAGCATGATCCGCATGCAATTGGGGAGCAGACCGCTGCCGATAGATCATAAAGAACGGGAACTTGCCAGTCTCATTGTAGAATCAGAGGCATTGCGCCGGGATGGAACAACAGGAAAAAGCGAAAATACAAAAATTGAAGCGAGGATTGCTCAACTTAAAAGTGAACTTGCAGGGTTAAATGAAGAGTGGTCCATAGAAAAAGCAATGATCCAATCATTAAAAGAGAAAAAAAACACCCTGGAACAATGGCGTTTTCAGGAAGAAGAGTATGAACGGAAGGCCGACTATAATAAAGTTGCAGAATTCCGTTACCAGAAAATTCCCGAACTGCAAAAAGAGATCGAATCGATTCAAAAACAGCTCGACGATAAGCCGAACCGGTTGCTTCAGGAAGAAGTCGATGAACATTTAATTGCGCAGGTAGTCTCCAAGTGGACAGGCATTCCTGTCAATAAACTGCTGGCTGGTGAAGCGATGCGCCTGCTTAATTTGGAAAAAGAGCTGGAGAAAAGAGTTGTTGGACAAAATCTTGCGATTGTGGCTGTCAGCGATGCCATTCGCCGTTCGCGGTCAGGGCTGGCAGACCCCGGGCGTCCCATGGGGGTCTTTTTATTCATGGGGCCCACGGGAGTGGGTAAAACGGAACTTGCCAAAGCTTTGGCAGAACAATTATTCAATCAGGAGAGCGCTTTAATCAGGATCGACATGTCAGAATACATGGAAAAACATAGCGTCTCTAAACTCATCGGATCTCCTCCCGGATATGTTGGCTATGATGAAGGAGGGCAGCTGACGGAAAGTTTGCGAAGACATCCCTACTCTGTAGTCCTGTTCGATGAAGTGGAGAAAGCTCACCCCGATGTTTTTAATATTTTGCTTCAAATGTTTGATGATGGACGAATTACCGACAGTAAAGGGCGCGTGGTCAACTGTAAACATGCATTGTTTATCATGACTTCCAATTTAGGCTCCACGGAAATTTTAGCCAAAATGGAACATAGCAAGGAAGCGTTGTCAAAAGAGATGCTCCTTACGATCCTCGATCCGATTATCAAAACGCATTTCAGACCGGAATTTATCAACCGGTTAGACGAAATTCTCCCCTTCCTCCCCTTGCGCAAAGAAGATATGAAAAAAATTGTCGAAATCCAGCTGCATCATTTAATCAAAAGATTGCAGGAGCGTCATATGACCCTGACGTGGGATAGTAAAGTCATCGATCACTTAAGCGAGGATGGTTATGACTTAATTTTCGGAGCCCGTCCGCTCAAGAGAATGATCCAGCAAGAGGTGACAAATATGCTCTCTAAGGCCATTCTTGCAGGAGAAATCCCGGAAGACAGCGCGATAAAATTATCGTATGGCAAGGATGGGTTTAGTTATTCCACTTCGCCAATAAAATAATTTCGGGCGCGTGGCAGTATTTATTAGACCTCTTGCATAATTCATTTTCTTGCTCGTGCCCGAACCGTGTTTCTGTTTTTTGTTATATGGACAATGGACGACATGGACTTCATGGACGACATGGACAATTGCAAAAGTCCAGTTGACAGGTAACTAATCATTAAAGCTAAGCTAAGTTTACCGCAGAGCCGCAGAGGACGCCGAGGAAGCGCAAAGAAACCGTGGGCCGCTACTTAAAAGGCGATTTTAGGATGCCTTAAATGTCATTAGCTCGCCTTTTAAGTAGCGGCCCAAGTGTTTCACTTTTATCGGTAAGCGATAAAAGTGAATAGGTTTTCTCTGTGCTTCCTCGGCGTTCTCTGCGGCTCTGCGGTAAACTTGTTTAAGACAATCTACTAGAAAATTTTTGCAATTGTCTCATGAAGTCCATGTCATCCATGTCCTAATACAAAGCGGGCAAGGGCACGGGCAAGAAAATGAATTATGCAAGGGGTCTATTGTTTGTTTTCGAAATTTTGGGTTGTCGTAATGCTGATGGTTTTTGATCCTGCGTAGAAACAAAGCGCATGATCGACGATACGCAGGTTAAGTCCATCGTAAACATGGCTATTGTAAAAGGCTTCCCTTGTGATGGGAACAAACCGGTCGGCAGATTGCATCCAATCAGAAAATGGTAATGGATGATCTGAAAATAGACACTCTTTAGATACTAACACAATTGCAATGGCTGTTCGTAAAAAAATGGGAACTTCTGCAGAAGGTTTTTTGATTAGATGCAATTGATTTGTCACTTCTTTATTTGTTTGTTCGAGCGCTTTTATGATGGAATCGCATAAAACTCCACACCCCTGAGGTTCATTCCCTTTATAGCTTTCCGGTAAAACAAAGGCAAAACCGGCTTCGCTGGAGGAGACCCTGAATAAAATGATGAGATTGTTTAACATCAACGGGGTGGTCGGGAAGGTTACTGGAAATCCTTCAATGATTTTGGTCACAGAATGGGGCATAAGGAATAAAATTTGCACTTTTTGACCGGGTTGATCGGACCAATGGGGACTTGAACTACTAAGCAGGTTATGAATGTTGGAAGGCAATAACTTCAAAGACCTCAAAACCCCGGGATTTCCAAGCCCGTTGTTTATCCACTCTTGTCTTCCAAAGGCAATGGTGGGCTGTGTATCGTCCTCCCCTTGAGGATCGGCAATCACGTACAGGCCAATCAATTCAAGAATGGAAACGGTGAATTTGCCTTTTAAACCATCCTTTGCTAAACATGCATCCGATCTATACCGGCTTAATACATTGAGGGCCAAAGCATTTATTATCACTTTATTTTGTCCAATCCCTTCATACCACGATTTGCATACTTGCATTGCTTCTATTGATTCCTTTAAAGTCAAGAAGCAGGGTTTATCATTGGACAAATCAAAAAAAAGATTTTGTGGAAGGCTATGCCATGCGGGTAGTGCCGGGATGTGCTGCATCTTGTTCTACTGCTCTGAATGGCTTAAAAGAAGAAGGGACCGTCTAATTCATAAACGGTCCCCAATTTGGATTAGAATTGGAATTCAATACCGACATTCAACCCTTGAGCCCATAAGCTTGAGGTTCGAAGGGATCGGGAATGACTTTCGCAATTGGCAACAAGGGCATTTTTATTGCCTTGAATTGCAAGAGATTCTTCTGGATTAATGCAATTATCAAATTGCTTGCCAGCACGCAACACACGGTTGATGTACAGGAATGTGTAACCTACCTGTATTCTGAAGCAATCGGTAAATTGATAGCCAATATTAATATTCACATCGGGGATCACGGCAAATTTTGTCGTTTTGCGATGTCCTATTCTGGAAGGCAATGCAAAATAACCTCCTTCATATACAGCAGCTTCGCCATCGAATGGAGGTTCATTAAACTCATTCGTGAGTAAACCCCCGCTAATACGTCTTTCTGCACAAAGAGCACCCAATGCAAGTTTAACTTTACCATTTAGATAAAATTGGTCATAAGCTGTCTCCATGCCAAAACCAATCTGACCGCCATAAAAGTTGTTTTCCACACGGAACTTATCTTTTGTGGCCCAAATATCGTTTGTTATACCAACAGTTGGAGTGCATGTGGTAAATTTTAAGTGCTCGTCAAAGTTCCAGTAACGGAAGCCCACAAGCCATCCTGCTTTATAATCGCATGTCGAGGGTATGGTCATCCAGCCGTTTAACTCAGCGCCCTGCATCATATTTGATTCTTTTAATTTTGCCCATCCGTCAAAAACCCCAGGAAATGAGAGATCAGTGGAATCATCGCAATCCTGACCAATGACGCAGAATGGAATCCGCAGCGCTTCGTCTTTTCCGCACTCGCTGTGATGTACGGAGTGTTTTCTCGATGTGTTTGGCAATACAAAATAGTTTAATTCCGCACCAAAGCAATGTTCACAGTCAAACCAATAGCCTAACGCAAACTTTCCGCCAGATCGCCATTTGCTGTCGAGTTTCTCACAACCAAGCTTTGTTTCAGATTTGGAAGCCCCATCGCAATTGCAAGATTCTGAGACAACTAACGCAGGCACTCTCGGTCCATCTTTCAGGTCCCAATACAGGTATTCAGCTGAACCCCAAAATGATTCACAAGTACAGCAGTCATTGTAGGTATAATTACTGCACCAGTCAAGCCCGTCAGCTTGCGCTGCCAGGAATAATAATGCAGATGTTGTTGAAAGCAATATTTTTTTCATTCTCTTTATCATATAACTCCTTGATTAACGTTTTTATTCATATAGATACAAGAAAGGATAAAAACTTGTCCAGCAATTTCGGAGATATTTTTTTTAATAATTTTCTTGATAAAAAATCTATTTTAATGAAATATGTAATTTATATGGATTATTTCTTACTATCTGTCTATTGAACAGGGATAAGAAAGTAAAAAGAACGTCTTAACCAAGTGATAGGGATTTTATGAGATTTATAATCAATTTCTTTTTTTATGGAATTTTGTTTTATGCTATCTATCTATTATTTCCAGACACATTTCATACGCTTGTATCATGGGCGGATCATGTATGGGTGTTTTTAAAGGAGCTGGTAAACAGTGTTTCAGGGAAAGCACAGCAATATCTCCCCTCAGAAGCGCCTAAAAGTCTATATTTACAATTTTTTTTGTAATATTTAAGACAGCACAACCTGAGGGCGGAGAAAGTTGATCACCGCGGCCCAGAAACGATCGCGCGCCAATTGTCGGGAGACAGTTAATTTTGTATATTGAACTTCTTTTCCTTCCAGACAATATCCGTTAAGGATCCGGCTATTATGCCCGCCGCCCGCGACCGAAATCACTTCCGGTTCATTTTTTCCATTGGATAATAATGTTCCGGAGGAAAATCTCCTGCCTCCACCGGCTTTCGGAATGAGCCTGTCGCCTGTCATAAGGACGTGCCTGATTTTCATGTGCTCTAGAGATGGTTTAGCGGGATCGATTATCCCCTTTTCGATTCTCGCGGTATTTATGGTAAACACTTCGCTGACCAAATTGCCGTGATCTGCAGCGACCCGTTGAGCAAATATTCCTCCGAGACTATGCCCGGAAACAACAACCTTGTTTCTGCCATTTTCAGAAACTGCCCTTAGCCAATCACCGATTTCTTTTTTTGAAGTGTCATAGGAAGGTTTTCCAAGCGCTCCGGCCGCATTGCATATCATGCCGTTTGGTAGTAATCCTCTAGCACCACCCTCTTTACCATATTGTCCATTGTTGGTCCCTCTAAAAATTAATCGCGGCGGCGCATCCCCATTTTCCGGCTTTAAACCATAACCGACAAGGCCCCGCTTTTCTGAAAAATATTTCTCGACATGGTAAACGACCTCAGATTCGGTGCCATCCTGATTTGCCTGGATCAGCGAAACCTTTCTCCCAACCATCTCCGGGCCATCAAACCGGTACACATGATTGAGCACAAGATAACCTTCCCGGCAAAGATCGATCAATTCGGGATTTGGTTTGCGATGAAACCTCCCGATAAACCCTTGAGTGGAAAACATCCCGCTGACATTGTCATTAAAAAACTTAAAATATTTTAAGCGAGTCTCGTAATTAAACCGTGCTGTTTTTTTTAAGTTTCTTAAATTCTCCCCAAAGAATTGGGTTGTGTTCGTTTTTTGCGTCTCTTCCTTTTCGCTTTTTAAAACAACGGGAGGAGCTGCTTTTTCTGTTTTCTTATCATGATCAATTTTAGGCCCTGAATAATACTCATGAATTTTATGAGCAGCATACGCTCCCCCAAGTGCCCAGGAAAAAAGGCAAATGATGGCAATCCTTACGATAAAAGCGGCAACCGCCCAAATTTTTTTGCCTAAGTTTGACAGGGAGTCTTTATTGTTCAGAGCATAAATAGTTATCTTTCTGGATGACCATTCAACAGCTGAATAGACCAACGGGAATGGACATCCTTTTGTTGGATTTTTTTGCGGACTGCCTATATTAATTGAATTATCTAAACTCATATTACCAATTATTTATAATTAACAAACATTATACATACATTATATAACAAAACAGAATTTTTTGAAATACATATTTTTATCACCAATAAAAACGAAAAATTTATGGTCGATAAAGTCTATAATTCATACAATTGACCAGAAAGGTTAACAAAGGGATATATGCAGGAAGAAACGAAAATCACCCCATGGGAAGTTACCTCTACATCGGGTATCGATTACCTCAAACTGATCAAGCAATTCGGTTGTCAACCCATTGACGGTGCGCTTATACGCCGCTTTGAGCAAGTGACAAAAGTGAAAGCGCACCCTTGGCTGCGCCGCGGCATTTTCTTTTCCCATAAAGATCTCGATCTGATCCTCGATGCATTCGAACGGGGAGAGGAGATCTATCTCTATACTGGCCGCGGGCCCAGTTCTGAATCGCTTCATTTAGGACATATGATCCCGTTTATGTTTACCAAATACTTACAAGACGCTTTCGATGCGATTGTCGTCATTCAGATGACTGATGATGAGAAATATTACTTCAAGGATTCCCTGACGCTCGATGAAGCAAATCGCCTGACTAAACAAAATGCCAAAGACATTATCGCCTGCGGTTTTAATCCTCAAAAAACCTGGATTTTTTCCAATCTGGAAACAGTAGGAGGGGCGCTTTACCGGAATATTGTTTTAGTCATGAAGCACACCTCCGGCAACATGATCCATGGGATCTACGGTCTTGATTTAAACAACAGCATAGGTCAGTTAAGCTGGCCCTGCTTTCAGGCAGCTCCGGCATTCAGCACCTCTTTTACCAATATCTTTCATGGCGATCATATCCAGTGCCTGGTCCCGATGGCCATTGATCAATATCCCTATTTTCGGATGGCGCGCGAAATCGCACAAAAAATTGGCTGTAAAAAGCCGGCAACCATCCAATCGCGGTTTTTGCCAAGCCTCGAACATGCACACGACAAAGCCAGCTCCACCGGGCAAAAGGAAGTGATCTTCATGAATGACACCAAAGAATCTGTTGCAAAAAAAATCAGGGAAAAGGCATTTTCTGGTGGCGGCATGACAAAGCAGGAACATCAGGAAAAAGGGGCCAATCTGACTGTCGATGTCCCTTATCACTATCTGCTGTACTTTCTCGATGATGACAGCGAACTAAAAACCATTGCCTGCGAATACCAGGCCGGAAGAATGATGACCTCGGAAGTTAAAAAACGGGCCACAGAAGTAATCTGGGGAGTATTGCAAGAACACCAGACGGCGAGGCTTCTGATTACAGACGAAACGGTCCAGTTATTTATGGACCCCCATCGCAAGTTTGACCGCTCCCGCCACCCCAAAGAATCAACGCCGGGAGAATTGGAAGGGCAACATTTAGGATTTCATTTCGACCCATATTTTCGTTCTAAATAAGGAGTTAACTTATGCTACCTGTTGGTTTAATAGAGCAAGACAGAACAGTACAACCCAAACTGCCCCGGGCTACTCCCAGACCCGCAGTAGCGACCTGGGTTTTACCGGACAGAAGAATACCATTCGACAAAACAGTAGAAGAGCGTTGCTATACCCTTTTTGAAAATAACGTATATCGCTTTGTCATGGTAATGCCTTATGTAAATTTATTAGGAACAAAAAGTTGCCATAAACGGGCCAAATTACGCCACTGCCCCTCTGAAGAAAGGCAAGGATATTTGGTTGAAGAGGAAAATCCGGCTCAGGCCCGTTATCGGGTTGTCGTTGCCGATTGCCAGGCAAATGTGGCGCGTATTTATTCTGACGGGGAAAAATTGCAAGCACTTCACTTACGTCTTCCCATCATTTTTCAGGAATTCGATGTCAGAATGGGAGAGCAGGCACAAATGGTCGTGGAAAAGATCCCGTTTCCTGTCAATGTTACAGAATGGGCATACCCCAGACAATTTTCCGATCTGACGCGTGAATCACAAGATTTGCTAACCATTATTAAAGGGATATTTACCCAATCTGTCCTTAAGGGTGAAGAAGTAATCCCGGGGTTGTTTCCATGCAATATCCGCTTTAAGCAAGATCCACCTGGTTATTATTTTGTCGGTTTGGAATATGAAGAGACATTTGAACTGTATTCATTACAAGATAAGATCATTGCATGGGCGAACAAAAACCCCTCTATCTTTGATTTTCTTATTTCGGGCTTTCCGGATGGCCCAGGAACCTACAAAGAGCTTTTAACGAGAAGTATCAGTTGGAAGATGACTCCGATTGATTTGTCTTCTGGAGGGTAGCCTGGATTTCGGAACAGGAGATCAATGGGGCCTCCTCATTGATCCCTTCACACTCTTCCGCAGCCAATTTCCAGCTCTCTTCGCTGTTCAGATTTTGCTGCCACCAAGGGAAGGTGCGGCATTGCAACGGCCGGTCCTGGTATACCATGCACTTTTTGTCTTTCAAAAAAATGCAATCATATTCACCGTCAGGTGTCTTTCTTTCAATCAATGCAAAGCGATTGTCGATATGCCGGATATAAGTCCTTTTAAAGGCGCTCAAAGATATTTTTAGATAGGCAGCGATTTTTTCCATTTCCGCTTCGGTGATCCAAACGATGCCAGGCCCTCCTGTACAGCATTTGCCGCATCCGGTGCATTTAAAGCGCAAGCCCTCTTTATACCAGGGAAGAGATCCCATATTCACCTCACATTCAAATTAATAGATGATTATACAAGAACTTAAGTAAAAATTCAAGGTCTAAAAGGGGAAAGGAAGCAAATAAAACCTATTTACTTAACAGCAAGAAGATATTTTTCCAAATATGACTTGTTTTCGGACCCTCTAAAATGAATAGAAATGGTTTGTATACCACTATCTGGGTACTGACGGGTAAAATCGCTTATCGCTTTTAAGGAAATTGCCGCCGCTCTATCTTGAGGAAAAGAATAGAGTCCGGTACTGATCGAAGGAAATGCGATACTTTTTATCTTTTGATTTGCGGCTAAAAGTAAACTATTATAATAGCACGAATACAACTCGTTTTCTTTTTCAGGGGTTGACTTTCCGGCAGGACCCGCAACAACAATGACATGGTGAATCGCATATTTACGATCAAGGGCTCCACTTTCAATCATCGTTGCAAACCCTGACTTGTAGTTTGCCCGATGTTGTTTGCTTAATACCTTGTGAGCTTGTGCATAAACGGCCCCCCCTTCGCGATGGATGGCCCCGTCAATTCCGCCTCCTCCTCCGAGATCCGTATTAGCCGCGTTGACAATTACCTCGGCTTGTGCGGTGAATATGTCTTGTCTCCTTACCGTAAATTGAATACCTGGACTTAAAAGCAAAGAAATGTGAAGAGTATGATCATCGACAAAATTGGCCTGCATCTGTTCTTTTTCCTGTAATGTCAAATCGCCCGTGTACGGACGCACCATTTCGCATTCAGCAACGCGAATGGGAGGGCTTAATGCGGCTTGAATGGTTGGGTTATCACTGATTTCACTCGGGAGTTTTTGTCGGGCCTGTGCTTGTTCGGGGGGTAAGGTTTGTTTGAGAGGTGGCATTTGAGAAGGTGTATCTAAAGGAAGAGCTTGATCCGGCAGTATTTGCTTGGGCAACAATGTCTGTTGGGGTGGCTCTTCCTCCATCGGTTTTTGCTTAAGCGGTTCAGGTACTGGGAGTATTTTTTTGTCAGGAACATTAACCGGCTTTTCAACAGGGATTTTTGGCGCATGCCACAATTTTTGAAAGAGCTTCAAAACATAGGTGTTAACTTTAGGGATCAATAACAAAGAAACAGCTGCCGAGTACCCAATTTTTGTCAGGGTCGATTTTGGCCTTTGCAGAACTTGGGATCCTTGCTCTGGTTTTTCCTTTCCCCGGGCAATGGACCATAAATCTTTCCGCACTTTAGAGGGCGAAGCCTTAGGTTGGTGAACCAGATAGGCAAATGCAGATACTCTTTCGGTCTTTATTTCATTTGACATAATAACACACCTTATTTAATAAATATTATAACATTAACGTATTATACTTGCTATTAGAATTAATTATTATAAATTATATGAAAAATTAAATAATATTTTCTCATTAAACCCATCTATACCGAAGGTGGTTCAAAAGTTGGGATTTTGACAAGGAGGCTGCTCAAAATTTTTCGTCTGGAACGAGTGACCATTGCCAATGGCCAAGGCACGAGTGAAGACAAAAATTTTGATGCAAAGCCGACGCCGTCAAAAACCAATTTTTGAATCACGTTCGGTATATTTTGGAAAAGATGTCCGGATTGCAGCTGCCAGGCTTAAGACGGCCTGGACTACCTTTGCTTCTAAAATTCATTGGACAAAATGGCTAAAAAACGATAATATCACTTACTGCGCATAGCGCATGGTATGGCGATCAATCCAGGAGAATACACACATGTTTGATGAAAACAAGAATGAGACATTTGATGAACGGGAATGCCGCATCTTACATTATTGGCAAACGAATCGAATTTTTGAGCGCTCAGTAGAAAACAATCAGGACAAACCCTTATTCTCCTTCTATGACGGCCCCCCGTTTGCTACGGGCCTTCCCCATTACGGCCACTTTCTTGCCGGCACAATCAAAGACGTCGTGCTCCGCTATAAGACAATGAAGGGATATTGGGTCCCCAGAAGATTTGGCTGGGATTGCCATGGACTTCCGATCGAAAATGAGATTGAAAAAGCGTTCCAATTATCGGGCGCAGCTTCCATTGAAAAATTTGGAATTGCCAAATTCAATGAAGAGTGCAGAAAAATTGTCTTGCGCTATTCCGAAGAATGGAAAGCTCTGGTTTCCCGAATGGGTCGGTTTGTCGATTTTACCAATACCTATCGCACGATGGACTTAAAGTTCATGGAATCGGTCTGGTGGGTTTTTAAACAGCTTTATGAGAAGGGTCTGGTCTATCAGGGCTTTAAAGTCATGCCATTTTCTGCCAAACTCGGCACCCCCCTGTCTAATTTTGAAGCGGGAGAAAACTATAAGGATGTCGACGATCCTTCGTTGACCGTGGCTCTTGCCTTGAAAGACGAACCCGACACATTCTTGCTGGTATGGACCACAACCCCATGGACCCTCATTTCGAACTTAGCCGTTATGGCCCACCCCTCGATCGAATATGTAAAGGTCCGCGAGAAGGCGACAGGCAGATATTTTTACTTAGGAAAATCCCGCTTGCCGGCCTACGATAAAGAGCAAAACCAATATGAAGTCGTGAGTCAATGCCTCGGAAAAGACCTCGAGGGAAAAAGGTATCATCCCCTTTTCGATTATTTCTCTGCTCACGAAAAGGATGGGGCATTTCGCGTCATCCCGGACGATCAGGTGACAATCGATGAAGGAACGGGAATGGTGCATTCAGCACCGGCATTTGGAGAGGCCGACTTTTTCGCGTGCCAACGGGCCGGGATCGCTTTAGTCTGTCCCGTGGATAATAATGGTCAATTTACGGCCGAAATTCCGGAATATACCGGCCTCTTCGTCAAAGACGCCGATAAAGACATTATTAAACGTTTAAAGGCTAAAGGGGTGGTGATTCAATCGGGAACATTGCACCACCGCTATCCATTTTGCTGGCGCTCAGACACTCCCCTGATCTATAAAGCGGTCGAGACATGGTTTGTCGCAGTAGAAAAGATCAAGCCAGATTTATTACGGTCGAATGAGCAAATTCACTGGTCTCCAGAAAATATTAAACATGGCCGTTTTGGCAAGTGGCTGGAAGGCGCAAGGGACTGGGCCATCAGCCGCAACCGCTACTGGGGAACCCCTATCCCGATCTGGCAGGCAGACGATGGAGAAGTGATCGTTTTTGGCAGTATTGCAGAATTGGAAGAGGCGACAGGAGCAAAAATTAACGATCTGCACCGCCATTTTATCGATGATTTGGTTGTTACCCGTAATGGCAAGCAATTTAAACGGATCGAAGAGGTCTTTGACTGCTGGTTTGAATCGGGCTCTATGCCTTATGCACAAAACCATTTTCCCTTTGAAAATCAGGAGCTGTTTAAAAAGGGATTTCCAAGCGACTTTATTGGCGAGGGATTAGACCAGACACGGGGCTGGTTTTATACGTTGACAGTGCTTTCGACAGCCCTGTTCCAATCCCCGGCCTTTAAAAATGTGATTGTCAATGGCATTATTTTAGCCGCAGATGGCAGCAAAATGTCAAAACGGCTGCGCAATTACCCGGATCCAAGCATTGTCGTACAAAAATATGGGGCCGATGCTGTACGACTCTACATGATGCATAGCGGCGCAGTACAAGGGGATGACCTTTGCTTTGCCGAAAGCGGGGTTGAGTTAGTGCTCAGAAGAATATTGATCCCGCTATGGAATGCATTCAGCTTTTTGATCACGTATGCAAACATCTATAATTGGGAACCTGACAATCCGCCTGCAACACAAAAACCAAAAGATGTCATGGACCGGTGGATCCTTTCCCGCCTGAATCACCTGAGTAAACACATTGAAGAGGGAATGGATGATTATGTTTTAAGCCAGGCTGTCGAACCATTCGTCTCCTTTGTCGATCAGTTGACCAACTGGTATATACGCCGCTGCAGGCGCAGGTTTTGGAATGATCAGGAATCGCAGGATCGCACGCAAGCCTTTTCCACTCTTTATTATGTGGTATTGCAACTGGTCACCGTGGCAGCACCCTTTATCCCTTTTATCACCGATGCCATTTATCTCGTTTTACGAAGGAAAGAGATGCCCATTTCCGTCCATTTATGCACATTTCCCCATTATGTTGCAGAACAAAGAGACGAAAGCCTCGAAGAGGCGATGGCTGCCGTGCAAACATGCGTAAGCCTTGGACACTCACTTCGGAAGGAACATAAACTAAAAGTTCGTCAACCTCTGCCGGCCGCCTATGTCATCACTAAAGATAGCCGTCTCTTACAATTTCTCCAGGAACAGAAGCATCTGATTGCCGATGAGCTCAATGTCAAGGAGATCTTTTTTGACACGGACGAATCCCGTTTTGTTTCCTTGAAAGCTAAACCCAATTTCCGCATCCTTGGAAAAAAGGTCGGTCAATTCATGCCGGCTGTTCACAAGGCAATCGATACTCTCGAAATATTCCAGCTCTCTGCACTCCTGGCAGGAAAGGAGATCACCCTTACTATTGACGGGATGGACGGGCTTCATGTCTCTTCCGAAGATGTCTCTGTCGAAAGACAAGTTCGTCCGGGACTGATCGCAGCAAATGAAGGGCTGCTTACGATCGCATTGGATACCACATTGTCCGATTCCCTGTTGCTCGAAGGCATTGCCCGGGAGATCATCAACAAAATCAACACCATGAGAAGAGACCTTGGATTTGCCGTGACTGACAGAGTCTCCCTCAATATAGACTCTACGCCTCGCATACAGGATTGTTTTCTCGTGCATGGAGAGATGATCTTCAATGAAGTTCTTGCCACATCCGTCGATTTTGCAACATCTGAGAAAGGAGTCGCTTGGGACCTCAATGGAGAGCCTGCCAGGATCGCTATCGAAAAAGTGGGAAAATAATGCCGCACATTTCAGTTTTACTGCAGGAAATACTGGCATCTTTCAAAGACAAGCCGTTGCATACGTTTGTCGATATGACATTAGGTGCCGGAGGTCATTCAAAGGCCATATTAGAACACCACCCCGAAATCAAATGCCTGATCGGCATCGATCAGGACCCTGCGGCAAGACAGATCGCCGCTAAGGTCTTAAGCCCTTGGGAGTCTCTTGTGCATATCGTTGAAGGAAATTTTTCCGGTCTCGACCGCCATCTCAAAAAATTGGCCATTACCGGCGTTGATGGGATCATATGCGACTTAGGTGTCTCATCGATGCAGTTGGATATGGCAGAAAAGGGCTTCAGCTTTATGAGAGATGGACCCTTGGATATGAGAATGGACCCGGAACAACCCCTCAACGCTGCAGAAATAGTCAACACATGGTCGACGCGCGATCTGGCCATCCTCTTTCGCGATTATGGGGAAGAAAAACATTGGAAGAAAGCCGCCTATGCCATTGTCTCAGCAAGAAGCGCCCATCCGATCACTACGACCTTACAGCTCGCTGAGCTTCTCAAAAAGGGATTGCCATTCAACAAAAAAGGGGTCCATCCGGCAACATTGATCTTTCAGGCCCTTCGCATTGCAGTCAACGATGAATTAATGGCAATCAAACGCGCCCTTCCTTTAGCCATTGAAGCTCTTGTGCCCGGCGGAATCCTTGCCGTGATCAGCTTTCATAGCCTTGAGGACCGGATTGTCAAAAATGTCATGCGTCATGCAGCGGATGATAAGGTCCAAACTTCCGGCTTATGCGGTTTATTTATTGATAAAAAACCGCAATTGGAAATAATCACTAAAAAGCCGATTGTGCCAAATGAAGAAGAAATTACGCAAAACCCAAGAAGCCGAAGTGCAAAGCTAAGGGTGGCAAGGAAGATTTAGCATTCTATGATTCAACGATTTATTTATGGATTGACCTGCATTTTCGTTGCCGCCGGAACTTTATATGCGTATATTGATAAACATAATTCATTGACCGCGCTTCGCCTTGCCATTCCTTCCCTTGCAAAAGAGGTGCGCAAAATCCATGAACAGAACATACAACTAAAATATGAGCTGGAACAATTGGAAAATCCTGTTTTGCTGATGGAGCTTCTAAAAAAACCGGAGTACAGCCATTTAAAATATCCTCATCTCAATGAACAGATCATTATTTATAAATAATACATGACCAACGATCCCAACAGAAAAAGACTTCTTTTCCTATCGCTTGCAATCATTCTTCTCTTCTCTTTGCTGGTCGCCCAGTTCTACCAGATTCAAATTGTCGATGGGGACCACTGGTCAAAAATAGCCGAAAGACAGCACTACTTTCTCGTGAATGAGCCATTCAAGCGGGGCACGTTTATCTCAAATCCGCTAAAAAAAGGACACCCGGAAGAGGCTGAGTGCTTTACGATAGATGTGCAAAAGTCCCATTTATATGTCGATCCCTTGTCCATTCCCCCTTCCCTGCACGACGAAATCATCGGCATGCTCTGCAAAACGCCGGGACTAAAAAGTAGTTTAAGCGACACAAAAGCCTTAAAGCAGACCTTTACCCGCAAAACCCATAGCCGCAAACTGTTCATGTGGCTAGATAAAAAAACACAAGAGGATATCCTGAACTGGTGGCTTCCCTTTGCACGCAAGAACCGCATCCCCGTAAACGCGTTATTTTTTGTAAGCGATTATAAACGCTCATACCCTTTCGGAAAGCTTTTAGGCCAGGTGCTTCATACCATATGCGATGATAAAGACCAAACGACAGCCGAAGCAAAACCGACCGGCGGATTGGAGTTATATTTCAATAAATACCTGCAGGGTACGCAAGGAAAAAGGCGCTTGATGCGCTCACCCTCCAAAGCACTGGAAACCGGGGAGATCATTGCCGCCCCTAAACATGGAAGCGACATCCATTTGACAATCAATCATTGCCTGCAAGCCATTGCAGAGGAGGAATTGGCCAAAGGAGTAATCAAAGCGGAAGCCTCGAGCGGCTGGGCGATCATCATGGACCCCTATACGGGGGAGATCTGGGCGCTTGCCCAGTATCCTTTTTTCTCTCCTGCCGAATATTCCACCTATTTCAATAATCCAAAGCTCATTGAAAATACCAAGGTCAAAGCAATTACCGATGCAAATGAACCAGGCTCGAGTATGAAAGCGATCACATTGGCAGTGGCTTTAAAAGCGAACGATGAGCTGATGAAACGAAAACAACCTTTACTTTTCGATCCGACAGCCATTGTCCCCACTTCAAACTCCAGTTTTCCCGGACGTAAAAAACCTCTTAAGGATACCCATTTTCATAAATATTTAAATGCACAGATGGCGATTCAAAAATCTTCGAACATCTACATGGCCCAACTGGCAGAAAAAATTGTCAAGTTGTTAGGGAATAACTGGTATAGGGAAAGGCTGCAGAAAGATTTTGGTCTTGGAAGTAAAACCGGAATTGAATTGCCGGCAGAAAGCGGAGGAGTTTTGCCAACTCCGGGAAAAAAACATCCAAATGGTGCTTTGGAATGGTCGAAAGGAACTCCCTATATATTGGCAATTGGACATAATGTTCAGGCAACTACTCTTCAATTGGCAAGAGCCTATGCAGTCTTTGCCAATGGAGGTTTTTTAGTCACCCCCACCCTCGTGCGAAAAATCACCCAGGATCAAGGCAATGGAAAAGAGATCACCCTCCTGGACAATACGGGGCCGCAAAGGACGAAAAAATTTCCGAGAGTTCTTTCGGAAAAAATTGCCAAAGAAATCATGACGGCAATGAGATTCACTACGAAAGTGGGAGGTACGGCGCGAAGGGCCGATATTCCGGGATATTCTGAGTGTGGAAAAACAGGCACAGGCGATAAAGCGATCAATGGAATCTATTGCCCGCAGCACGTCTGCTCCAATTTTGTCGGGATTGCCCCGGCATCCAAGCCCGTCTTTGTTCTTGCCGTCGCAATCGATGAGCCTAAATATGGTTATGAGCCAGGAGTTGGAAAAACCCATCATGGCGGCACTTGCGCGGCGCCAGTGTTTCGCGAGATCGGAAAACGAGCTCTTGAGTATTTAGGGATTCCTCAGGATGACCCGCATGGCTATCCCAGCAATGATCCCCGCTATGATGCCGAAAAGGCCGACTGGATCAAAGAAATCAAACAGCTTCAAATCCTTTATGATCAGTGGAATGAACATTAATAAAAGCCAAAATCGCTTGAACATTGGCGGCTGTAAGACCTGAAACTGCAGATAGATCTTCCCTCGTTGCCTGTAAAAGCCCTTTTAAACTTCCAAAATGCTTTAACAGAATCTTAAATTTGACAGGACCGATACCGGGGATATCGAGAATGCTGCTGCGTAAATTCTTTTTGCGATGCAACAGGCGATGATAGCTAATTGCCGTCCGGTGGGCCTCATCGCGTATTTGCTGCAGTAAGAATAAGAGGCTGGAATTGCGTTTAAGGATGACCGGATCTTTAATTTCAGGCAAAAACACCTGCTCTTCCGTGATTCCCCGGTCGTGCCTTCCCTCCTCTTTAGCCACAGAAATGACATCGACAGAAATGATATCGAGATCTTTTAACACCTTTAATGCGATATTCAGGTGTCCTTTGCCTCCATCGACAATCAACAGATCGGGAAGCTCTTCCATCTCTTTGCCTTTGCGGTAACGCCTTTCCAAAACTTCCCTCATGGCTGCATAATCATCAGAACCGGTATCCTGACGGCTCTTATATTTGCGATACCCGGAAGGACTCTTCACTCCATCGACAAAGACAACAAGCGAGGAGACATTCGATGTGCCGGCAATATGGGAATTGTCAAAACACTCGATTTTCTTTGGATAGTTGACGAGCCGGAAACGCTCCTGCATTTCCAGTAATATTTTCTCTTGCGAGGCTGCAACGCCCCCCCTCTTTTTAAAGGACGCTTCGGCATTTGCCTTAGCCATATCGAGCAAAGCTTTTTTCTCTCCCCTCTTTGGGCTTAAGATATGGACCGCTGTTTTCCCTTCCGATAACAGGTCAGCAAGGGTCGCCCAATTTTCAGGAAGAGAAGGGAGCAAAATTTCACGAGGCAGTTCATGTATTGCATAATGCTGCTGCATAAACGTTTCGAAGAGTTCACTATCCTCTTCTGCGATGTTTGCAAAGTGGTAATCATTAGATCCCATTAATTTGCCGCCCCGAAACATCAGTTTGGTCAGCTCAAGCTCGTTGCCCTCCCGAAAAATTGCCAGTACATCGATGCTTTTTCCGCCGCGGATCCGGTCGACATTCTGTTCCTCAATGGTGCTTTCGATCTGTCTGATCGTTTTTAATAAACCGCCCGCCTTTTCAAAATGCAAAGCAAGAGAAGCTTGCTCCATTTCGCGGTACAACCCCTTCAAAACCTGTCTGTCCGCCCCGCGCAAAAATTGCGTTGTTTGCTGGACCAGTTTTGCATATTCCTCTTTTGTGCATTTTCCGACACAAGGGGCCAGACACCGCTTCATATCGTACAAAATACAGGGCCTTGTCCTGCGGGCAAACTCCTGATCGGAACATTGTCGTAAAGGAAAGATCTTGTGCAGCAGATCGAGAGTCTGCCTTGTTGCCTCAGCGCTGGTATAGGGACCGAAGTAGGCTGCCCGGTCTTTTGGAAGAGTTTTATAACGGATCATCGACAACATTGGCCAAGGATGCTGGACATTGATCTTAAGCCCGACATATGCTTTATCGTCCTTTAGAAGAGCGTTATAGCGTGGCTGATGCTGCTTGATGAGGTTATTTTCAAGAAGGAGCGCCTCCTTTTCCGAGGTAACGACAATGGTGTCAATATGTTCCACTTTGGCAATGAGATAAGGGATGATCATCCGTCCATCCCCGCGAGGAAGAAAATATTGACGCACTCTATTTTTAAGATTTTTCGCTTTGCCAACATAGAGGACCTCCCCTCCACTGCCTTTCATCAAATAGACGCCGGGCTTGGGGGGAAGTTGTGTGAGAGTATTCAGATCGAACGGCATGGGGAAGTTTTATTGCTCTTCAATGACACCGCAAGCAATTCTCGCGCCGGAATTCCCTGTCGGTTGCGTGGTCAGATCATCTTCATCTGCATGAACCACAATCGATTTGCCGATAATCGAATCGGGCCCTGTCAAAGAAATCACGGTATCGACGCGCTTATAATGAGCCACCCCGTTTTTATCGGCCACCAGATTGCCAAAATCGCCGACATGTCTTTCGGGACTGTCGGGACCGCCATGTTTCTTTTTTGTAGGATTGAAATGACCGCCTGCAGACGAAGCATCATGCGCGCTGCAATCGCCATGTTCATGAACATGAAACCCGTGTTTGCCCGGAGTCAGCCCGGTGACATTGGCTTCGATTTCCACCCCGCCGGCAACCTGGGTAAACACGACTGTACCTGCCACATGATTTCCCTTTGTAGGGTTTAATTCAACTATAGCAGATGTTGGAGCTTCCACATTTGCGCTAAGAAAAAATGGTACTGCACATGCCATTGCAATGAGACAACATTTAGATAGATCGATCAACATTTTACATTTCCTTGGTTAGAATTATACACAAACAAGATGAAGAATTAGTTTACGTGCCCGTGAGCGTGCCCGTGCCCGCATCTAATTTATCTTTTCCGATTGTTTTTGTATAGGTTATCAGTTTTTGATAAAACAACCTCTATTTTTTTTCAATTTGTTTTTCCATTTGAAAAAAAACAGCGGGGTGGTAGAATCGAGGATAAAGCGTTTAGAGAGTTCGGAAATAATCAATAAATTCGGGCACGGGCACGCTCACGAGCACGGGCACGAAAACTATCTCTAAGGAGTATGACATGTCGCAAAATCAATCTGCAAATGTAGATATAACGGAAGCTATTCAACAGATCGATGATGTTCACAATGTGTCCAAATCGACATCAGACAGTCAAATGGGATTGGAGACAATGGCTTTGCTCATCCATAGCCACCGGTTAAACTCTCTTGAAAATAAACTCAAATCTGAATACGCTGAGCTAAAGGAACGGCAAGGGAAAGTCACCTACCTCCATAAGCTCATCAAATCGATTAATGCAGTCACTGTCAATAATGAATTCGACTGCAGTGCAAGGCCGGAACTCAAAGAGATGCTGGCCAAGGCGGCAGAATATGGGGTAGAGATTAAACCCGGCCAATCCAAGTTCAACAGCGAAGAGCGCAAACTCTTAATTGAGAATATTAACATGACATGTGAAGATTATAATATTCTCAATGACATGCAACTGCAAACGGTCAATAGGCTTCATACAGAACGGACTGAGTCTTTCCAACTCGCACGGGCAATCATGAAACCATTGCACGACGATAAGATTAATAAAGCACGCGCCATCGGTAAATAAGTAAACCTTAAGGAATCAGATATGAGTCGTAGCATCGAACGAGTTAGCGGCGTATCAAATCACTTAATGACCAGCACGCTCGCAGATCCAAAAAACAATGATCCGGCGCTTATTGTCCCGGTTCAACAAGTTATTCAGGATGTGATCACTCCGGTCGATACGGAAAGTTTAGCGGCAAGCGATATGCTTAACGCCGGAAAGAGTAAAACACAAAGCCACATCTTAAGCCCGATGGATATCTATCAGGCGCACTTGACACAAAGGGAAAACAAAGGGGAACATGCCCTGTTGCTGCACCGGGCGATGCAAAATCTTTCGACAGAAAATACGGAACTTACAAAAGAACATTACAATCTGGAAGTCGACAGCAGCAAACAAAAAAAAGAACAAAAAGTTTTAAGCACTGTGACATGGGTTGCGACAGCGACTGCAATTGTCGGCGCAATTATCGGCTTCTTCATGTCCAGAGGACAGCTTCCGGCAGCTCTATCGACTTCAGGCGCGCAAGTCGGGCTTGGCGTTGTTTCCTCAGCTGCAGGGATCGGAGGCGGCGCAGCAGAAATTTTCCATGCCAAATCCAAATACGAGCATGGGGAAACCACAGGACAAATGACAAAAATTTCATACATACGAGAGCAAAATCTGACACATGCGCACTGGCATCAGCTGAGTTTGTCTCAAATCGCCGAGGAGATGAACCGTCATTTTGAGCAACTTAAACGGATAGTCGATAACGATCAAAAAACAGTAAAACAATTTTTTCGCTAAATAGAAGGAGTACATACCATGTCAGAAGTACGAGCCGCAGTTACCAGGTTTACTGCCCAACAAGAGTTAGAACAGCATCAGGCAGCTCTCGATCAGAAATGGCAGGAAGCGATCAAATCTAAAGATGTTGACAAGCTTTTACGCTTATCTCATGCACTGTCCCTTTTCCATTTTCATGACAGAGGCCAAGCCGATTCGCAGAGCGTCCGAAGCTCAGAAAAAGAACACCATGAGTTAGTCGAGCAGTCGCAAAAGTTACAGAAAAAAAGAATCGTCTGCGCTCTTAGTGTTATAGCCGGCGCTGCTAACATCATTGGCGGTGCCATGGGAATAAAAGCTGGAGTGAAGTGTGTTACTGCCGGCGTTTCTGCAGTGGCATTAAAAGCCATGAAAGCAGAGCAAGCGATCTCTACCGGCATCACAGGCATTGGAGGCGGCGTACAAGCCCTTCAAAAACCATTTGAGGATCATTCGCAGCGGGGCCTTTCATTGAATCAGGCGGAGACAGAATTTAGACGAACAAAAACAGAACAAGAGCGCGGCCATGAAAGAAAGCACCGCGATATTGTTGCAGAGCAACGCCGCTCAATGGAAAAAGTTGAAGAGAATCAGGCACGTACTTTCAGTACAGTGGCCGGCGGCTAAGTAACTTAGTTATGGACTTCATGGACGACATGGACGGCATGAGACAATTGTAAAAGTCCAGTTCAAACGCTTTTCGGCAAGCAAGATTAAGATCATGATCAAGATCGAGATTAGGAATGTTCTTAATCTCGATCTTGATCATGATCTTAATCTTGCTTGCCGGAGACGATCTTGTTAAATTATTTTATTGTCAATTCTGCAATTGTCTCATATTGTCCATGTCGTCCATGTCGTCCATGCCTGTCCATATCGTCCATTTCTGTCCATATTGTCCATTTCTATCAATGATTATTTTCTAATTGTTTAAAAATTTCACATTTAATTACAAAAACCATATAATAAAAATCATACACCGAATTATCATATTCATATAAAAAAATTAATTACGCGGGGTTGTATGGATTATTTATTAAAAATAGAAAACAATGCAACTCATCAATCGGTGAAATTGTTTGTCACCTCGCCTGAAGAATTAAGTCAAAATGATATACAAAAAGTCACTTCTTTAAGCAAAGAACTGTTTGAAAAATATAAAAATAAAGACTTAACTACAATATCATTTCAAGATCTTAAGGTCAGCGACGTCACTTCCCCTGCAACCAAAGAGGCTGAAAAAACACCCGAACCATTTAAAACGACCATTCGCAAAATACAAGCAGCTCGCACCGCGACTCCCCTTAAGAAAACAAGACAGGCAATTTACCAAAAACTCCTACACAAACAAAGGAAATTTCCTTTAAAATTCTTATGGTCTGTATTCATCGCGCCTTTCATTGCTCTGTATCAGTTTCACACCCAAAATAAAAAGCTGTCAAATCGGATGCATAAAATTTTTGGTACAGAAGTAGTTACACAAAAACGATTTGTCCATCAGTTAACCCGGGTTAAACGTCAGTTAATGGAGGGCTCTGTCACTCCGGATAATCAGACTGAACTCCTTTCGGTATTCGACGGGGCAATTAACGCCGGGAAAAAAATTGCTGCATTAACCCCTAAACACAATCCAACCGCCTGCGCCAAAGAAATCTCAGAACCACTCCTAAAACGCCTTAACGATGAAAAAGAAAAGGGATTAAGCCCGTTTCTTGGAATTGTCCCGATCACAATCAGCATCGACAACAAACCAGTTCCCTTAAGTTTGCTGTTCAGGCGAGAAAAAGACAAGATTTACATGGAAATCAAGGGACTGCATGAACGATTAAACACGCCATTGAAACCGGAATACGAAATACAGGAAGGTACGGCTAAAGAGACTATCCCTCACATCATCCATGCTTTTCTGGATGCTTACACACAGGAAAACCTGCAATCAAAGGCTCCTAAGTTAAGCTATAGAGAGAAAATCCGCTTAAAAAATCTGGAGCGCCTTAGCTGTCAGCCTCTACCCCTTAAAGGATTGGAAAAACAACCAAAAGATGTTTCGCAAAAAAGACTGCACGAAATGCTATGCAATTTTTCCACTCCTGTCAAATCAGATCTGGAAAAAGCTCCTTCTTCTCAAGACCCTCTCTTTGCCATCTTTAAAAGTTTAGATAAAGCATTTCCTCATTCCGTCTCAATGGATAAATTGGAATGGCTTTTATGCTCTATGGAAGAGGAATATGCAGCACTTCAATCGTCACTTAAAAGTTTATCTGTTGAAGACAAAGCTCAATTTTCAAAACATTTCGAAAATCACATGCTGGAATTTCAAAAACACCTGAAAAAAATCCCCGATTTAGCCCAGGCGCCAAAAGTATTTCAGGATTTTTCTGCCAGGCTCGAAGCGATCAAACAACAACAAATTGCCATCAATGCGGAAGTGCAGCATTCTCAAAATCAAGTACTTAACAACAGAATCAAAACGCAGGCACAAAAAAAACTGATCGTTTCCCTTCCGGAAGGAATGAAAACACGTAAAGTCACCAGTAAAAACACGCAAAGCAAAGAGAGGGTCTTAAATATAGATCACGATACCCTACTGGCTTCACTAAAAGATCATGCGGCCAAATCAAATTATAAGGAACTCTGTGTCGTGCTCAATATGATCCATAGAGCTTCTGACACCCTGATCGAACAAAAGCAATATGCACTTGCGCAATATGTAAGCCTCTCAGCTCTTCAAGCCCTGCCCGTTCCCGAATTCACTTCATCGGTAAACACAACAGGACCCGAAAACGTAAGAGAGCTCATGGCAAGTTGCGTCACCTCTTTATCTCAGGACATTTGGGAAACATCATTGCGGCTGAATGCGACCTATTGTCCTCCGGAACAGATTGTGCAATTAATGAAAGCGCAAATCATCAACCGGGCATTGCATAACCAATATCATTCTGCAGACGTTTCAGCAGCCCCTCAGATCGACTATACTGAATTTAAGAAAATTCTTCACCTCCATCCCCATATGCGGTTCGGTTGGAAAAGCGCCCATTTTTCAGAGATCAGACAGATGATCGACTTTATGGAAAAGGATGAACCAAATACTCAGGAAATACGAAAAGATACATCAATACCATATGGTGAACAATTGACTGTTCCAACAAACAGTTTCAAGGGAAATGGGGTCCGCCTGCAAGCAATGATGAGCTGTTTGATGAAGCCTGGCTACTGTTTAAGCCCATTCTTTGGAGCGGGCCGTCTTGAGCAGGTGCAGGGGTTGGCTTGGCTCGATGGATTGGAAAGCAAGGCAATTGGAGCCGGCGCCAATACCCCCCAGGAAATTAAAAAAAATATACAGGAAATACGATTAAAAATTATTCAGGAACGGTTAAGTAAAATCAATCGTCTTGAATTTGGCACAGGCATATTTGTTACTGAACATCAGTGCCTCACCATAGTCGACGCAAAAGATCCTGCAAAACCGCTACTCGCTTACCTGCCTAACGGCTATGGATTGCCTTACCAATTTGAAAATAAATATGGCCTTGAAGTCAGTCAGGAAAATACACGCCCACTAGCTGGAAGGGCAAGAGGAGAAGGGCGTTTTATTGGAGATTATGATGAGATGGACCTTGGCAAGAGGGGCCTTAGGGATTGCCTTTCCCCTCAACTAGCCCTGACAGAACCCTCGTTGTATGAACTAAACTGCCAATTGCCCCCTCAGGGACAAATCAGCCAGGTGGAAAATTATCTCATCGACGCGGCCCAGGTAAGCAAAAGCCCCGAAACTGTCAGTCTAAATCCCGGCTCCATCGTGGAAGGATTGAATATTCTGTTTAATGAGAGAAATTTAGGCGATCCGGAAATCCAAAGATCTCTTATGCTCTTGCTCTCGCGCACTTTACTTCTTGAAAAAACAGTAAGGGAACATCCATTGGAGATGCTGGCGATTGCAGATCAATTAAAAAAATTAGTTGAAACAAAAGCGGAAGACCCTCTGATTTTCCCCTTTCTTCTCCAAATCGGTCAGATCATTAAAGACGAGGCTGTCGTTCAAAGCGAAATTGAAAAGAAAAAGGGGCAGGCAGACCGTAAATCACAAGACCACATTCAACGTCTGGATGCCATTGCCGCCTCTATCCCTTGCTACGACAATGGGGTGAAAGCCGGAAATAAAACACAAACCGGGCAACAGTGGCTTAAAGCCATGTTGCGCGACCCCAATGGGGAACGTGCTGCTGCAGCATCGGCCTACATGTACGCAACTTTGGACCGTCCTATAGACTCGATCAGCAACGAAATGATGCCGGAAGTGTTAATCGCTGCAAGCATTTTTTCAAAACTTGATGACGGCCAAGGTGTGCCTGTCCTAAACGCTAAAGTGAATGAGTGGGTTACCGCCACCCTGCTTCCCCAATTATCCGGACGCATCCAATCTGAGGGTTTTGACTTATCGGTTATCGATACCTGGATGCAAGGGCTCCTGTCGCCAAAAGACCTGGCACGGACCTCCCCGTGGACCATTGAACAAAGAGATCCATTGGTTCTTGGCAATCAGGACCACCAAATCGCTTATTCCTCTTTGCAGGTTTCTTCAAAACAGACCAAAGAAGTCCTCGGGAAAATTAAAACGCAAATCCCGGCACAAGTGCAGCAATCCCTCCAGTTCCTAAAATTATTCGGCACAAGTCCGATCAATGCGGAGCTCACCCGTGGAGAGGACCCGGATCTTTTTATCTATACTTTTCCCTTTGGTCCCCTTAAAACAAACTACCAGGTGATCTATAATCAAAAAAATGGGAAAGTCACGGTCAAATGCCAGTTTCTCCCTGAAAAGGGAACAAAAAATATAGAACAACCCTGGTATATCTATACCGATCAGTTTTCCTCTCAGGGAGATACGGCAGTAGAACAAGCGATTCAAAAAAACGGACTTTGGATCAACGAAAAAAAACCGAAAATGGCCCTTTTTGCTACCGCCCCTTTGACCGAAGGGAAAAGAAAAGATTTTTATCGCATTGCACTAGATAAAAAAGGAGCTTTGAAACAGGTAAGAACGCTAAAGGAAAACGCTCCTGTTGCCTTGTTAAAAGAGAAACAGACAGCAAAAATCTTGCCATTTGGCGATCCTGCAACAACCTTCGTTATTTTATCTCCCTGGGGGAAAATCAGACAAATCCGCAATTTAAGTCAAAAAACAGTGTTTACCAGGACAGACAAAGGGCAGTGGAAGTTTGTTGATCCCCGAATGGGAGATCCTGGAGTATGGGTTACCGATCTTCCATCTTCCATTGCGGCACTCCAAAGCACAAGCCCTCAACAAGACACCCAATACAAACGCTTTTTTGACAGCTTTGGTAAAGATTTTCAACAATTTTTATTGCCAGTCCGTCAGGGAAAAGAGATCCAGTGTGTAATCAACCCTTACACAATCCGATCCTTGCCAAATGCCGATGTACACATCGATCATACACATCCGGTTTGTGCTGCCACAGATACTCCCCTGATTATCTCTTTCGATCAGGATGGCGAACTGAAGGGGTCCCCCTCTGCTTTTGCCTATCTGGCCTACTACTTCGCCATGAAAAGGGATTTGAACCGGGCAAGCTTTTACATGAAAAAGGCAAAGCATGTTCCGGCCTCATCCGAACAGGAACGAATGGCTTTTGAAAAAATTGCCGCCCTTTTCCATCAGATTCCTCACAGATCTGTGGAATCATTAGGGTTTCAACTAAAAACACAACTGATCCTTCGCGATATTTTACGCACTCAATTCAGCCGTACTCACTATCAAAGAGCCTCTGAAGCTGAGTTTTTTGCCGGGATCACCCATGTCACCGATCTGTACAAACAATACCTGGCCAAGAAAACTTCCCTGCATGAAAAATCAAATTGGAGCTTATCAGCAGAAGAAGAGTACGCATTCGACCGGATCCGCTGGACGACATTCGAAAACTGGATAGAAAAACAAAAAGAAGTCGACATTAAGGCTGCGTCTGACTCCGACCAACGGAAAGTGCACGAAGTCCCCGGCGATGTTTTTCTTAGTACTAAAATAACGGAAAAAAGATTTTCAGAAATTCAACAAACCAGCGCTGCGACCATATTATTGAATGATTTTTCTCGTCCGCCTATAGCGTTAGATAAACTACTGGAAAAGGGACGCCTGGATACAGAATACCTCATCCGCCATTTTTTCGATTATTATGAAGCCATCACTTCCATAAAAAAGGATGATGCCGGAAAACTCGATGATCTCTTACAGATCATCCTCTCCAAACCGACATGGGAGATCAATCTCTCAAAAACGGAAGAGGATTTGCGTTTGGCCAGGCTGGCAAGCGACCTTCGCCTAACTCTGGCAATTGTATGCATCTTCAAAAAGATAGACTCCAATGCCAAACTTCCCCAATTCGATCGCAAGGCTTTAGCCAAATTCCAAAAGACACTTCCCTATTGGGACCGCGATATGACAAGGCCCGGAAAATTCATCCTGGGAATGTATGATAATATACGGGGTAATCCGACAAGACTAGGGTTAAAGGTTGGGGAACTGGTCGATGAAAAATTTGACAGGATTTTTTCTGCCATCCAAGCACTCAGTCCCGATATAACAATAGGAGAATATTTGAGATATACTCCGCCGCGTCATAAAGCTGCCGTGGAAATACCGACCGGAAAAGGTGTTTCGCTTGAAACGATCAGTCAATATATGCAAGGGCTAAAAAAGGGAGAGCATTTTCACCTTCCCATCGAAGTGACAGAACTTGTCGACCTGATCAAAAGTGAAAAAAATGCCGACCAAAAAAAACTGCACGACATCATGGCATTAATCCGGGAGTCTGAAAGCAGAGATTTTCCCATACTCGCAATCAGAGCGCTTTCAGAACTCATGCGGGAGATCCATAAAACAGAAAAAGAGATAATCGCGCAAAAAACAATCCAACCTGAAATGGCAGTTGGAGAGATGGACTTTGCCCCTCTAATGGCAAGCCAAAGCAAACTGCTGACGGAAGTATCGGCATTCAATACCCTTTCTGAAAAAGATAAACAGGACCAAGGTAATTTAAAAGAAACATTAAAGAAAAAACACGAGATCGCGGAAAAATATTTCCTGGATAAAAATGCGGCATCGCCGGCAATGAAAGAGGAATTTCAACAGTTGAGAAGCGGGCTTGCCATTGCAAAAAAAGGTCTCGAAGAAGAGCTGCAAAAGTCCGATTTTTCAGAATCGGAGCTTAAGGCTTTTCAAAGTTTCCTGAAAAAGCACACGCAAAATCCAAATCAGGAGGCCGATTCGATTGTCTCGCTTTATCAGAGTAAGCGGGAAAAGGTACTGGCATTGATTAAAGCGCTACCCCTTGCCGATCAGCCAAAGTCTCTTCGAAAAATAGTGACCCAAATGGACCTGTATACCGATCTCGACCTTATCCGCGCTGTGCAAAAAATGTATAAAACTAGGGTCAAATCCTCCCTTGTATCTAAATGGCCGGAAATGGAACAGAACATCACGGAGATGTTGTTCTATATGACAGCCCACCAGCAGCTCAACAAAGCAAGGGAACTATTAACAGATAAACCAACTGCAAGCCTGGCTGCCAAAGCACTAAACTTTGTTCTTCCCGCTTTATCGTTTGACCGTTATTTAGATGAAAGTAAAAAAACGTTTAAAAATCCCCTGATTGCTAAAAAATGTCTCGTTGCCGAAGCTAGAAGCAGTATTATCTACCGCCCCGGACAGCGCAAAATCATCGACATGGCAGCCGAAGATCCAAAGCAATGGGCATCCCTTCGCATGGGGCTTGGAAAAACTTCCTATGCAATTCCCACCATTGTGGAAATTTTAGCCGAGCAGGGGCGTTCTGTCGTTGTCACGGTCCCTGACAAACTCCTCAAATCGAACAGAAAAGACTTCGATCGGGCAACACGTCTTATGTTTGATCAGGCAGGAATGGAATTTTCTGTGGAACTGGTTAAAGACATCCCCATCAATCTCCTCGCTGAAAAAGCACTCCAAATCGAAAATATCTTTAAAGGTAAAGGATATATTGTGACAACAGTCGAGGAACTCGCGACATTGCATGACACATGCCTGTTACTCGAAGATGAAAAATTAAAACTTTTTAATAAACCTGAAGGGTTAACCGGAGCCGATGAAAAAAGACTCCTCATGATGGAACTTAGATTGCATTATTACAAAAAAATCGATCGTCTGTTAACCGGAGAGGCAACAGAACTCGATCTTCCCCATTCCCTGTTTGGCGATGAGACAGACGATACACACGCGATTACCCGTGAAGTCAACATCGCGATCGGGGAAAAAGTCGATCCGGCCATTGAAGTCCGGCAAGTTTCGAGAGCTATTTTAGAAACAATCGTGCATTCCAAAAATCCAAAATTAACCCCTTTGAAAACGGCCCTGCTGACTGATACATTTCCTGTCCTGACCCCTGTTGAAATTTCCGGTTTTATGAAGGAGATCGCAAAGGAATTCCTTTCTGAAAAGAGATTTTTAAGTCTGCTTGGCGATCAACAGATTATCTTGCAAAATGTAAACCCCGAAGAGTGGGCCAACTATTTGACCGGCAGCAGAGAAAATTTACCTGGCCACTTGCCAGAGTGGTGCAAACAAGAGGGTTCGCTTCAACGCGCCCAAAAAATGATCGGATCTGCCAAACAGCTTTTGACTGCAACCTTCCCCAATTTCTTAAGCCAAAAATCGGGTAATGATGTGGGCTTTTCCGATGACGAAGCTCATGGGTATCTGGTTGTTCCCAAAGCCACAAAAAATGAAACTCCCGGGATGCGGCATGGCGATGAGTTCGAGATGATCTTTGCTCAATATTTAGGATATTTTGAATTTACCCCCTGCCAGAGTTTGACCGGATCCTCGACAACATTTATCGAAAAGGGCTTAAAATCGTTTAAAGAAAAATCGCCCGAAAGTTACAAGAAATTTTTGCACGACTATCAGCAGCAGGTAGAGATTGAACGGGCAGGCGGCCGTCCACATCTTGAATTCATTGACTTTCTAAAAATGCCTCAAAGCTATATGCACCGATGGAATATCCTCGATGATGTGGTGATGGATGGCGGGTATATTAAACGCTATCACGAACAGGTCAATACCAATGTACAAGAGCTGTTCCATCGAAGATCATGCGGCGGCGTCACAGGGACATTGGACCCTTATGTTCTTCCCTTTATTTCTGAAGAAGTATCCTTGCATAAGGGAACTGAAAAAGAGGTCAGCTCGACTCGCGAGGTAGAGGCCGAAACATTTTTACGCTTGGGGCTAAATATTGAAAATGGACTGGACCAGGCAGTCAGCAGCTACAATGATCAAGACCCCATGGAAGCATTTAAAGCGATGTTAAAAGATCCATCGACATCAGCCATGATTAACAGCAGCGGCGCCGGTAGTGAAGGACTCGACACACTTTCCTGGATCGCTGCTTTGCGAAAGACCGAAGAGGGAAGAGAGCGCAGTTACCTCTTTATGCATCCAGGCGAACGAATTCCTTATCTATGGTCCGATCAGTCGATGAAAGCTATTCCCTACAAGGGGCAGGAACTGCCAGGAAATTTGATCTGCATGTATGCCCCAAGCGATGTGAGGGGGGTGGACCTGCCCATCCGCAAGGGGAAAGTCCGTATGCTGGTCAGTCCTACAGCTTCCCTGCAAGAGCTTGTTCAATCTCTTTACAGAGCGCGTCAATTGGGCGGCGATCATGAGCTTATGCTTCATCTGCCATTATCGCTGCATGAGAAAATCGCTGAAGGCAAACCAAAAGGACAGGCCGTCACTTATGGCGATACCCTTGTGTATTTGATCAACCGCACTGCGCCGGTCAAACTCGATCTTAACTTAAAAGCCCAGCTTTCCAAAGTGCAATTTGAATTAAAAACAACCCTTAGCCGCTATCTTAAAGAGATCAATCCAGACATCGAACAACATGAATTCTTAAGTAAGGAAGGATTCGAAACCATCGGCCGTCTGGCAAAATCGCAGTCGGTTATTTTTGAAAAATTGCGCAAACTCTACATTAAATCCAAGGAAATTCAATTCGAAGGATGCTATTCGCCAAGGGAGATGACAACCGGGATACAAAAAGTATTAGACGAATACACTGCGCTGCAAAAACAAATCGATGATCTTTTACCGGAAATAAGTCAGGCAACAATGATTAGCTTCGCTATTTTAAATGAAGGCAAAGAGGAGAAAGTTATCGAGGAAATAGAAGATGCATTTACCAATCTTTATCAAACAATAAGAGATGTTCCTGAATACAAAGAATTAGGAGAGAGATTGTTATCCATTTCAGCTAGCTGGCCTGTTAGTAAAAAAGATCTGGACCTTATCCTTAAAGCCATGATGGATGCCCATCTGGAAATTGATCGCGAGCTTAAACAAAATCCAGATTCTAGTATGGCTTCCAATCTGCAACACTTAAAGAGACTTTTAACAGAAAGCCTGTATGGCAAAGGGAAAAGTCATCTTTACAATACTCTCCGTGGTTTAAGTAAGGACTTAGATACCCAAAAAGCCGCATTTCAGGCAAATCAGGCGGAACACGAAAAATATCTTCCGGAGAAAACGACAAAGAATCGCATTGGCGATGCCGGGGCAAACGAACAGGTCAAAGAGATGCAGCAGCAAAAGACAACAACACAAGAAGCTGAGCCCAAAGATCCTGCCCTTGCCGGAAAAAGCAATCGTCCTGCAAGAAGCTATCAACCGCTGGACATGTACTCTTTAGTGAGCTCTTTTGTGATCCCTGAAGGAAACAATTTGCCGGTCGTTCCTCTGAATATCACCCCTCCCTTTGATCAGTTTTATATCTCTCCTGAAGCTTTGGATCTTTTAAATGTTGTACCCATGATGCAGGGCGCTCCATTAGTCTATATTGCAGTCAATGAATTCAAAAATTCAAATAAACCCCCCAAAATCACCCTCATCTCTAAGCAAGATTATGAAGCTATTGTCAAGGATCAGCTTAGGGGGAAAGAATTTTCGGGTTTAAGTGTCTATGCCCCCGTTCCCGATGGTGTACGCTTTGTCAATGGAGGCAGCGACAAGCATGTAAACGGCGCTCCTGATCATATCAAGTTCTCCCTGATGACGATCAAAGCCTATTTGGGCTATACCGATGAATTTGCCAAAGACACCCCTGCCCGCAAGGCTTGGGTCGACTCTCTTTCAGATGAGGATAGGAAAGGGATATTAACTCAAATCAGACGCAAAGGCTCTCCCAGCCAGCAAAAGATTTTTGATGATTTGTTTTAAAGGGTAGCCAGGGCGCCAAAGCCCTGTTTATTACGTTACCAAACGCAACGTCACGCAAATCCCAATTACAAGTTGCGTCTAACACCCCAAGGCGAAGTCAATAGAGAATTCGGGAAAAGCTCTTTTTATTTGGTATATAACCTTTAATGTAGGATTGCATTTCTTGTTTTCCAGCCTTTGATAGCTATAAATGTTTTCAAATCCGAGTTTATCTGCTGCTTGTTGTTGCGTAAGACCCTTCTTGATTCGATTGTATCTAATCATAAATGCAAATGCAATTGCAGGATCTACAGGAACCTCAACAACGCTTTTTGAACAGATAATAGATTCGTCGGGAAGAGGAGCCAATTTCTTTGAAGTTTCTGGTTCCTCAATATAAAGATTTAGAGCTTCCTTCATGTTTTCAAGAAGCTCTTCCTTAGAGTCAGCTTGAGTAAAACATCCGGATAGTTCTATGCATTCTGCCCAAAACCCGGATCCTTCTTTATGGACTTTGAAGTGGTATTTCATAGATTAATGCCTCTCATTTTGATTCTTCAAGTTTTTTTCTGAGACCATGTTCCATTCCTTTTTTCAATTCCCGGTGATTTGGAATGATCACAGTTTCGTTTCCTTTAATAAGTTTCCAATGGCTGCCTTTTCCGGCACCAGGGACATGAGTAATAAATCAATTTTATCATTGAAATGTCGTATATCAATAAGATTTCCATCATGAAAATAACCAGTATATTTTGAAATGTCCATTGTGTGCGACCTCATTACCAGTATGGATCGACCAAGTCAGGTTTATTTTCCCAATAAATTTTGTCTGCTTCGATTTCAATTGTCGAAAAATCAATATCTGAGCGTGGTACAGGTTTATAATCGGACCAAATAATATCTAACATCACGGTAGTAGTAGTTATCTCTAAATTAAAAATGCTTCCACTTTGATGTTCCATTTTTAATTCACCAATGAATGGCTGCTTATTTCTTGTAATTTTCCTTACTCCTTCCAAATGCAAGATACCAGTTATACAATCACCCTGACCAAGAGGGATATCATCCTGTAAATCGTCAGGATCCATTTCAGCACTAGACATGAATAGTTCAATTTTTCCATTTTTTTGCTTGATATCATAAAGTCCTCCATCATGAAAATAACCAGCATATTTTGAAATGTCCATTATGTGTGCGCCCTTATTACCAGTATGGATCGATCAGGTCGGGTTTATTTTCCCAATAAATTTTGTCTGCTTCGATCATAATTTCCGAACAGTCAACCGACCCGTATAATGGATTATAGTCTCTCCAATCTATTAACAATGTGACAGTATGCTCAGTAATTTCTAGATCTAAAATCCCTCCTCGTTTATGTTCCATATTAAGATTCCCAACAAAAGGTTGTTCATTTCTTGTAATTTTCCTGATTCCTTCCAGATGCAAAATGCCTTTTATCCTATCGTAGTCATCAAGAGGAATATCATCCTGCAAATCTTCAGGATCCATTTCGGCACTGGAAAGAAATAACTCGATTTTATCGCCTACTTGTTTTATGTCAATAAGGGCACCGTCATGAAAATAACCTGCATATTTTGAAACGTCCATTATATATGTTTTCCTACCAATATGGATTGACCAAATCAGGTTTATTCTCCCAATAAATTTTGTCAGCTTCAATCGCGATTGTCGAGAAATCAATATCTGAATGTGATATAGGTTTATAATCTGACCAGCTAACATATAAGATCACGATAGTAGTGGTTATCTCTAAATCACAAATATCACCACTTTGATGTTCCATTTTTAATTCACCAATGAATAGCTGCTTATTTCTTGTAATTTTCCTTACTCCTTCCAAATGCAAGATACCAGTTATACAATCGTACATGTTCACTAGCTCTATTCACTATAACTCAGGCCTTCAGCCTGAATGAGTTACGTTGTCCACCTAGGGCGCTGCCCTAGGCTTTCATATTCCAGGCCGTTGGCCTGAAAACATGCTCTCAGGGCAACGCCCTGAAATATAAAAGCCTAGGGCAACGCCCTAGGTGGACAACGTAAATCATTCAGGCTGAAGGCCTGATATATAACGATGCTACCACGTGAACATTTACATACAATCACCCTGACCAAGAGGGATATCATCCTGTAAATCCTCAGGTGACATTTCGGCACTACACATAAAAAGCTCGATTTTTCCATTTCTTTGCTTGATGTCATAAAGCACCCCATCATGAAAATAACCAGTATATTTTGAAATGTCCATTGTGTGCGACCTCATTACCAGTATGGATCAACCAAGTCAGGTTTATTTTCCCAATAAATTTTGTCTGCTTCGATTTCAATTGTCGAAAAATCAATATCTGAATGTGGTATAGGTTTATAATCGGACCAGATTACTTTTAATATCACGGTAGTAGTAGATATCTCTAATTTAAAAATATCCCCACTTTGATGTTCCATTTTTAATTCACCAAAAAAAGGTTGTTCATTCTTTGTAATTTTTTTGATTCCATCCAAATGTAATATGCCTGTTATACAGTCATCTTGTCCCAGAGGAATATCTTCGCGTAAATCTTCTGGATCCATTTCCGCACTAAAGAGCAATAATTCAATTTTATTATCCATATGTCTTATATCAATTAACCCCCCATCATGAAAATAACCAGTATATTTTGAAATGTCCATTATGTGTGCTCTCATTACCAGTATGGATCAACCAAGTCAGGCTTATTTTCCCAATAAATTTTGTCTGCTTTGATAGTGATTGTTGAATATCCCATACTTTGATGCTTTGGTTTAAAATTATCCCATAATATTCCCAACTCAACAACATCATTCACTATTTCAAAATCAAGAATCTCCCCGCTTTGATGTTCCATTTTTAATTCACCAATAAATGGCTGCTTATTTCTTGTAATTTTCTTAATATCTTCCAGATGCAAAATACCCTTTATCCTATCATAGTCTCCGAGAGGAATATCATCCTTTAAATCTTCAGGATCCATTTCGGCACTGCACATAAAAAGTTCAATTTTTCCATTTCTATGTTTGATGTCATAAAGTCCACCATCATGAAAGTAATCAACATATTTTGAAATGTCCATATTCACTCTTTGTTATATTTATATCCACCACACATTTTCAGGACGATAAAGATGGGAAGGATCACTGTTCTTCGGAACGGGATTGCCTTTCTCATCTAAATATTTATCTTGATCTCCTGTTGAATTAGGATTTGGTCGATGATAATGATCATTAGCTTTATGACCATGCTTTGTTGGTTTTCCTTTATCAAATCTAAGTTTCTCACCCGTTTGTTTATTTCTAAATTCATGATGTCCTGCTGCTGCTTGATCCGGATGAGTAATATCCTCTAAATTTGGGTCATTAAAAGGATCTTTAGGTAGTTTCTCATCAACCCCGCCTTGCTTTTTCCTCTTTGCATCCATTTTATGGGGAAAGACAAGGTGATTGTGACTTTCAAGTGAACGACTAATGCCTGTCAAGGCTTTATAGGAACCCCAGGCTACAGTTCCGGCAATGAGCGAGCCTGCAATTGCTGTTGTTGTGACTTCTAAGGTAATTGCAGTACCAAACAAGGCGGCACCTAATTCAAATGTCCCCCATATAAGAGGAACCATAAGCACAAATTGCCCATCGGGATCGGTATAGCGGGAAGGATTGTTAAAGCAGTATTGATACAAGTTATAGCTGTCGATAAATCCTGCGGGATCAATAGACAGCCATCTTCCCAAAACAGGGTCATAATGACGTTTGCCAAAATCGATCAGCTTGAGATCTAGATCTAGGCGTTTGGATTGATATTGCCATGGACTCATTATTGGCTGGTCATCATGCAAAGACTCGCCAAACAACGAAAAGTCGTAATTGGCAACGGGTGTTTTCTGATCCAGGTCGATCAAGGATCTCACGTTGCCTTGACAATCTACTATTGGGGCATATACTTTTCCATCCAGCTCGATGGCAACAGCTGATGGTGATTTGGGATTGGTGGTAATGCCAAGTACTCGCAAATGCTTGATATTGCCATTTGGGGCAATCGTTCCAATGTCGTTTTCACCATCATAAAGAATATGCTCTTTTTCCCCTTCTTTCCAGCCAGCTTCGCTCTTGTGAAAACATGTTTTGGCAATTCTTCTTCCAAGTGGGTCATAAGTAAAACAAAACTTCCTGTTTGGAGTCACTGCTTCGACAAGCCTGTTTAAGTGGTCATAGACAAACGTTTGTTCATTTTTTTGTGTCAAATTCCCATTCAGGTCATAAGAACAAGCCAATGTCTTTGTTGCTTGATGCTCATCCAGATGGTTGTGCTGATGCGATTGTCCATCTGTCTCCACACGGTTATATGTGGAATCATAGCGATAATGATGGCTCGCATCCTGAGTCACTTGGGACAATTCATCATAGGTAAAGTCTGATGCCAGACAATTTGTCAACTGATGGGTCAAATTGCTTAACTCATCAAATCGGCATGATTGCCTAAAATAAGGGCAATTGATGGCAGACAGGCGATGCTTTACATCGGTCTGATAAGTGACCTGTCCTAGATCTCCTATCAAATGCTCATTTTTTAAGTGGCCGCTTAAATCATAATCATCATACTCATGCTTATAGAGCTGGATTCCGGAAGAAGATACTTTGGTAACGCTTTTGAGAAAAAGAGGATTATATTCATAAGTAATCTTGCTTCCATCTGGTAGACCCAGGATTTGTACCCTGTTCATCGAGTCATAAGTCTTTTGGATAACAATTCCAGAAGGAAATTTTTCGGTAAGCACATTGCCATGAGGGTCTATATCCCGCTCTATCGATATATGCTGCAATTCATCGGTGGCTTTAAGAAGGGTCCCAAGCTTATTATACTGAAAAGTATGATGCAACTGATGATCAGAAGAAATTAAAGACTGTACATTTCCAAAAGGGTCATGTGTATAGGTAAGAACCACCCCATCGGGTAGTGTTTTTTTTGTTAAGCTACCGCCAGGAGAATAAGCAAATTGTACCTCGCGCGCATCTACAGCCCCATAAGCACGTATAGTACTGCTCATACGATGATTGCAATCATAAGAATATGCAGTTTTCTTTGTCTTTTGAAATTCAATGCCATGATAGACATGGTCATGATGCTGGATGAGATTCCCGCATGGGTCGTAAAAAAACTCTTCTGAAGCAATGCAATTGCGACCAGTATTAAAAATTTCCCGTTTGACAAGGCGCTCATACGCATCATGCATCTCTTCGGTCGATACACGCTTAGGATCAGTCGTTGTCGTTTTTAATACATATTGCCCGTATGAATTGCAAGCCCGATCATCATACTGAATTGTCGTCACGTTGCCTTCACCATCCTGATGATGAATTTTTCGGTTAAAAGAATCATAAGATAATGATTCAGTCGCTGTAACGTCATTAATTTCTTGCCGGATCGTGGCAATGTTGCCTTCCCCATCATAAGAGTTGAATATTTGACTTAAAACTGTTCCATTCGCTTCTCTCTTTGTCGTTTCGATGATCCGCCCAAGAAGGTCTCTTTTTAGATGTATATACAGGGAATTATTGCCATTTTCATGACAAATGGTCGACAAGCCTCCCAATGGATCGTAACTATATCTCTTGACGACTCCCTGTCTATCCTCGCGTATGAGCCTCCCTGCGGCATCATAAGCATATTCAGTAATAATGCCTTCTTTGTCAATATGACGGATAATGTGCTCGCCCCGATATGCAAAAGACTCTCTGGCAATGATTTGATTCTCTTTCGAAAAAACTTTTGAAACCACTTTTCCAAAAATATTATAAGAATATTCGGTAGTTAAGCCGTCCCGATCGGTCTCTGTGGCTAATAAACCATCGGGTGTATAGCGAAAGATTTCGCAAGCTTGATCGGGATAGCGAATTTCTGTCACTGATCCATACGCGTTATATCGATAAGTGGTAACATTTCCATTTGCATCGGTCGTCTGCACTTTTCTGCCGAAGGAATCGTACTTATAGTGAGTTTCTACAGGAAGGAGGTGACCGTTGACATCAACGATGTCCGGCGATTGCACGCTTACAGGCTGATGAGCCATCAAATCATAAGTATAAAGTATTTTTTGCTGACGATGATCGATCTTCTCTTTCAAGTGATTATAACGATCGTATGTGTAGCTTTCTATGCGCGATAACCCGTCAGTCCCTCTATCCTGAACAGAGATGACACGCCCTTGAAGATCGTAAGCGCTCTCTTTGCAACGGTTTTGCGAAAATGTCGTCGAGCTCTGTTCCCGGCTATGTTCATCATAACTATAGGTGGCCTTTTGTCCGATCGGGTTGGTTTCCGACAATACATCTCCGGCTTCATTGTATGTTTTATAAAGTACATAGGCCAATTGGTTATTCGCATCGTAAACATGTTGCTCTGTAACATGCCCTTCCTCATTGTAGACCTGATAGGTGCGCTTTAAGAGCTTTTCTTCCCCATTTTCCAGATATTTTTCACAGATCCATTCGGGCATGTGCAAAAATGGCTGTTGCTGACGTAATGAATAACTGGTGATTTTTCTTTGGGTGACGCCTGATAAATCATTTATATCATCGGCACTTCCATTATCTTCAATGATACAGACAAGGTTATGACAATCATCGTATTCGCGAAACTCACGAAGGATGTTTAACTCTTTTTCTTTTGTCAAATGGGATGTGATCAAATTTGTTTTGGGCAAATAGGTGTAGACGATTGTTTTCCCATTGCTACACTCTTCTTTAAAGTTTAAGTTACGACCATCATCTGAAAACTGACGGCGAGTGATCGCCTGCCCGATTTCTCCATCGCCAAGCAGATCCCCTTTGAATATTTCCACTACCGGATTACCAAAGGCATCGTATTCAAAATGTTTTTCCGATAATATGTTCTTTTGCCCATCGGCAATACACACCTTTTCTAACCATTGTCTTTTGTTCCATGTAAATGTCTTACATTTTATCAATACATCATTTTGATCAAAATATTCGATAGATACGGGCAATTTTTGGCATGTAAAACGATAGACGGTTTTGCTCCCATCTTGTTGTCTGACCGTTGTGACATGGGGCTGAGAACTCTCCCCATACGTGATGGTATAATGGGGATCGAACTTAGAATCTTCTGCAGGCAAAAAAAGTTGATCTACTTTTTGTGTGATTTTCTTTTCTTCTTTTTTATAGAAAGGAGCATAGGTGCAACGAAAAATCGTTGATCTGCCGGTATAGTTGGTTAGATAGGACCCCTGATCATAATACCCCCTCAATTCAAACTTGGCTATATTGGATCCCTTATCATACTCCAGCAATTCATTCCTGAATAAAGGGGAACTCATAGCAGTTGCATGAAGTGGATATAATAAATCTACAGGTCTCTTTTGGTATTTTTCTTTAAAATAGCGTCCAGTCTGATGGGAAAATGAGGATTGACTTCCCGTATGAGTCACAGCAGTTGCCTGGTTAGTAAAGGGAGAATAATGTAAATCGATCGATGCGTAAATATAACGCTCTTGCGGATCAAGGCTTTCGACTTTCGACAGATCCCCATTTTCTGTATAGCTATATCTTATGACCTTGCCATTTGGTAAAACTTCCCTTTGCAGTCGATGATATTGGGCTGTATAGTGCTGTTTATCATATTTAAGAGCAGAAGCAAAATGACATAAATAATACCTGGTCGTGCCATCCGGGGCTTTTAGAGTCAGGCGTTGCCCTTCATGTTTAATTTGCGTATTGCGCGGATCATATTGGCCGCTTGGATGTTCGAGCCCATTGGAAATCCCTAAATGCTTATCTTTTATCCAGGTTTTTCCATTCTCGATAGAAAAAGGAAGAACCGATCCATTTTCATCCGGCGCAAAGACGACAATCTCAGGCCGTAAATCTGTTCCGCCCACATGCTTTTGCGTGATAAATACGCTTAAGCGTGTCTGTGGAAAATAAACCCACCCTGCATAGCTCTTTTTTGATGGGTGGATAATTCCGGAATGCTCATTTAAGGGTGTATACTGAGGGATAAGAGTGCGCTGCAAAGCAATGCTTTGCGCCCCCCTTGCCACAAGGTCGGTTTCTTGTAAGACCGGCAGCCCGCTTAGAGGATGTACGATGCCGCCTATCAGAAAATCATGTGTTCTTGTGTATGTCCCGATTTGTTCCGCAGGCGAACTGAAAATCTCATCCAAGGGCTGTTCTGCAAAGTTATAAGAAGAAGTGAATACCAATGCTATAATCAAGAAAATTCTGTACATAATGCGATTCTCGAGTTCGCTGTTTAAAAATTGTTTTTGAGTTTAGCATCGAGGTGCAATAGAAACAAGAATTTTTTGAGGAAATTTCTTTTTAGAAAGTATAGACTTTAATTCAACACAAAGACACGAAGTCACCAAGACACTAAGAAGGAAGGGTCTGAAAGAAAATTTCTTTGTTTCTTTGAGACTTCGTGCCTTTGTGTTGAATTTATTATAGATACGCTTAAAAAGGTTTTGCTTACTTATTGGTAATAGAATGGGCTATCTTACCTCATCACAAATGTCAGCGATAATATCGACGATATCCCAGTAAGCTAAAACAAGATATTGCGAGGGCGATTGCTGCACTGCCTCATCGACGAAATAGACTTGTGTGGTTATGGCTCTTAGCTGCTGTAGATCATTCTCTTTATGCAATCCCATTTCCGAAGCTTCCCCATCTTTGTCTGCAATGATCAAAAAATCCGGATCTATCCGAAAGAGATTCTCCTTATCGATAGGCACCGTCCACCCTTCGTTGTTTCCTGTTTTGGCCGCAAAGGCCAACGAGGCATCAAAGTCCCCTAAACGATCAAGCAACTGCCCTGTGAGATTTTTTTTAGTCGGTACCAAAAAATGTTTGTAGTAATAAAGAAATAAGATCTTTGGCAAAGAGGGGTGTTTTTCCTGATAGCGCGCTGTCAATACTGCAAGAGTATTATCCAAATGCAACATTGCCGATTCGATAAAGATGGCTAAAAGTTCCGATTCGTCCTTTCGACCGATCAAAGATCCCACGCTGACAAGTTCAAGAGAAATATCATTGATGGACAAGGGATCATTCATGGTATGAATCGCAATTCCCTGATTTTGCAACGCCTCTACAGTCGTCGGGTGGGAATAATGAGCGACAAAAGCAATTTCGGGATTTTTCAAATAGATCTTTTCTGAGTTCTCCCGGTCGATGTCAAAAGGAATTTGATTTGTTAATTCAGGCGGATACATTTGGCTCTGATCGCGGAGGGATGGAGGCAGGGCAGCAATCTCGCCAGGAGTTGTCAGAGCTAATAAAAAACTTGCTGCCATATATGTTTGAGGCAAAAAAGATCGATGTGGTCTTGACTCTGCCCGTTGCCGGCTTGAGGCTAATAAACGACCAAGCTGTTGACTTTTTAAAAAAAGACCGGAAGGGAGCCTTTTGGCGGCAAAACCCTTTGAGTATAATAGCTGAGCATCGATATCCCATGCAGCAATCAAGGCCGTCATCAGGGAAACATCGCCAGAGAGCGCCTGTTGAATATTTTGTCGGGACGTTCGCGGTATTAAATCGTTTAATTGGATCTCATTTTGATGAGAGGATTTTAAGCGCTGAAGTCTTTGGGAACCGGCCGGTGTAAACTCTTTAAATGCAAAAACCCACCATCCCAGAATAAACAGGATGATGGGTGTGTAGACTTTTAGCCTTTTAATGACAATTCTTGATTTTTGCACATTAATTTGACGATTCTTCTTTATCTTCAGGAGCTTCGCCTATCAATACCTCTGATAAGACAATAATTCCCGCTGTCGACACTGCATGTACAAGCGCATTGATTACAACTTTAGCCGGATCGATCACTCCGCTCGCAATGAGATCTTCCATTTTTTCGGTCATCGCATTAAAGCCAACGTTAAATTTCGCTTGCATCACTTCATTGAGCATGACAGAACCATCATGACCGGAATTTGTCACAATAATTTTAAAAGGAGCTTCGCAAGCTGTTTTGACGATTCTCACACCTACCGCCTCATCTCCGGTCAGCTGCAATGTCTTCAATCCTTGAGAGCCGCGTAAGTAAGCAATCCCCCCGCCAGGCACAATTCCCTCTTCGAGGGCTGCTTTTGTCGCATTCAAGCTATCCTCGAACATTTGTTTCTTTTGTTTCAATTCAGGCTCTGTCGCCGCACTGACGCGGATGATTGCCACCCCGCTGCTCAACTTGGCTTTTCGCTCCTGCAATTTCTCGATCTCATATGATCCTGTTGTATTTTGAATCTCATGATCGATTTGCTGGATCCGTTGTTTCAGGCTTTCCGGCTTGCCGCTTCCATTGATGATCGTCGTTGTTTCCTTTGAAACAATCACTTTTTCAGCCGTCCCTAACACATCTGTCGAGAGATCTTTTAGTGTGATGCCCGAATCTTCTGCAATGACTGTAGCGCCGGTGAGAACAGCAATGTCTTGCAATATTGCTTTACGTCTGTCGCCAAAGCCGGGAGCTTTCACAGCAACAACTTTTAATGTTCCTCTTAGCTTATTGATGACTAATGTAGAAAGCGCATCAGCTTCAATATCTTCGGCAATGATCAGCAATTCGCTGCCGGAAGTAGCCAAAGCTGATAAGACAGGCAAGATCTCATGGATGGTCGTGATTGTTTTCTCGACGATCAAAATGCGCGGGTTGTTTGTGAACTCAGCGATCGATTTTTCAGTATCTGTACAAAGATATGCGCTGATATATCCGCGATCAAACTGCATCCCCTCCACCACTTCGATCTTGGTCTCCATTCCCTTTGCTTCTTCGATGGTGATGACCCCTTTTTTCCCCACTTTTTTCATCGCCTCGCTGATCATATTTCCAATATCCTGATTGCCGGAAGCAGAGGCTGTAGCGATATTTTTAATCTCCGTATCGTTCACGACAGGTGTTGCGCATTTTTTTATTTCTTTGATGATCACTTCTAACGCTTTGTCCATGCCCCGTTTGATGCCAATGGGACTTGCCCCTGCGGCAATTTGTTTTACCCCTTCTTCTGCAAGGGCTCGTAAAAGGACTGTCCCTGTCGTTGTTCCATCGCCGCACTTTGTCTTCATTTGCTGGACAACTTCTTTAGCCATCGCAACACCCATATTCTCATACTGATTTTCCAGGGAAATGTCTTTGATGATGCTGGCACCATCGTTAGTTACCATTGGAGCGCCCCACGATTTTTCAAGACCAACATTACGCCCTTTGGGCCCAAGAGTGCACGCGACAACGTCTGCCAATTTTTTTACGCCTGTAAGTAAGTAATCTCTCGCTGCTTCTTCGAAAATAATTTCTTTCGGTGTGGTTGACATATTTTCCATTCTCCTTGATGTAACATGATTTAAATTGTATTTGATCAAGATTGTAACCAACCTCAATGAAAAGAGGCAAGTTCTTTTTATGAACCATGAGCTCAAGTCTAAAAATTGCGTAAAAAGCTTGACCAACCAAACATTTCTCAACTAGAATAGAGGTATGGATAATCAATTCACTAAACTTAAAAAGCTACTTATATCGCACCAGAATGAACTCGTCCGTTTGGGCACCCGTCATCTTGCAATCTTTGGTTCAACTGTTAGGGAGGAAGCTACAAAGGCGAGCGATGTAGATATCTTGGTTGAATTCGATGTAAAACGGGGGTTGTTCGGTTTTGCTGATTTAAAATTTTACTTAGAAGAAATCTTACAACGTCATGTTGATCTTGTGACGAAGCAAGGCTTACGTCCGGAACTCAAAAAGAGAATTCTCAATGAAGCGAAACAAGTCTTCTGAAGAATGGACTCTATTCATTAAAGACATACTAAGCGCTATCGACAAAATAGAACGATATACGGCAAACTTAACCTTGGCTCAATTCAGAAAAAATGAAGTCCTCATCGATGCGGTTATAAGAAACTTAGAAATTATTGGAGAAGCCAGCAGCCATATTCCTAGCTTCATTAGAAATGCTCATCCAGAAATTCCTTGGAGACAAATCATTTCTCTAAGAAATTTTTTAATTCACGAATACTTCTACGTAGAACTTTCGATTGTGTGGCAAACGATACAGATTCACTTACCAGAGTTGAAGCAACAACTAATGAAGTTATATCACGAGCATCCAAAATGATTTCCTCTTACTTCTACACCTCCTTCAAAAGAAGGGGCAAAATATCGACCACGGTGGGCTGCCAGGACAATCCTTTCCGGTAGACAAGTTGGGCCGCCAAATGGCAGGCAACGATTGCTTTTTTATGATGATCCGGCAATTCCCGCAATGTCTGCTCTCTATATTCGTCACGAAGCAAAGGCAAACAATAGTCGAGACAACATTTGGTTAACAAATCCGCAGGATCGTTATTCCAACTGACCTTATTGAGATAGTCTAAAATTTCATAAGTAAACTGGTTGATGCGCTCCGAAATACGCTCTGAAATCTTTGGCAAGGACTCTTTGGTTTCCCTATAAGTCTTTAACAGCAACTCTGCTTCCTCGGCAGCACATCTTTCAAGCCGCCATAGCACTTCTCCAATCAAACGCTCGCGATTTTTAATAAATTCTTCATCCTTCAAAACCAGTCCGCATAAGACCTCAAAAGAAGAACAGATTACACCTGTTTTGTTTGCCGAACTGTCTTTAATAATTAAGACACCCAGTTTCTCCAAAATAGAACGCGCCTTCGGTGTCAAATACAGATTAGCTCCTTCCACTATGCATTTGGCCGACGGCTTTCCTTCTGCATCCAAAAACTCAAATGTATTGGACTCATCAATGGTCCTTGGACGCCCTCCTGCCGGAATGAACATATCAGCTTTTGTTTGGAGGACAAAGGTTCGCAAAATATGGTTCATCTCATCGCCGGAAAGCCACTGTTCTTCCAATTGCCCGTTGGTCATACGCCGGCACAAGGTCTGCTGAGAAAGAGAATTAAGCATTCTTTTTGCATTTTTATCGAGCAAAAATCCCCCGTCCGATAGACGCTCGGGCGGATAGTATTTAACTGGCTTACCCTGTCGGAATAGTTCGGCTAAAATATCCAGATCAAGCCCTTTTGAGTCATAAATCACCCCGGAGACATCAACTAATGTCAAAAGCTTTGCTGTTTTATGATAAAACCTATGTAAATTATTGATCTGATTGCCGGCCACATCGCCATCGGGTCCACCGGACATTTTGACAGTAAAGGGGATAAGTTTTGGATCTATCCCAATAAATTTTAATAAGGCTTCCATATATACATTCACCCCAAGGGAGGTCACCCCATATTCTTTATGATTGATTCCCGTCAATGCTTTTCCTGAAATAAATGCTCCTCCCGGACGGTAGCCATATCTTTTACTCATATCCGCAATCCATTGGATCATTTCATCGTGCATGTTTTCGTCAGGGCCCAAATAAAGATATTCCGGCTTCTTCCAGTAATCAATAATGTTCTTGGCCCGAATTTCCCCATTTTCATTGCAATTGACGATAACAAGCAGGCTTTCAACGAATGAACGCTGCGCCTGATGTAAATATTCGAGTTTTTGCTCTTTTTGAAAACTTTTCAGCTTTTGATTGATCTCATCTGCAGTCAAATGCAAATTTTCCAGTTCTTTTTGAAAGATCAACGATTCTGATTCCATCCTTTTAAAAAGATTTAAAAAAATAATCCCCTTAGAGCCGCCTTCCGGGATATCTTTATTTTTCATGTGTTGTGTTAAGGCAAGATTGTAGCATTCTGCAAAAATCTGGTTGCGTTCATATATAACCTGGTCCGCCTGTGCCGGAGAGACTGTCCGCAACCCCCCTCGCGACAGGTCTTTAAAGCGAATATGAAACCCGAAAAAATGCATCCCTTTAATAAAGAAAATCGCATAAGGCATCTCGGGGAAAAAATTTTTTCTATTAAATGGTATGTCATTAAGGTACTCCGGATTTAAGCGAAAACTATGAGCTGACAAAATGGTGCGATAAAAATTGGTTTTGTATGTGTGATGGATAAAATTCATCCCCTGCTTCAAAATGTTTTTACTTCGGATATCATTTTCTTCCTGACCCGTATCTAATTTATCGATATCTAAAAGGAACGCTTCGCGCAATTCCTTGTATTTTTGATGATCATGACACTCAGGATCGAATTTATACCGAAAAGCCTCGCACATTTTCACAGTGAGTTCGGGATGTCTGCAAATCGCCGATTCGATATTTTCAAGGGTATAGACATTTGGATCGATATATACCAATGCCTGATGGATAAAATTCACTGTGGAGCGCAAAAAATTACCCATGTTGCCTGAAATAATTTTTTTTCCTACCAGCTTTGCATCGATCAAATCGAAACTGGCAAAATATTTTACAGTGAGCAGCTCCCTAAGAAATTCGGGAATATTCGCAACGTCCCAGACAGCCTCTCCGTTGCCTCCATGAAGCTCCAATACCATAAGGAGGATGCTGTTTTTATTCGCCGTGTTAATATAGGATGCGTGAACACATTTTAATACGAGGCCATGACGATGGATCACCCGGGCAATCCGGTAAAGGAAATGGTGTTTTGGAGTATTGCGCCATGCCATGACAATTTGCATGGAAGGAGTTGAGGTTTCTTTCCAGTTTTCATGATAATGCACTTCATACTGGCAGGTGTCTCTTGTCTGTGCACGGAAAAACATATTGAGTGCAGACACAAGCCGATCGGTCGGCAATGCCCGTAAAAGCGAGCCATCGATATGATCGATCAAATCATCGAAATGGGGGCGGGAAAGTCCCTCGTTATGCTCTTTGACAAGTGAATACAGCCCTTCCTTAGCGCCTGATGATAAAGGAATCCCTCCGGTTTCTTTTGCCTGCGTAAACAAAATCGAGGCTATGCGTAAATTTTCTTTTGTTTCCGATGAAGGTAGGGGTGTATTGGAAACATATGCCCGATAATTTTTAATTCCGTACAAAGCGTAATTTTCTAAAATGCGGAGGTCTGCATCCGGACTGTCCAGACACATGACTAATACGCCATTTTTTAAATGAATCGTCGAAAAATAGGCCTGCAGATCAAATCCCATCAATGTATGAGAGATCAGCATGGCATTTTCCCGGCTAATTTCTTCAAAAAAAGCCGGAGGCATTGCTTTTTCTAACCAAAGATAATAGTCTTTAAATTTGCGGTTTTCATTTTGAATATTCAGCAGCAGCTCCTCAGGGGGCATAGATGATGGCCGGTCTAAAGTCATGTAACGATCTCCTCTTTGTCTCATCTTTACATTACAGTATAATGATATTTTACAAAAGGCTCTAGGGCTTTAAGCCAATCCTGATCTCGATCTTGATCATGATCTTAATCTAGCTCTTCACACATTTCGCTCTCTAGTTGATTCTTATCGGTCCAATCAACATCGAAACAATCTTTAAGAAAAGCAAGATTATGATCAAGATCAAGATCAAGATTAAGGTCAAGATTTGCTTAGAGTTTTCTTGGGTGAGAGAAATTTAAAAATTCGTTCTAATTTCCTGCGCCCTGACGAAAAAAAGTTGCACATGGCATAAAATACCCAAAGCGTGTATAATTTGACGAAAAGAAAATTAACTATCAGGTCACTAAACCTAACTTCCCCTTTGGAGAATATGAATAAACTTAAATTAAAAATGGTGGGTGGGCACGAGACAAAAGAATCGGCAGACACAGCAAATGCCCCAAATAATACAGTTGCCCCCCTCAATCAAATTAAAGACGACGGCTCTATCGCTTTTGACCGTAGAGGCAATAAAATTTATTTTGTCAGCTTAGGCTGCCCTAGAAACCTTGTCGACAGCGAAGTGATGCTTGGCATTCTCTTAAGGGCCGGATATGAAGCGACACCCAAGTTGGAAGACGCCGATTATATCGTGATTAACACTTGCGGCTTTTTAGAAGTTTCCCGCCAGGAATCGATGGACAGCGTAGAAGAAACCTTAAAGGCGAGGAAAAAAACAGCCAAACTGATCGTCACCGGATGCATGGTGCAGACACATAGCAAAGAGATGCAAACGCGCTTTCCCGCCATCGACTATATGCTCGGCTCCGGGGATATTGAAGGCATTCTCAACGCCGTTGAATCGACGCAAAAAGGGGAAATGATCACAAACGCAAGAAGCTACCTGGAAGCGGGAGAAGTGCCTCGTCAGCTGTCCACACCGAAACACTATGCGTACCTCAAAATTGCAGAAGGGTGCCGCAAACGCTGCGCCTATTGTGTGATTCCCCTGATCAAAGGTCCCTTAAAAAGCAAACCCAAAGAGCAAATCCTCAAAGAATTTAATACGCTGCTCGAGCAAGGGGTTCAAGAGGTCATCCTCATCGCGCAAGACTTAGGCGACTATGGCAAAGACACCGGCTCGCGAAAACTGACAGCCCTTATCGATCTTATCCAATCGATGTTGAGTGTGAAAAAGCAGTTTTGGTTACGACTTCTTTATTTATATCCCGATGAGATCACCGATGATCTTGTCGCCCTTATCAAAAGCGATCCGCGCATATGCCCCTATCTCGATATGCCGATTCAACATATCAACAATCAAATGCTCAAATCGATGCACCGGGCCACTTCGCGCGAAGATATCATCAGTACAATCACAAAATTGCGAAAAGAGCTCCCCAATATCGTCATCCGTACAAGCCTGATTACCGGATTTCCCGGAGAAACGGAAGAGCATTTCAAAGAAATGGGCGATTTTATCCAAAAATATCCGCTCGATAATATCGGTATTTTTAAATTTTCGAGAGAACCTGGCTCTTATGCTTATGATCTTCCCGATCAAATTCCCGAAGAAATCAAAGAATCAAGACATCGCCACTTAATGAAGCTGCAGAAAAAAACCCTTAAAGATTTCAACAGGAAATGGATCGGTCAAAGACTGCCCGTCATCGTCGAAGGATACCATCCCGAGTCAAAGTTATTAATGGTGGGAAGACATTTTGGGCAATGTCCGGATATCGATGGACAAGTGATCATCAACGATGGCAGATTTGTGACGGCATTTGGTCAAATCTTTACTGTTGAAATTACCGACACAACCGACTATGATTTGATTGGACGAGTTCTAAAAAATTAACTTTTAAGTCGGAGAAAAATATGTTTAAGTGGATACGGTTGTATAATAATGCCAATCCTCAAATTAAGATATTTATCTTTAATGCAGTTGTGTATTTTACTGTCATCGTCATAACGACAATTTATTGCTACGGCAGACTGGACTTTGTCCGTAGCTATCCAAGCCCTAAATCTATCTCAACACAAATGGAAAGGACACATCCATGAACCATACGCCCGAATATCATACCCATGAAGAATTTCTTTTACGAAGTCAAAAACTTGCCGCTATCCGGCAATTAGGCGTCGACCCCTATCCTCACAAATTCACTCCTGAAAATACATGCGAAAAGCTACATGCCGCCTTTGACGGTAAGGAGATCGGACATAGCGATGATGCAGCCGCGGGAAAAACACCTCATGTCATTGCTTCAGGAAGAATGGTTTTATTCCGCGCCATGGGAAAAAATGCTTTTGGACATATACAGGATTCGACCGGGCGTATCCAGGTCATGTTCAACAGGGACATTACTAAAGTCGCAGGATATGATCCATCAAAACATGAGGGACCAGATGCTCTTACTCCGATGAAGTTTATCGAAAAAATGATCGACCTTGGAGATATCATCGGCGTAGAAGGGTATCTTTTCCATACGAACAAAGGGGAACTTACCATCTTTGTCCATACGGTGACTCTTCTTTGCAAAACACTTCTTCCCTTGGCCGATAAACATGCAGGTCTAATGGACAAAGAGCTTCGCTATCGAGAACGCTGGCTCGATCTTATCACCCATGCCGATGTCGTCAAGACCTTTCGCACACGAAGCCAAATTTTACGCCTCGTCCGCGAATGCTTCGAATCCCATGGCTTTTTAGAAGTCGAAACCCCTGTCCTTCAAAGTATTTATGGAGGGGCCGAAGCGCGCCCCTTTGTCACAAAACTGAATGCTTTGGACCAAACGATGTTCATGCGCATCTCTCCTGAAATTCAACTAAAGAAACTGATCATTGGAGGCTTAGACCGTGTTTATGAGATCGGCAAGGTATTCCGCAATGAAGGGATCGATCGCACGCATAATCCTGAATTCACCATGATGGAGGCCTATGCCGCCTACTGGGATTACAACGATATGATGGCGTTTACGGAAAACTTATTTGAAAAAATCGCTCTTACCTTGCATGGAACGACAAAAATTCAAATCAGCAATCCCGAAACTCCGGAGGCAGCACCTGTCGAATTGGACCTCAAAGCCCCATGGAAGCGTTTAACAATGAAAGAGAGTATTGCCGCCTATGCAATGGTGGACGTCGATCGTTTGAGCGATGACCAAATCCGCGCCAAATTGATCGATAGCGGGGAAGTGGACCCAAAAGAAGTGGCAAAATATTCCCGTGGACTTCTGATTGCCGCGATGTTTGAAACGTTTGTCGAGCAACACCTCATTCAGCCGCATCACATCACCGATCACCCAATCGAAACGACTCCCCTTTGCAAACCTCATCGCCAACAAAAACAGCGCGAAGATGGCCTCGTGGAGAGATTTGAAAGCTTCATTCTCACAAAAGAGATCTGCAATGCCTATTCAGAACTTAACGACCCGCAAATCCAGCGCAGGCTGCTTCTTGGGCAGGCAGATCGTCTCGATGCCGGAGATGAGGAGGCCAACCCCCTCGATGAAGAGTTCCTCAAAGCGATCTGCCAAGGTATGCCGCCGACCGGGGGCCTCGGGATCGGGATCGACCGCATGGTGATGATCTTGACAAACACCCATTCTATCAGGGATGTATTGTTTTTCCCCTGGATGAAGAATATTTAAGAACTCCATCCTATACAAACCTCTATCATTAAATTATTTTTTTATTAATTTTCACCTAATGATATAATAAAGATAATTAACGCGATGGGCGAGTTTTTACAAAGTAGCCAGGCCATCTCGAACTGGTTCAGGGCCGAGACGGCCTTGTTACATTGGTCATAGTACATTGTACGTACAAAAAACTCGCTCATCGCATTGATAATTTCCGGTCAGAGAGATGATGTACCTATTCAGAGCTAAATGATCCGCAAATTCAACTTAAGGCAGCTTATTGGCCAGGCAATGCTTTGATACCATCAATTAATTTTTCATTTTCTTTGTGGATTCGCCTTTCCAGTTTTTTGATATCTTCTTCCGGTGGTAAGCCTTCTGGAAAAATATTATTTTTTGACAGCAGATTGCGCACATCTTGATTGTTTTTTACATGCTCTTCGGAAATTTGTTCTTCGCCTAACAAACCTTCTTTTTTTACGTTAAAATGGGTGATTTCCCCAGCAAAGTCTTTAGCCTTGATAGTAATTGTAGGTAAAAAATCTGCCAACGCTCGTGATTCCGGTACGCCTAATTTGCGTTTCATTTGGATGGTTGTAAAACCGCCAAAGAGTGCTTGATCACCCTTACTTCTTATTCTCGCAAATCCCTGGTCATCAACTCCATGTTCGTATAAAGCTGCAGATAATTCTTTTTCTGTTTGAGACAACTTTTGCCGAGCCTCAAGCCGCTCAAGCATCTCTATTCTTTTCTCAAGTAACTCTTGTTTTCTAGTTTGCAATGCGAAATAACTTTGCGCAAAAGCTATGGTCTCTTTCCTTGGATCTCCATTTTGAGCAATAAGATAACAAGCATACCTGGACAGCATGATATCAGGAACTTCTCTAGTGCCTCCAGAACCGACAGGAACCATTTTCCCGACGTCGGCAAAATGGTCTAAAATGACATGTGAGGAGTTCTGACAAGCAATCTTAGCTTTCTCAATGACATTTAAAAAATTGCTCCATTTATCATATTCAAGAAGCTCTTGAATATCTCTTGCCATCCAAAATTCAACGCCTTGTTCTATATGCGCTGTTTCCTCAAAACTTTTGGTAAGTTTAGCTATCATTTCCTTTTTCATAATTCATTCTCTTATAGGTGAAATCTCTTCAATTTGTTGGATAAATTATCAGAAGTAAGAATAGCTATTTTGCATAAATCTACAATTTTACCTATCCTTAATTTTTCACCCGAATCTTAACACGTTCAAATTTTATGATCCAATCATAATTCTAATGAAATTTTAAAAAGTCCCCCGAATGATTATTCGGGTTTTTGACCCTTGTGCGCCTTCATAAGATCGTCGTAGAGCTTTTACGCAATCTGCGCGCTTCCAGCCTCGTCGCCATATTGTTCGAGGCGGCTCCTTGCAAAATTCCCAACTTTTTCAGTTGTTTGTGTATGATATATAAATCTATTATAGTTGTGTAATATTTATTTATAAATATATAATAACTTATAGAGAAACAAATAAATTTATGAAATTAAAACCATTATCATACATTCGCACCATTCATTTTTTTGATCAGCGCCAATCATGCATCGATCACTATCGAAATATCCATTGGTCGAAAAAAGCGCTCAGCCTGATCATCAGCTTTGGAACTCTTTTTACCTATTCGCTAAATAGAGTAAGCTTAAAAGTTAGACGTGCTGAAAGAAAGATGAAGCCCTTAACTTCAAATGCCGGCTCTCTGTCGAAAAAAAAGCTGGTTGTCTGTCTCCATGGCTTAAACAATAACCCCACACAATTTAAAAAAATCGTTCGCGAACTGCAAAAAAAAGATCTTTCCGAGACAGATATTCATATTCCCCATATTTTAAAAAAAGGGAATGCGACTTTGGATGAGATGGCTAATAAAATCTATTTAACCATCAAGACCTGGGCAGAAACCCAACAAGAGTGCGAACTTGTTTTAGTCGGCATATCCAATGGAGGAAGAATTGCAAAAGCCATAGAGGCAAAACTTAGCCTTGCAAAGCATGACAATATAAAAAAATTGCGGTTTGTATCAATTGTTGGGGCTTGTAAGGGCTCTTCGTTAGTCGACTTGGCCAACCGCTACCGGCTATCGTGGCTCATGTCGAAAAACATTGCAAAAGAAATGCCTGCAAAGTCAGAACGCAATCGGCAACTGCAGGAGGAATGGGCGCAAGGGTTGCACGATGGCCCTGCACGCGAATATATCTTCATAGCATCGCCCCATGACTGGCAAGTGATCGACTACGAGTCTTCCTTAATGGAAGTCAATGGAAAAAAAGCCCGCTATGCCATTATCCCCGGCCATGGCCACAACAGCATCGTCAATGCCGTCTCTAAAACTGTTGCGGATATTATTGCAAATCCTTAACACACCACTCGTCTTTCCTCAATCGCTCTTTTAAAGGTTTTTCCCAAGAATACAGCAATTCCAAGCCAAAGAGCCAGTAAAGGAAACCCAAGACTACCGCTGAGAACAAGATAATATGTTCTTCCTAAAGACGCACCAAATGCATTCTGAAGAGGGTTTAACAACATGTTAAAGATAGACCCGGCTTCCTTCGATGCACGGGAACCAAATGTTTCAATCCAGGCCTGAGCCTTAAATCTGACATCCGGAGTGGTTGGAATATACAGTTGTTTTAATGCCGGGCCATTGAGCGCATAATTGATCGCCTTTGAACCTACCATTAACATAAACAGGAACGATAAACTATTCACTGTCAAAAAGCCAAAAAGAGCGCAACCGACAATGACAGGCATGGCAGCAAGAGCGACTCCAATTCCAAGAAAACGGGTCACATTGCTGATGCCAAGCAAAAGGCATAATAAAGAAACAGTGTTAACGCTAGAGCCGTAAAGACTTAAGTAATTACTAAGGGCAACTCCACTGTATTGCGTTCCCGCGGCGACCTTAAAATTAAAATCGAATATTGTAACAATGATCTCATAAATGAAATTGGCTCCAAAGATGGCAATTAAATACTTGTGCTTGCACATCAACTTAAGACCTTCCAAAAAACCGGGTTCTTGCTCGCTCTCGATCTGCTGTTCATTTTTTCCATGAAAAGAAGTTAATAGCGTTTTTGGAGTCACTTTTAAAAAATAACGGAATAATGGGACCATTAACAGGGTCAATACCCCTAAACAGACCATAGAAAGAGCATCGGTTTGCAGCCCAAGCCGGTGGGGAAGACCTCCGATTGTATAAGGCGATATTACCCCTCCCATTTGTCCTAAGGCAACGACAAGAGGAAAGCCCCGTTTTGCTGACGAGGCTTCTGTGGTGTCAGATGCAAAAGCCCAAAACAATGCCACTACCAATGACCCGAAACTTTCGACAAAAAGATACCAGCAATACCCAAGCACCTTTGTTGCGATAAAGGGAACAAATGAGCGCGAAGCAATGACTTCAGCCGGAGCTTGGGCAAGAAGCATCAGAAAAGCAAACGCTAAAATAGTAATCCCATAAAAGCTTGGCAATAGGATCAGCATTTTTTCTTTCGATGTCCGCTCCAGCAGTTTTGTATAGAACATCACAAGAGGCAAAAGAGCCAGAACAGATACTGTCTTGGCAAAGGGAAGATGCAACTTGTCTACCAGTTGAATGAACACAGCATCTTTTAATGGACGCAATGTCCAATATACGCCAATGATCAAGGCAAATATTAGACCCATCCGCAAAAATTTCTTAAACTCTTCTCTTTCGAACTCCCCAAAATTAAAACGGCATATCCTTTGAAAAAATTGTAAAATCATCCCATTCATATTCATAAATCACCTTATTTGAATTTATGATGAGTATAATTCATTGACTTAATATTGTATTGTCGATATATATGAATATTGATATCGAAATTTTCGATTATGGAAAATTTAATGTATACCGAGGGTGGTTCAAAAGTTGGGATTTTGGCAAGGAGGCTGCTCAAAATTTTTCGTCTGGAACGAGTGACCATTGCCAATGGCCAAGGCACGAGTGAAGACAAAAATTTTGATGCAAAGCCGACGCCGTCAAAAACCAATTTTTGAATCACGTTCGGTATATCTCAACGATGAGAACGATATAACGATACGAACGATAAAAGAAGAAAAAGGGGCTTGACTTGTCCTATCGTTCGTATCGTTATATCGTTCTCATCGTTGAAATGGCCGAAGCTAAAAGAATCATTTCTATCCGGTTTGCTTAAAAACTTGAATTATCTTGTGTGTATAAATGAAAAAAAAGACTCCACCTAACATTAAAGGAAAGATTCCGGCAAAAGAAAAGCCAAAAAGAAAGAGGGGACACAACCGTTTACGGGACCTGCGCATTGCCGATCTGGAGCTTTTTATCGCAGCAGCTCATTTCAAAAATTTAGGTCAGGCTGCCTCCTTGCATCACCTAAGCCAAAGCGCAGCAAGCGCTGCTATCTTACGCGTGGAAGCCGCATTCGAAAGACCTCTTTGTACCCATGAAAAGCGGCAATTCAGGCTCACAAAGGAGGGGCAGCTTCTGTTGCCGCGAGCGGAAAATTGGGTAAAGAATCTCCGGGATACGGTTGCCACTGAAACCCCCTTGCCTATCCGGATTGCAACTACCCATGCCATTGCCCGTGTTGCCATCCCTTCCGTTTTGACAAAAGAAACCATTGAACTGAAACTGATGAGGCCGGATATTGCCTACGGAGCAATTTTGCGAGATGAGGCCGATGTCGCCATCGTACTCGACAATGCCGCATGGGAAGGGGTCATAGCAACGGAAATAGGAAAAGGTTGTTTTCAGTTGTTTTCGACGTTGGCCGATTCCCCAAAGACCCCTGTGTTGTTGCCGGAGGATCAGATCGAAGTGCTGACCCTTCAGCAGCGATGGCAACAGGTATGTGCTCAACCCCTCGCTATAAAAGCCCGTCTTCCGAGCTGGTCTTTGATTGCCGATATTTGCTCTACGTCCTCTGAAGTGGGGTTTTTGCCCGACTTTTTGGCAAGGCTTTGCAAACTGCATCCCGTCTCCTGGCAGCCAAGTCCTTCGCGCTATCGCATTTTAGCTCTTTATCGGCACAGTGGAGAGATGTTTCAACAGCGGCTCGATAAGCTGCTGGGAGAATGGAAAGCTGTGTTCTCACAAGATACATATTGACATTAACAGTTGACAAATGACATCAATTATGACATCATTGAAATATGAGTAAGTTTGAGAAACTAAAATTAAAAATTAAAAATGGCCAATCGATTTCTTATGAAGAAGCCGAAACCTGCCTCTTGAAACTTGGATTTACTGTCCGTTCAAAAGGGTCTCATCACGTATTTGCAAAAGATGGATACCCTAAAAACATTTCAATTAAAAAATGCCCTCGACTTTTATCATATCAAATGAACCTTATTGCAGAAGCAATAGAGGCTATAGAAATGAAGGAGGCTATGGATAAAAATGAAAGATAAAAAAAACTTAAACTATTATTTAAATCTTCCCTGGACGTACACAATTGAAAAAGAATTCTTTGAAAGCAAATGGTATTACATTATCCGGGTAAATGAATTGCCTGGGATATGTACTCATAATGAAAATGTAAACGATGGCATGGAGGAAATTAAAGACGCGATTGAATGTGCCATCAAAATTTATCAGGAGAAAGGTGAGCCTGTTCCCGAGCCGATAGACAAAAATCAATACAAGGGCAGGATATCGTACAGAACAAATAGTAGAAGGCACTGGTTGATTGCGAGAGCTGCAAAGTTACGTCACAAATCCATTAATAAAGTTTTAGATGACATTGTGGACGCTGAACTTCAAAAATACAGCTTTTCATAAAACACGTTGAATGTAAATGAAAAGCTGTATCTGATTAATTAATAAATGATTTTTACTTGAGGTTACTCTCCAAATACTGCCTCAGGTAAGTTTTTTCTTTGGGCCCTACATTGCTTTTAGAAAGGTCTAATACTTTCAGTGCAGAAAAAGAAAGAATTGACTGTACGCATTCATGTACATCGAATTTAACGCAAAACCTCATCCGTAACGTATCCAGTTGGGCGCATCTGATAAAATTTTTTAAAAATTTTCCAGTCAGACAAGGCGACCCGCTGATATCCAATTCTTTTAATTCAGGAAAAAAGAGGTCTCCCCCGATCTCCTGATCTTTTAAATCAGTACAAATTAACGTTAATGTCTGAAGGTTAGAAAGAGAGGTAAGAGGCAAAAGATTGCGTCCTCCCGCTACCAGATTCACACAACCATCTAAGAAAAGCCTTTGCAGCCCAGTCATGCGGATCAAATCATTGATGCTTTCCGGTGGCAATGTTTTACAATCGTTAAGGCAAAGAGTGCGCAATTGCGTAAGTGCTGCAATACTTTCCAACTTTACCATCATCACACACCCGCTAACATTCAATTCTTGTAATGACGTGATCAGTGGTATAGATGTCAATAAACATTGATTGCGTATGCTCAATTTTCTTAATTGTATGAGAGATGCTAAACATCGCACATTTGCATCTGTAAGAGAATACCTCTTGAAGGGATTTGCAAGATCTAACGTGTGCAAACGAGGCGACAATTCCACCATTCTTTCGAGACAACTATTCGTAAGATTACCCCAAAACCTTGCTGTAAATGAGAATAATTTGCATTGATGCTCAAGAGAGCACTTATGATGGTTTTTTGAAAGTCCGGCAAAAACAGACCGATGAAATAAATGTTGTTCTCCCGGGAGTAAAAATTGATTCAGATGCATAATAACGATATCGGGCATGTCAAGAAATGCCTGGACTTTCCTGTGTGTGATTTGCCTTCCACAAATTACAGCTTGCACTTGCTGTTCGTTGTTGTGTCTCACATGGTGTGCAATTCCTTGAGCTATCTTTTGGCTGCAGGATGTCATATATCTATGCATTTGTTTTTTTATTTAATAATACAAAATCATTAATCTTTCAAAATAAAACGAACGGGAAAGCCTAAGAGAGCTGTAAGTGAAAGTGTTTACACCTGTCACGTCGATTCCCTTAAAATTATACTCGCAAAAAAATTAACAATTACCCCACAATGCTTATGGTGCTATTCGAATATTCTGCACTACATGACAAAATAATCAATTCGATTTTAAAAGGAATCAATTATGTCTGTCACAAAAGCTCAATATTACCGGGCTGTCAATCTGATCAAAGAAAACTATAAAATTAAAGAAGAGGAGCCCGACTCAAAAAAAGAGATTCAGGCTGTAATCAAAAGGCTTGTGAAAAATAAACAAGAAATTGAAACATCCTTAAAGACGATTCGCAATTACAAAATCACATGTGCTTATGGCTCTCTTTCTTTTCTTATTGGCCGCATCGATATTATCTTCAGCCGATACTTCGGAATACTTAAGAGAGCAAAGCAACAGTCCAATATGCTTGAACAACATATTCACAGATTAAATGCACAAATAGATCCCGCAAAAAAAGCTGCCGGGGATGATGACCTGGAAGACAGGTCTGCAAAAAAAGAGAACGAAACCTTAAAGAAAGAAATTGAAACCTTAAGACAACAGGCCAAGGATGCAAAAAATGATGCAGAAGAGAAAGCAAAAGCTGCCGAAAATAAAGCAAGAGCAGCCGAGGCTGCAAAATTAGAAGCCGAGCGACAGGCTCAGGTTGCAGCAGAAGCTGTCAAAGAAAGAGCAAAAGCTGCTGAGGCGGCACAAAAAGCTGCTGAAAAAGGAAAAGTGGATGCAATAACCGCAAAAGAAGACGGACCGTCAAAAAAACAAGACACTGCACCTTCAGGACCCGTTAATCTAATTTCAGACCTTCCCAGAAAGCCAATGACCAAGACCCCGCCTAACTCAACCAACTCCGCAACATCAAGCACCAAAACTACAGCGACTACAGCCACTACCGATACCACAACTACAGTCGCCAATCACAAGACTTCACCTGGTACATCTTCCCGCCTATTCCAACCAACAGCATCCAGTCTAGGCAAGGCCAAGCATCAATCCACTGCAGCCGCTACCGCGATTCCACCTGCTGCATCAGCCCGCAGATCTTCCATTCCTGGTGCTGCGGCTAACAAAAATTCAACCAAAACCCCAATTGCACTGCCCAATAAAGTTGCCTCAAAAGATAAGTCAGCCATTACCAAAACAAAACCTGAAGAAACTGTTGTCTCTGTTGAAAGCGATGGAAATCCGAAAGGGTTTGATGCTGTTGTAGGAATGAAGCAACTCAAAAATGAAATGCAACAGATCATAAGTTGTCTATTAGATCCAAATTTGGCTAAACAGTACAGTGTTCGTCCAAGCAATGGGATTCTCTTTTTTGGTCCTCCCGGAAACGGAAAAACCAATTTTGCCAAAAGATTTGCCGAACAAATAGAAATCGCCACCAAAAAAAAAGTGGCCTTCCATATAATGAATTCAAGTGTACACGCAAGTAAGCACGGAGAGACCAACGCAAATATCAGAACCGGTTTTGAGAATGCTGCCAAAGATGCCGTGACTAACGACAATATATCCATTCTTTTCATAGATGAAATAGATGGCATTATTCCCTCTGGAAAGGGCGGGTCCAATGATGACCTGTATTCAAGTATACGAACCACATTTTTACCATTACTTGATTCAGCATCCCAGAATAGAATTCTTGTGCTTGGGGCCACAAATTATCCTGAAAAATTAGATGATGCCGTTAAGAGACCAGGAAGAATTGATGCCAAAATTCTCATCCCAAACCCTGATAAGGAAATGCGACTATCGTTATTAGAAACTTTTTTTGGTCCAGCCCCTAAGGAAGATGGACTGACATTTGGAGCACTATCTTCAAGCATGGATGGATGGAGTATTGCCGAAATCAAAACATTTGCTGAATCAGTGTGTCGCAAAGCCTTTGATGAAACAGTAGCGATGCGGGCTAAGGAACCTGAGGCAAATATCAAGATCTCTCAGGCAATGATCGACGAAATTTTTACTAAGTCTTTGCAGGCAAAAGATGCACTCAAACAAGAACACGAAAAAAGGCTCAAGAAAGAGGCAGATCTTAAGAAAGCTCCTCCTTCACCACCAGAACCAAGGCCTACAATAACCCCAGATGTTGTGACCACTCATATATAGTTCAGATTTCGTTCCCAGGGCATCGCCCTGAATTATAAAAGCCTAGGGCATCGCCCTTACCATTACCCATTTTTTTATAAAATTAATTTATCGTATCAAACCTTCTCATTATGTCGCCCTTACGAGGCTGTGAAAAATGAACGATCAACAGAGGGCTGTCGCCGCTTTCGCGGCTGGTCATTTTTCGCATTCATACCCCAGGCGTTAGGCTGGGGCTACATGCTGCTGCCGCTCCGCGGCTTAACCCCAATACCGCAAACATGGCCGTGAAACGGCCAAAGCATGTAGCCCCAGCCTAACGCCCA